>Ga0181465_101030_pt1 | contig 11990 bp, 16 predicted proteins | sample InSIn3gowninarea_FD_119076 | JGI IMG/M metagenome (GOLD analysis project Ga0181465, IMG submission 119076) | Clean room microbial communities from NASA Spacecraft Assembly Facility at Jet Propulsion Laboratory, Pasadena, California, USA -... ... | reverse complement strand
TATTGTGATTAGTGTATCTAACATACGATGCCTTGCAGGAAGAAATATCAAATGGCTAGAAAGATGGTGGACTATAGAGACTCTCCCTATGAATCTGAAGAGCAGTATGGTGTTGGTAAATCTGCCGACTTGGAAGTGACACTGAGAATTTTAAAGGAAGAGATCATGAGTTGTAAGGTTGATAATGACAGAATCATGCAGTCATAGGAAAAGTTAACATAGGTAAATGCAATCATACTTCAGAGCTTGTCAGATTTGTAGCGACAAGGATCGCTCCAGATCAGTCACCAGCAGGAGGACAAAACTAATGGGGCATATGGTAGTAGGTCTCATAGTAGACACAGGTCGGATCGATCTGAAACCATCCGAGATGGAATATTGTTGGACACTCCGGAGAGGAGAAGGGATAGACACAGGTATGATTCTAGTTCTGATTAATATAGGCACTATGATTGTCATCGGTATCATCCTTATAGGAGGAGTGATAGGGGGTATTTGTCGGATGAATTTAAGAAAGCAAAGCCACCTACTTTTGATGGGGAAATGAAGAAACCACGGGATGGAGAAGCATGGTTTCTTAGCATGAGGAAGTTCTTCAGGTTGCATGAATACTCAGAGAACATGAAAGCTAGAGTAGCTACCTTCAGCCTCAAAGGTAAATTGGACATTTGGTGGGAAGATGTGAAGAATGCCAGGTGTATACATGAGGAATATTTGTCTTGGAGTGAGTTTGAGTGGCTATTCAAGAAGAAGTATTTGTCAGAAAGGTACTTTGATGACAGGGCAAAAGAAATTTATTAACTAAAGATGGGTTCCATGATAGATGATGAGTACACTAGCAGATTCTTGGAGTTGCTGAGGTATGTACCTTATCTTACTGAGGAAAAGGCCAAGATTCAGAGGTTCATTGGTGGATTGCAGTTGCATTCAAAGACATGATCAAGTTCGATAAGCCTATATCATTGGAGGAGGCCATTTGAAAGTTAAGACATTGCTATGAACAATCGAAGCACAAAACTAAGACTAAGTCAGACTTGAGAGGTGATGTAAAGAAAAAAGGCAAATGGGATAAAAAGCAAGCAAGGCCATAGAGTATAGATATCAAGGATAATGTTGCACCACCTAAGATGTTCAATGCATCAGATAGAGGACAAGGATAGCAACCTCAGGATTAGAGTAAAGAGCTCGTGCGTTGTTGGACTTGTGGCAAACACCACCTTAGAAGAGATTGTCCACAACATCAGAGTGGTAGACCTCAGATATACAATGCGTAGGAGGCACATACTATTGGAGATGTAGGCCAAAGTATTCCTTGTATCTATGAAGCCATCGACAACAGGCAGGCCGAGCATCAGGTATCTATCATTGAGATGGATGATAAGCTCTGTGATTAAGTTATTTCTATTTCGATTCACCTTGAATCTAATTATGGCTATGTTAGTCCTGACTTTGTCGATAAGTGTGGTTTGAATAAGGAGTTGCATGCAGAGTCTAAGTTAGTGAAGTTGGATACATGTACGAAGAAGCGAGTTCATCATTGGGTAAGAGCTTGTGCATTTGATTTGAATGGTATACCTACCGCATCACATATGAATATATTACCATTGGGTTCATACAATATGTTATAGGGCATGGATTGGTTGTATTTACATAGAACCAAGGTTGATTGCTATGACGAAGCTATTGAGTGTGTTGATGAAAATGGAGAACCAAGAGTGTTGCTAGGTAAGAAGAAAGCCACATCAGTTAGGATGGTGACATCTATGCAAGCAAAGCATAGCCGCAAGAAAGTGTGAAAGCTATTTGCAGTACATATTTCTAGTGATAAGGGTAAGGAGGTTGATGATGCAGATGTGTTGAATAAGTACCTGGTTTTACAACAGTTCAGGGATGTATTTCCTTAGGACATCATAGAGTTTGCACCTCATAGGGAGGTAGAATTTTCTATTGAGTTAGTGCCAAGGGAAACTCGAACATCGAAAGCACCTTACATGATGAGCACACCCGAGTTTGTTGAGTTAAAATTGCAGCTGGAGGAGATGTTGGACAAGGGATACATTAGGCCAAGTGTATCACCTTGGGGTGCACTAGTCTTGTTTGTGAGGAAGAAAGATGGTACCATGAGATTATGCATTGATTACAGGCAGTTGAACAAAGTGACTATTAAGAACATGCACCCTTTTCCGAGGATTGATGACTTGTTCAATCAGTTGAAGGGAGTAGTGGTGTTCTCGAAGGTTGACTTGAGATCTGGATACCATCAGGTACACATCAAAGAGGGTGACATATATAAGATTGCGTTTAGGACCAGGTATGGGCATTATGAGTTTGCTGTGATTCCATTTGGATTAACTAATGCTCCAGCTATGTTCATGTGTTTGATGAATAGTGTGTTTCATCCATATTTGGGTAAGTTTGTTATTGTGTTCATTGATGATATATTGGTATATTCTAAAAAAGAGGAAGAGCATGCTGAGCACTTAGCAGCAGTGTTGAGGTTGTTGAGAGAGCATCAGTTGTATGCTAAGCTCAACAAATGTAGTTTTTTTCAAATGGAGGTACACTACTTGGGACATGTTATCTCCAAGGAGGGCATTGTAGTAGATCTAGAGAAGATAAGGGCCATCATGGAGTGGGTAGCTCCTAAGAGTGTGGATGAGGTGAGATCTTTCATGGATCTGACAGGCTACTATAGGAGGTTCATCAGGAACTTCTCATAGATTTCTTATCCTATCACATCATTGCAAAGGAAAGGTAAGAAGTTTGAATGGACTGAGGAGTGTGAGGGTAGCTTTGAGCAGTTTAAGCAGTTGCTGACACATGCACCAATACTACATATTGCAGATCTGTACAAAGAGTTTGTAGTATGTACAGATGCTTGCAAGAGAGGGCTTGGTGAAGTCCTCATGTAGGATGGAAAGGTGGTATATTATGAGTTCCAAAAACTAAACGAGCACAAGCAAAACGATCCCACGTATGATCTTGAGTTATTAGTGATTATACATGCATTGAAGATGTGGAGACACCATCTTCTTGGCAGGAAGTTTGTGCTTATGAGTGATCACATTGGGTTGAGGTATTTGTTTGACCAGCCGAATATAAATTCTAGGCAGGCTAGATGGGTGGCCACAATCAACAAGTTTGACTTTGAGATTAGATACATCAACGGCAAGGAGAACTGAGTGGTAGATGCTCTTAGTAGGCGGGTACAGGTGAATCACTTGGCAACTATGAGCTCTTATGGGACAGATTTGGAGGATAGGATCTTGTAGGCAAGACAATAGGATGTCAAATATGGAGATTGTGCACAGGTTGCAATAGGGTGATAGTAAAAGTATAAGTACAGGTCATGGTACAGGTGCATGTACATGTACATGTAGCGGTACATTTGTAGGTACATGTACATGTAGTGGTATAGGTACATCTGGTAGTATAGGTACAGGTGTAGGTGCACACAACTTGGATTATTGTCTTACGGCAGATGGATTGGTCAGGTTTCGAGATAGGATATTTGTGTCAGATAGCAGTGATCTCAAGAAGGTGATCTTAAGGGAGTTTCATGCAAAACCATATTCAAGTCACCCAGGTTATCAAAAGACACTCATGGCGGTGAAGAGATATTACTACTGGCAAAATATGAAGAGGGATGTAACAGAGTTTGTGGCTAGATGTTTAGATTATCAGCGAGTGAAGGTAGAGTGAAAACATCCAGATGGATTACTACAACTGATCGCTATCCCAGAGTGGAAATGGGAGGTCAATTCCATGGATTTCATCACAGGGTTGCCAAAGACAGTGAAGCAGCATGACTTGATCATGGTCATTGTTGACAGGTTAACAAAGGTTGCACACTTCATTCCAATGAAGTCTACTTTCTCAACTAGTGATGTGGCATAGGTATTTATTAGAGATGTGGTTAGACTACATGGTGTCTTGAAGAATATTGTGTCAGACAAGGATGCAAAGTTCACTTCCAAGTTTTGGAAGGAATTATTCGTAGGTTTGGGCACCAAGTTGGCTTTCAGCACAGCTTATCATCCGCAGACGGATGGACAAACAGAGAGGGTCAACAGGATTTTAGAGTACATAAACAACGGAAGTGAGAAGAGCATCTCACTTTGGTCGAGTTTGATTACAACAATGCTTATCAGGAGTCATTGAGGATGAGTCCTTTTGAGGCATTATATGGGCATAATTGTAACATCCCCATCAATTGGCCTGATCCAGCTAGCAGGATATTGAGTGGACCAGATATGTTAACAGAGATGGAACAAGATATGCAGGTGATCAAGAAGAATCTTAAGGAAACACAGGATAGGCAAAAGAGCTATGCTAATAGGAATAGGTTGTTCAAGGAATTTCTAGTTGGTGAACATGTGTACTTGCACATCAAATCGAAGAAGATCTTATTGCGGATTGGATCATGTGCTAAGCTAGCACCACAGTTTTGTGGACCCTTTAGTATCACTGAGAGGATAGGCCAGTGGATTACCAACTTACACTACCTCTGATAGTGAAAGTCCATGATGTTTTCCATGTATCATTACTTAAGAAGTATGTTAAAGATTTTGATCATGTGATTGAATGGTCTGTATTGCAGGTGGAACCAGATAGAGAATTCTAGCCAGAGCCTTAGTGTATATTGCAGAAAAAGGCACTCATACTCCTGAACTGAGCAACAGAGCAAGTTAAAGTGCAATGGAAGCACTTTGGGCCCGATGAAGCTACATGGGAGATGACAGATCAAATGCAGACTATGTATCCTTCCTTATTTTCCAGTCGAGGCAAAGCAACCAACTTGATATGGTGGGTTGGTGATTGTTTATGGTGGTTTGGTAGTTTCTTTGTGGTGGTTTAGTATTTGCTTATGATGGCTTGGTATATTCTTCATGGCGATTTAGTATTTTCTTTATGTTGGATTAGCATATTCTTTATGTTGATCGATATATGTTGTATGATGGTTGATATATGCTATATGATGTTTTTGATATATGCTTGTTGACAAGGTTAATCCTCTCTGTGAATAGAGACGATCCCTCTAGCCCAATGAGTGGGTCTAGCAACTGAAGGGACAATCAACTAGACATATTCCTAGATTATAATTGAAAAATAGAACAAGAGAGAAAGCATGCCTTACTCTGATGCTAATCTGATTTCCTTTGTTGAGATCCTTGAACCGCTTGTGTCATGACCTTGTTCCTGCTTCTTCTAGCTCTTATGTACCTGCACAAACGACCAAGAGACAACAAAGCATGCCAAAAACAATAGAAAATCCAATAATAACCTATTTTTTTGATCAAGGAATGCCAAACCAATACATACATGAACACATATATATTTCGGGAAGATGAACCAACAATTGTATTATTATTTAAAGAATAAAGGGGAAGCTTACAACCATAGTCTTGATGTTGACGGGCTCTCCTTGAGTGGTAATCCAAGTCCAACCAAGAAACTATCCAACACTCCTTCTCCAAGTCTAATGAATAACCTCTAAGCACAAGCTCAACATAGGGGTGCAAATAGACATAGATACCCCATTTGGGAATGGTACAGGGGGAATTTATAGGCTGGGAGAGGGAGTTAGACCTCCTCCAAAGATAGGATTAGGCCCACATCTTAAGGAGGTAGCTCATAGGGATGAGACCAAGAGGTCAAATTAGGAGGATTCGACCTCATCTATGCGAAACCACCTCCAGCTCACCACTTTGGAAGCTTCTAGATCACGAAGCTTCACATCGTGTTTGGGAAAACTTCCTTTTTGAGATCATTGCGAGTATGAGAGAGAACAGACCGATGTCATTGCTAGCTTAACAAGATGCAACAGGAAATCATTACAATTTTGAGCTTCATAAGGGCGATCATTCTCATTTTAGGGTTTCATGAGCTATTTCTTCAGGGAAAGCTCCAAATATTTTCAGAGCAAAGTTAAAGGAGGGATATGAGTTGTATACATTGATGAGTATACTGTATAATGATCATGTTTCAGGCACTTCAGGGTATGTCACAGAGAATTACAGGAGGCGTGACAAAATATTGTGTAACAGATGCCCCCTAAATCATGAAGGCAGACGAGGAGTGATGGCTGAGATGCTTTATGAGCTTTTGGCAAGGACGAGGACATGCACTGTCAGGAGACCTGCAAATCAAGGACACATATACATATACATATATGAAATCAGGACACGAATCCATGGTATGGACGCAACCATCCAGATGATGAAGACTAGATAAAACATCCATGGTATGGGCGCAACCATCCAGAAAATAAGGATTCTCCTGAATATAAAGTCTCACGATATTGTCAGAACCATCTGTATAGTAGAAACATGTGTATAATCATGAATAACATAAAACTCCATACAACCTGAGCCATAACAGACAAGACTCATGGTTTGGCGCTCCATCTCGACCTGATCGATGTACGAATCCCAACATGTGAATAAACGTGTTGAAGTCGAACATGCTAGAAAACCACCTGATTACTGCCCAATGATGTGGACCGTTAATAGGTACGAGAGAAACCACCAATAATGACAATGGCCCTCAAGGTACAATAATACAATCCGTGAATGTGATAATGAAGTTGAGGTCAAACACTTGTGGAATCACCCGATCGAAATCCAATAATGAAGATCTGTCGTCGGATGCGAAGAACCGACCATTAAGGCATGCCAGCTCTAAGGTACTGAAAGGGAGTTCCTAAGTCATCTTCCTGGATAGTGAGCTGAAGTCGACAGGAAGTGACCCGTCGAAGGAGGGCAATGCTGAATCCCTCATCATCAACACGAAACAAGGAATAAAGTGGAATGATATTCAGGACCGTAGCAATGACTCGAACAATGTATAGGTAAATAACTACAGATTGGACTTCTGTTGAACATACTGGCGACATGACTCTAGAGTGTGGCATCATCTGATCAACAGGGGACTAAAGGTCATGATGAAAGTGTGGAATAGTCAAATGAGAGGTAAGATGGATCACTAAACCTCGGAGGACAAGTCACTGAGTGAGGATATCCTAAACCCAGCACGAGAGGAGAAGAGTGTCATGTTCAAAAGTGACATGCTGCCTATACAAAGGATGTCTCATCTTCATTTCTTCCTGCTATTTCTAGTGAGTACCCCAATTATTTTTATCGCAAGCATGAAGGGGATATCATATGCTTGTTATGTAAATTCATACTTCGAATGAATCCATCCTAGTAAGTTTTACGAGCCCTAGGAAGGAGAAACTCGGTCTCATCATGATGACGAGTCTTTCGTCGCAGAATTTTAACGAGCCCGATGTAAGAAAAACTCGGTATCTTTTTCATGTTTAGAGAGTTTGAAAAAGAAATGAAAAAGAAAACTCCATCATGTCCCTTTTCGTAATTTGTCCCTTGAATCCAAAAAGGTAGAAAACAATATCTGAGGGAATCTCTTGATCATGTTGACCAAGGTGTACCTTTTTCGTAAATAGTCAGTCTCAGCCCGAAAAAGGGGTAAATGTATACTGAGGTGACGTGGATTCATTTACTTTAACGAGTTCGAAACGACAAGTACACGACAATTTTTTCAATTTTAGAGAGTCAAAAAAGAGATGAAAGATGACCCCAAGGGGGTTCCTTTTTCGTTTATTTAATGAGTCCGAAAAAAAGATAAAATAAAACTCCAAGAATTAGTCAATAATGATCACTGTTCACATTGAAGGCCTCTGCAACTGCATAAGAAACACACCCATCACAAATATCAAGAAAATATTAAATATTACAAAAATATTTGACAAAATGGCTTTTAAAACTTCTAAATAAGTAAAAGTAATTTCATTTTTTACCATTTTACCAAACTGAGCTCTAAAAGTGCTTTTGTGCTCTAATTTCCTTGATTTTCCAGTGGCTGCTGCGGGAGATCCAGGGTACCATTTCATGATCCATCTGCGACAGGTAAGAGCCTCATCCTTGCTCTTGCATTTCATTAATTTTTCTATGCAATTTTAACAGTAGATTTTGGGTTAAAAAGGAGGATCTTAAAATTTTAGGTCATCGGCTACCATCGTGGGTATGGTCATTAGACCTGTGATGGTCACGCTCAAGCCCAAAGGCTCATGTGATGCCATCGTACTGTTTTGAAAAACAGGCACGATGGCGGCGAGAGCAAATTTTTAAAGTTGAAAGCTCTCTTTTAAGCCAAATTTGATGATTTTTATCCTTGTAAAAAGCATTAATAAGTGTTCAAATGTTGTTTGCAGGAGAAATATGGTCTTGGAGTAGAAAGAAAGAGGCCATGAGGCCGAGGATTTCCAAGCATCTTAGGATTCGGCATGCATAAATGCTTTGAGGGATTGTGGCCTACTGAAATTATTCCAGACCACAGGGTTGAGGGCTTAGATGGAGTTGCTACCCTATCTAATCAGCCTTTAGGATGTAGATCGAGAGATCTTCATCATCAAAGGGAAAGAACTGGAACTAGAGGAGATGGACATCTAATTCATCACGAGATTATCCCATCGAGGAGAACCATTTCAACTCTTTGGATCTCACCAAGGAGGTGAGAGTGCCAGGGGTCTAGTCCATAGATACTATCCTGGTGCCGAGATAACCAATGAAGGTAAGGTGAAGATTGCAACAATCACCAATAACCTCATTCTGAGAGTAATTTTGTTCACCATGGCACATGTATCTGGCACGCAAACTTTGCATGAGGCCTCCAAGTCTCAGTTTCAGTATGCTATCGCACGTTTGACCCCCACCATCTTCAATTGGTGTGGAGGCCTTTTGGCGAATATGAAGCGCCAACTGACCAAGGGTAAGCACAGACACTTGAAGAAATTCGGGTTTGGTTCTATATTGGTGACCTTCTTCTTGGAACGAATACTACTCTTATGGTATCAGTGGGCAGAAGTACCACATCTTGCCCCCGAGATCTGAGGCTCGTGAGATGGAGCCAGCTCATGCCTCGAGGAGGCATAGGTCAACATATGCGTTATCCACCACAGTTTTTCGCTTGGCTTGAACGCAAACTACTTATGGTAGACGACTATGCCTATCCTGGCACAAATTTCAAAGGGGATCTAGATCTACCTCTGCCGCTAGGCGAATAGTGGACTGACGCAGGTAAAAACTTGTTTTTTGATTTTTTTTTCAAGTTTTTATGAATTTTATAAAAGTGCGAACTAAGACTCAACTTATGATAAATGTGTCGATGTGGGACCAGAGAGACCACTAGGCATGTCACCGATAGCACGACGAGCTGCCCATCCGATAGTGGGTGTGGACTACGAGGAAGGGCCTGACCCCTTAGCTGAGATGGAATGCAATCTAGAGGCAATCATTTGAGGGGTTCTAGATTATGCCACTATCGATGATATTCCACTGCGTTGGCAGAGACACACTATGGGAATCTCTGCGAGACTACGTCGGCTATTAGGTCGAGTGATCAAGGCGGTCTCGTGCTATCATGACCACCGTGCAGTTTGATAGTTCATCTAGTCTTTTACACATTTTGAGGCTTTGAAAGCCAAGTGTCTCAGAACACTCTATTTTTAGCATTTTGATGTAAACATTCCGTAGACACGATATATATATGTTTTATTTCTACTTATGTATTTATAACACGATTCAATTTTACAAATGACGCAAATGTCTATCAAGGATAAAATTTGCTAATGCATCAGTCAATGTATTTAAATTACGTGGAATATGTTGATATGTAATGTAATCAAAATTTCTTTCTAGCAATCTAACATGTAGATACATACTCAATATTTGTGGATTTCTTACTGAATAATGATTGTTTAATTGTAACACAACGAGCTATGAATCCAATTTGACAACTAAATCCCTAATGCCAAGAGCAACTGCTTCTGACAAGAGTTCAATAACTGCACTATATACAACAATATTATTGATTGTTTGACCAAGGAAGATACCTTGTAAGTTAATCAACTCGCCATTAAGGTCATAAAGTACCCATGCTGCGGAAGATAGGTTCCATGTGCTACGACAAGCACCATCAACAAAACCAATGTAATGACCTGATGACATCTGCAAACCGAGTGGAACACATGGTAAGTAGAAAAATATATGTCTGGAAAGAAAACAAACACACCAAAAATCAAAACGCACACTAATGGATTAACACACTAATGTACAAAATTTATTACATGAATCTCACGCATAATACTTTTTGAGATACAACTCATTACGGGGTTGTGACAATGCATTTCCCTGATAATCACATAGCTCATAGGCACCTTTCTGTAAGACACGCTTGACAATGTAGGGCCCATGTCACATGGGTTAGAACTTACCTACCCCCAATTTATCGTTGGCTTGATCGTAAAGAAGGACCAAGTTGCCTTCAGCAAAAGTGCAAGGAGAAACAGTTTGGTGAAAATGAGATTTAGGTGTATATGTTCAAAGTTATGAATTGTTTCAAGATTGAAATCTAAATTTTCAATGTATCTAGTTATTAATTTTTTTCTTGATTGTCTATATATGCATGTATTTTGTTCATATGTATATGGATACTATTTTTTACAATATATTTGGTAGGTCCATATCTAAATCCTAGTAACTGAACTTGATTTTAATGCTAAATTTGTCACATGCCACTTATAAAGTGACCATATTACACAATACAAACATTTATTTTTTGTGTTATAATATATATGTTAACATTCTAAACCATTTTAAATATGCATTGAATCCAAGATTTGCATTTGTCCAAATATCCAAAAGACTTGTAATTCATAGTTCGCTTCTTTAATTCTTGAAAGCAAGGAATATCAATAGAAGCTATCGAATTTCATTTTTTCCTTGAAATAAATCCACGAAACTCTTGGGAAATTTTCCACATTTTAAGGATGACACCTAGTGTAAAGTACGAAGTGTAGACTTAGTACATCTAAACTAGTGGAAATTGAACTAGGGACTTGCAGAGTTTGTTGGATAAACATTGTCCTAACAATAATGAAAATAACCAATTGAACTAAACCTAAGGGATCGAACCTAATGAATTTATAATCCTTCTAACTTTGTTTTTCTTGCAAATTTTGTCATCACTTAATGTTCCAAGAGATAACCTTCATGGCCATGTACCAGAGAGGGCTTCCACATTCATTTCTTTTATGTTCATATTATACAGAACTTTGAAATAAATTGTGGATTTTGTGTTACCAGGTTTAATCAAGAAATTATCCAAAGTAAGCTATATGTATTGGGATAGTTGGGGCTCCTGTTTGGGGACTACCTAGGGGAATTTTAATGATGTAAATGTGACCATGAACACCTAGGACTATTAACCTCTAAAGTTGTTATTTGTGAGCTTGGATTAATTTATTTTACCGTCTTTGGCTAGTTTATTTGATCATCTATAGGGTGGAATTTAATTGGATTCGTTATCAAACAACACAATAATTGTAGTAAGTGTAGCATAATGGAAAAGTGTGGTGTGTAGTTGAAAATATGAAACAAAAGAGGATTTCCATGTTTTTCTATCTTTTGGAAGTAGGCCATTTTAGTCCAATCTGGGACGCTCATCTAGGGTGAAATTTAATTGGATTTATCCAACACAATCATTGCAATTATTGTAGCATGATGTTAACATGTGGTGCACAATTAATAATATCAAAGGAAAGAGGATTGTTGTGCTTGTCCTTCTTAAAAAGGCATACCATATAATCCTAATGGATCACCTATATGACCTCACCTTTCTAGCCTATGATCTGAAAACAACATAATGTTTTAAAGAGACATCCTTGGGTCAATGTTCCAAGTCATTATTCCAAAACCTCATTTTCCATATTCAAAACTCATCATAGCAATTTGGGAGTTGTATTGGCCCTAGAACAAAATAAATTACTTAATGCAATGAATTTTACTGTGGCATAAAATTTTCAATTCATCATAGTGATTACAATGTTATGTGTTGATAGTGTGATGAATGCTTATCATACATGAAAGTTAAGTCAATTTAACAAGTAGAAGTTTTTTTAGCATGATGTTGAC
>Ga0181465_100647_pt1 | contig 12001 bp, 11 predicted proteins | sample InSIn3gowninarea_FD_119076 | JGI IMG/M metagenome (GOLD analysis project Ga0181465, IMG submission 119076) | Clean room microbial communities from NASA Spacecraft Assembly Facility at Jet Propulsion Laboratory, Pasadena, California, USA -... ... | reverse complement strand
TTCTTCTTCTTCCTCTTTTGAGGAGGATGAAGACTCATGTTTGGATTTAGACTTCTTTTTCTTATTTTTGGCCTTAGACTTCCCCTTTTTATCTTTCATGTGATCAAGGAAGGGATCTTGGTAGATCTCCTATTCTGCATTGGGATTTGATGTTTGTTCATTAGAATTAGGAAAGTGCCTTTGCATTCTTAGGATATCAAAGCAATTTGTTGGACTGTGTCCAGGACACCTGTGGTAGGGACACCACTTAGTAGGGTCAAAAGGAATTTTTGTGAAGGGTTTCATGGACTGTTGCTTTATGGTTTTAAAGTCCTTTTGGGATTGTTTTGTACCCTTTTCAGTCATATGGATCGTCTTAGTTTCTCCTTTTGGAGATGGGCGAGTTTTGGCTTGTGACTTATTAGCAAGTGGATTATTTTTTGATGTGTTGACAATAGTTCACTCTAGTTGTTTAATGGAGGATGTGATAGGATCAAGAGTTGATCTGGTAGGGATGGGGATCTTGAATTTGTCACCCCATCACTAGTAGTATGTTTATTTATGCCATAAGAGGTAGTGGTAGACTTAATAGTCTTAAAACCCACTTGAACTTCATAAGCCTCAAGGATTAGGCATTTTTCAACAACATCTTTGAAAGATGTAGAGCTTGCTTTGAGAACCTCCAAGTGTACTTGGGGCTTAAGGGCATTCATGAATAAGTCAAATAGTTTTCTCCCATAAAATGGATTCTTGTAGGAATGGACAAGATATCTAAATCTTTATGTAAAGTCAAATTTAGACTCATCATTAGCTTTTTTAATCACCAGAATAGATTTGAGCCCCGTATCATAGGTCTTGGCTTCATCAAAATATTAGATAAATAAATCAAGCATCTGTTGAAAAGTAGATATGGATTCCTCAAAAAATCGATAGAACCACTTGAGAGCCTCTCCCATCAAAGTCCTCGAGAATAGTTTGAGCATGATATCATCATAAGGAAGATATTTGACACATGTTATGGCATAAGCGTCAATATGAGACTCTGGGTCACTTCCTAGAGCTCTATAGAATTTAGGAAGCTCAGGAAGAGGACTAGGGAGGATATCCATTTAAATTGGCTTAACCAATGGGCTCTTCATATAATCTATATGGGATCTATGTATGGGAACTATCATCTAAAAGGAAACCCCCTATTCTTTAGCAGAAGAAGATGCAATAATCTGTTGTTGTTGTGTATTAATCAATGATGTAGCAGGTGAGAAACTTGGATTGGTATTTGTAAATACAATTTGACTTAGATTAACATAAGGATTTGAATGATGCATGAAGGGATTACCAAATGGAATTCCAGCATAGATATTTGACATGGGCATGGGTGGGCCACTAGGATTAGTAGGTCCATGCGAAAAAGGAAAAGAAAATTAGCCATAATATGGAAAAGAGGGTGGTGGGTAAAATAAGGTATTTTGATAACCCATATAGGGATTTAAAAAAAACACTAGTAGAAAAACTCCCTGATGCCCCTATAAAGGGAGGAGGAGGTGGAACTTTAGTGTTCTGAATTTATATTTCCTAGAATGGTGTCAAATTATTTGCATTAAAGGCAACCAAAATGTCATCAAAAGGATTAGACGATGGTGTATAAGAATTTATTGGTCCTGGAGTTCTGTGAACATGAGATTGTGCATCATCTTTAACTCTATCATTGGGATCAATATTCCAATGTGTTTGGTAGAGATTTCAAGATACAAGGGTTTCTGCTTCGTGGTTTGAAAAGCCAAGAGAGGAATGAACGGGTGATTGATGTGTCGATATATCATTTTGTGGAGTCCCTGGAATTGCTTCTTAGAAAGGCCTTTGATGTCTAATCAAAGGATTGTATTCATGAGGGATACCTTACTTCCTCCTAGACTAGCGAGGACCTTGTTGATGGGGCTCCATGACAAGGATAAAAATTGATAATAAAATAGGGGGATTCAAAGTCCCCAAAGGATTTTCAATAAATAAGGTTTTCTTTTGATATGAAAATCAAGAATGGATTTTAAGACCCTTTAGGTGAAATGGGATTTTAAGACCTCGATAAGAAATGAATGGAAACGAATTTTAAGACCCAAAATGGAAAAAAGGGGTTTCAAGACCCCAATTCGAACCTGTGGTTGGTTTAATGAAAAGTAGATAAAGTGATTTGACTCAAGGCTCTCACAATTTATGAATAAGAAATTATGACAATTGCCACTTATCCATTCATTGTGGGATGTAGGAAAGATCCTAGGTTTCTAAGCTATTTGAATCAAAAGTGGATTACTATGAAAATTGAGGTGGTCTCCCCCAACATTGTGTCGTCTTCCAACCATAAACCCTCACTGTAAACTTGGGGTAAACCCTTAAAGACTTAAAGTAATTCAATACCCTTATACCCCTAGGGACAGTGAGAACCCCTATGGACCTGTTAAAGGGGACTGATAGTGTGTCATCATTACCATCTAAACCCTAGAAGACATGCATAAAGCCATCCCATATCACCAACTGGGACTACCCAAACCTTTTGTCACTAACCATGGCTCACTAATATACTCCTGGAATCACCCTAGGAGGCAAAGACTCCCCATGATCATCCTAGGATTTATTGATTGGGGGTCAACAATATATGACAATCCTAGTCCCCACTGATATTCATCTCTAGTTGGCTTGGGGGTTTATATCTAGGGGGTTGTAAAGATATAGGGGTTCTTAGTCCCAATACATAGCAACTAGTATTGAAAATAGGACTTGATAACAAACACCTAGGACCTACCCAATGACCCGGCTAAAAGAAAAAGGGGAATAAAGGGAAAGTACTAAAGTAGGACTATGAATCGCGTCCCTAGAATGGTCACCAAAATATAAGTTGGAGAAAATACTTCTCAATCCAATTCAATCAGAATGGCTAGCCCAAATAACTAGGAGGCATAGGGCTAATCCCTAACGTACCTTGAATGCATGAATGCATGTGTGAAGGAGTGTCATATGCAAATGAATGCATGAACTATTATGAAAAGAAAATAAATAAGAAAGACCCCCTTAATTGATTAATCAAAAGGAAATAAGTTTTATTTGAATTCCCCACCCTTATTTTCTTTCCCCAAATACCATGCAATGCAAGAAAGTAGTAAAGGATTCTTTCCTTAATTTCTTTCAAAAAATGAACAGGCATAAGCCTACACAGAACAAGGATTTTGAAGGTGAAATCCCCTTAGAAACTCTCAAAATATCGCGAGGATCCTCTAAAAGGTGTGAGAGACTTTAAGGAGTCACAAGGATATCCTAAGAGGCATGCAATTGACTGAATTCTTAGTGAAGAATTCAAGTGAGGCCAAATGGGCTAAAAAGTATGTGTAAGCAAGTGAATTCCTTTATCTGATTTTAGCAACATAGATAATGATTTAATGAAAATGAAATTAGAACCCCCACTATAGAAAAAAATTAGACAAAAGGTAGAAGAGATCTTCAATTTCCATCCTAGCAATCGAGGGATGCTCGGATGGGGTCAGAAGGGAGTTGCACCCCGCAGACCTCTTCCCAGGAGGACTTGGAAAATGGACTTAGAATCGTTGAAAAGATTCATCAAAATATTTTAGACCTAATCTATAAGTAAGAGAATATCTAAAACTTTATGTGAGTCAAAGACTTTATCCCTTCAACGATAAGAATCGTTAAGGAATCGAAACCCTAACAGTGGTCTAATTGCGATAAAGAAAGAACCTAATTCATTTCCCTTTTTCAATTAGTTTTCTAAATTAAATGAAAAAGAAACTATAGTTTCTCTTTATGATTGTTACAAATATGAAAAAAATTGAATATGCAAATGGGAGGAAAAGATCACAGACCTACAAAAAGAGAGCTTTTTGGCAAAATGGAGACACCTATCCTCGTTAAGCAGCCTCCAATGATTCTACCTCTTTGTGAGCCTCAAATCTTGAATCCAACCAATAACCTATAAGAAGAAAGAGGAAAGACAAGGAAAATTGGATAATCACCATGGGAATGGTTAGCAGGAACAGAGTTTAGGTATGCAAAGAGCTTGGATCCACACACTAACTAGAATGCCTAAAAGAGACCTAAAACAAATTAACTAGGCATAAAGGAGGAAGAGGAGGTCTAAAATGGTGGAATAATAGAGAAAGAATGAAGGAAAGGATGATAGAAGAAATTGAAAAGCATAACTCTATTAAAATTCCCTCCTCGATGGGTCATTCTGAGTTGTACTTACAGTAAGCAGGCTTGGTACCAAAGGGAAACCTAACCTGTGGATGGAAGATAACCTAGAAGATCCAATGGCTCAGATTTTAGAAAACCAAGTGATTAGGCAAACCAAGGATCACCAGATTGAATGCTAATCACTTAGATTTTATGATTTTATTATTTTTTTCTAACGAAATAGAATTACAACGCGTAATTACGAGTGGTGTAGAGGTGCGACGCGTAAAAGTGTACAAATATATGTTGGCGAGGCATATTAGCATGCTAATCTATGGCACAAAAGTGGATTTTTTATTCTTACAAATTATCAAATTTTAGGGATAGAAATTGGTGGGGAATCTAGATTTGGACTTTATGCAGTGTATAGAAGGATAATCAATCTTGAATAACTCATCAGAAGCTGCTAAAATCACTAAAGACCTACACTCAAACAAGGTTAGGAGGCTTATTTTATTAATTATGGAAAAAGAATTACATAGGACACTGTTAGGTGCAATTATTGCATAATTGACCCTAATCTACCCAAAGCCTATCTCGAGAGTCACAAGCGATCTCTTGTTACATGATTTTGATCCAGAGACCCCCATTTTATGTTATAGGGGGATGAGTTGACCAGGGGATGTCTAAGGAAGCAAGAGAGGAAAGATTAAGATAATATAATGAAGAGATAGAAAAGGTGGGAGTGAGAAGATCATTTATGCAAGCCATTGAAGACACTGAAGGTAAGGAAAAATAAGGAGTAGTAGGAAAAAAGGGTGCCTCCTCTGCTAAAACATTAGAACAAATAAACCAAAGGGTAGTAGGCGAATTGGGCGCTTCCCCTTAATTACCTACAGGGAAGGAAGAAACTGGAGTAGAAGGTAATTTTGGGACCTCCTCCAGAATAATTGGTGGTGAAAAGAGCACGATGAAAAGATGCTCGAGTGTAGAACCCAAATCTTTAGATGAGCAAAGCAAGTCAGAATATCCTCTGAGACAGCCTAATACCATGCTAGGAGTAAAAGGATCAAATGGACCCCCTGAAAGGCCAACCTCATTCAATGACCCCTCTGCCTAGGTGTGGGAAGGAATTCAAGCAAAATAAGAAAGAATAAATGAACAGAAAAGTAAAGAATGAGGAATATTTGGCAAAGAATCAGAGCAAGATATAAGCAATTATAGTGAGAAATTCAAACTTTCACTACCAATAGTGGATTTTTTATGACAATTTGCAGGAAAATGGCATGAACATTAAAACCATTTATGTAACTTCTAGAGTACAATGGGTTGGGAAACCCAAAAGTACATTGTTTCATATGTGTAAGCATATGGGATACAAGAAGCACTCAGGATGAGAAACAACAAATCAATGAATTTGGTGCTCAACTCAATGGAGATGCATTGGACTGGTTCATCAAGATAAGAAAAAATGTCAATAGCTTGGATGAGCTAGAAAAATTATTTATAGCCAGGTTTCAGCACCCAGACCATAATGAATTATCCATATCTCAATTCTAATCTATTAAAAAACTTATTGGAGAGATAGTATTTGACTATGAGAAGAAATTCAAGACTTTGATGAGTCAGTTAGACGAAGCACCACTAGCAAGGCACCAGGTCACTTACTATGTCGATGGGTTAAAACCAAAGATAGTAGTATTAATCCAATAACACAAGTTGACCAATATCCAAGAAGCATTCAAGCACGATGGGGTTTGGATCCAGGGAAGGTCAAGCAATGATCGATGCAAGTAATAACTAGAGGAAATGCAACAATAATTGAGCCATTTAACGATGTAAAAGAAAGATGTATGGGAGGATATATGGTGCATGGAGTGCTTAAAACCTGGACATACAAAGATCTAGCTCCCATATGTTATACCTTCGACGTCGGTATTCCAACATGCAGAAGCAACATGCCTCAAAATCCTAATCTGTTGACACAAATCAAAACCTCTTGCAGAATACTATGAAGTCTGTAAGGAACATGGGAACAACGTAGGAACTTGTCCCCACAATTTGAGGAACAAACAGATAAAAGTAAACTTTGCAAGGACATGGTGCCATATTTGTTAATGTGAAAACCACTCAACGGAGGATTGTTACTTCAATGCCTTGAACATGCAGAAGAGAATAAAACCATCAATAAGGCAGTAATATTTTACATCATCCTCTCTTGATACATCACCTGCAAAACCATGATATGATCATGGATATGGAGGAAGAGGAGGATTTGGAGGTAGAAGTAGAGGACGTGGAAAAATGATTGACTTTAGCAACATAATATTCTTTGCATGCTATGAACTGGGGCATTTAGAGAATAAATTTCCATTGTTATCAAGACTAAAGGAATAGACGTGTAAAGTGTGTGGATAATTTAGACATGCTTTACTAGATTGCTCAGAATTGAGGGAGAAATGGGAAGCTAAGCATGTCAATATAGCACAGACGACCCCATTATTTGCTATCACCAGGAGTAGGAGAAAGATAGGGAGAGATGAAGGAGAGTGCAGTTGACCTATGTTAGGAATTAGAAAGAGAGCCCCTCCAGTGTCAATGTACCCTACTCTGAAGCAGCAAAAAGTAAATTTAAAAGAGGTAGTCGACACACTTAGACACTTAGAGGAGGAAGAACCTGAGAGAATGAAGACAACCTATAGAGACTTGGAGTTAACAAATCAACTCAAATAACTTATATCACTTTTGAAAACCAGTAATATAGTTCCACAACTAACAAGACTCCTTAAGCTTATCACTACTACTGACTTTTCAAAATACGAAAATAAAAAAATTGGTTCAACCAAGGAAGTCCAAACGATTGCAAGCATAAGGTTGAATATTACAGACAAGGATCCCAAGGTTGATCTAATTATTTGTGATTATGAGATACCTAATGTAATCTTCGACCTAGGATCCTAGGAAAACATCTTACCCAAGATAACTTGGCAGGCCATCAGAGCACCCAGATTGGTGTTGACATCATACTATCTAAAGTTGGTTGATCAAGAGTTGGTGGAACCCATTGGACTTCTACCACACGCCACTGTAGACCTCTAAGGAGTGGAATTCATGTTAGACTTCAAGGTATTAGACCTATGGGGATTCAAGGGGTCATACACAGCGTTGGTAGGACATCCATGGGGATATCCAATGTAAGCATTGCTCAGTCTTGAGAAAGAATGAATGAAATTTAAGGGCAATGGTAAGAATATACTTGTCCAATAAAGAGGAAAATATGAATCAATATTATAGGAATTCAAAAAAGATACGGTCATTGTTAAAGAAATATATAAAATAAAAATGGAAGATGACCAGGAATCAACGAAGGAAGGAGAAATTCCCATTCCCAACCCAATGTCACTAGTAGATTTTGATCAAAGAATCTACAAATGGCAAATGTAGTAGTACAAATTGGGTTGTTGAAACTACTTCAGTGTATAATTCATCCTAAAGTTGAAGTTATAGCAACTCACAAGATAAGAGGAGACTAAGGAGATAAGATATGTCAATGCAGGGGAACCCAAGAAGTATTTGAGAAACATTGCACAAACGTCAGAGAAGGATCATAAAATCAACACCATGTCAAAGACATTAGAAAGAGTCAGAGCTTGATGATGGAAGGATACAAAGATGATATCAAGACATTTTAGTAGGCACTGACATTATTGTGTGATAGGTTTGAAGAAAAAGAGGAAATCAGTAAATTTTCACTAGAACAGGATCCATAAGATATATCAACAAATGTAAGAAAATATGGAGAAAAGAAAGAATTCTAGAAGAAGAGTGTACCCACAAGTTTACAAAAACCTTGGATCCTATTCCATACACTTGGTAGCAGGTAGAGGAAGCTAATGGTAATCCCAAGTGCTGGTAGGAATTAGAAGGAAATTTTGTTAAAGATGTCTGACCAATAGGTAAATATGCACAAGTCTAACTTGCCCTGTCATGCATACGGTAGAAGATGATTGACAAAGATGGAGTCAGAACAAACAACAAGTAACCCGTCCTAGTACCATAGGAAAAGGAATATTTAAGGACCCAATCCTAATGACAATAATTTTGAGTGATGGAGTATTTGAGGACAGAGATTGCATAGGAAGAGTTAGAGGGCAAGAGTTTTGTATTATAATTGGGATTCGACTTAGTTTGATCTGTCATAGGCAAAGGAAACACACTGACAACATCAAAAGAAGAAGGATCGATGATACCTCAAAAATTCTTGGAGGAAACACACAAGGAATGACAACTAGAGGAAGATCCTGTAAAGGCAGCACAATAATATTTTGATAAGAAAATCAAGTTAAAGAAAATCATCATAGGATCTGATGACAACCCCAAGACAGCCAATATCAGGGATTATTGGGACCCAGCATAACAGGAAGAGATAGCTACCTTATTAAAAGAATACCATGATGTATTTGTTAAAGACTTTCCATATATGAAGGGGATCATGGAATAATTAGATGTAATGAAGATCCTTTTGAAGCCAGATGCTAGACCTATAAAGAAGAGACCTTATAGGTTGAATCTAAAATACAAGGAAAGAGTCAAGGAGCAATTGGATCAGTTACTAAAATAGGTTCTTATTGAGCCCATACAAGAAGCTAAATGGGTGAGTCCTTTGATGATTCAACTAAAGAAACATAAGAATGAGATCTAGGTATGTGTTGATTATAGGGAACACAATAAAGAAACTGTCACAGACTCATTTCTGACTCTGTATGCTGAAGACATCCTATAAAAATTCTCAAGGAGTGAGATTTTTCCTTCATGGATGGATTTTCTCGATACAACCAAATCAAAATCATTATTGAGGACTGACACAAGATGAATTTCACTTCAGAATGGGGATCGTTCACATATACTATCATTCCATTCAGGTTGAATAATGCGCCAACAGTATTTTCCAGGATAGTAGTAAGAGTATTTCAAGAATTCATACACAAGTTCTTAGAAGCCTATTTTGACGACTAGACAGTATATGGGTTGCTAAAGGACCATATTAAATAACTCAGGATGATGTTGGAACCAAGGAAAATCTTAAGGATGGTGATATCAAATTAAAGTGTTAAAATTTAGGCAAATCTAAGGACTAGTTAGATTCTTGATATTGGCAAATTATACACTATTATCCATCACATGGCCAAATTTTTGGCAAATTTTATTAACACAAAGAAATATTAAAGGAAAATTTATAATTTTGTATCCATGTGAAGATTATTGTCTATCTAGCAAAAATTATTACATATACCTCATGTTATATCCCTCGTTGAGTACCAATTAACCACCATAGCCACATTACTAGACCTCACTACATAGACCTGTCCTATGTAAGGGATACAAAGCATTGGCCTCCAAGAATGATTCATTCCTTAGAAATATGTATCAATATAAGTTAGCTTATTGGACAAAAATCCATGTTTATAAACCCTTTAGTGGGTATGGTTATTGCAGATAGGGCATGGGCTATTATTGGTTTATGGTTTACCGATCCAGAGTATAGCCCCCTGTTTAAGAAATGCTCTTACAATGCCCATAAAGGCATAATCAAAATATATTATGTAGTTAAATTATTATAAATGTAGCTCAGTATGTATCAGTATTACTCTAAAATGCTGAAAAGAAAATCGATCTTCCCCATAAGCAACTAGTAAACTATGATCGTTTGATCTTTTGATGAGAATGAACTATACTTTCCTAAAAAGAGTCATCCTCTATTGTAGGGTAATTAAAATCATGCTAAATTTTATTTCTTCCATATACAAGTGGTTAGGTTTATAGGGTATAAAAGTACTTATGACTTCGATAGAAGAGGATCTTGTTTATTTTGCATAAAGACACATTGTGCTAGTTGGTTCTTAGGCCTAGGAAGTTTTAGCCATCCTAAGAAACATTATGTTATTTACTGCTAGTTTTGGAATTTTGATTGACATGTATTTCCATTACTGGTTTATTATTCAAAATGTTAGGATAAATTAACTTTAATTCCTAGATGTTAAAGCTACACAAAACATCTACAATTTCTGCTATTTGGAAAATGTTATTAACACAAAGAAATATTAAAGGCAAATTCACAATTTTATATCCATGTAAAAATTATTTTCTATCTAGTAAAAATTATTACATATACCTTAAGTTATATCCCTCAATGAGCAATAGTTCACCATACCCACATTACTAGACTAGAACCTAGCCACATAGACATAAATCCCTCAAAATATGTAGGAATAATTGAATCTTCTTCTTTTAATGCTTGATTCTTTGCTTGTGTAGACTCGAGGTCACCAACACTCTTGGCATCCCATAGTTCAAAATAAAAGTATCAACACTTTTGAAGGCCCTTCACATTATTTTCTATACACCTCAATTGTAAACTACAAACTCAAAAAAACTCTATGGGAGCAATGTCTTATAGCATGGCCAAATTGCACTTCTGACTTAAAGAGGCATGAATAGGTGTTTCTAACCCATGCAACCATTGGCTTTTGAACCTTCCCTTGTTTTAAGGCTTCAACTAGAGAATACTCATCTCTACCACCAAGTTTCCAAGCACAACCATCATCTTAATCTAGGTAAACCAATTGCAATAATCAATTCAACACTTTGTTTCTTCACTTTCATCAATCCTCACTAATAAGAAGTAAAGGAGCTTGAATACAAACCTTAATACATATAAATATGATACACACAAATGTGTTTAAAAAAAACCATGACCATGATAAATTTATCTATAGAAGCGCCTTCATGTTATCAAAATTTTACCTATGGGATATTGTTAAAGCGCAATACATGATCAGGTAATGTTGAACCTGGGAAAATATCTCCTCCAATTGTAATACCTACATGGATATGGAATGGTATAAGTATGCATGATATAAGTGAAAACTTCCATAAGGATTTCTTTAAGAAATTAACACCATAATATAAATAACACTTACCTTCATATATACCATCTGTAATAATAATATCCACTGAAGGGTTTCTAAACATGGATTTCTATCCAACAAGATAACTTAGATTGATAAACCTTTCTAAGGAATTCCTACAGTATCTCACATATCTTGCACACATAACATAGGTTTCTATAGAACTATTTTTTTTTTTTTCTATTTAATGTTGAAGACATAAAGAATGAATTGTAGGTTATTATTGTTCCTGCTACTATTGACAGTATTTAGATAGGATCATTTAAAATTGGTGACACAATAAGCATGATTGGAAATATTATTCAGTGCAAGCTATATAGGCTTGTATCTGTTAGTTTTATTTCCAAATATGTAAGCTTCCTTGTTAATTGTTTACGCATGTAATTGATTTTGTATTTATTTGAGCTCCCTCTGAATGATGTTGTTTACTTGAATGTTTTTAATTTCCTCTAAATGGTCTATTTTGTTTTGAAATTGAGTGAGAAATTAATTGCATATAGATCTAACACATGGTCAAAAGGTCATTGAAACATTCTAAAATTGGGTTGGAGTTCATTTATTTGGATATAAGTTCATATATTTTCCAGTGATTTTGTCGAACCCCAAGCAAACCTAAATTTGGCTGGCCACACCTATCATAGAACCTTACAAAAATAATAAAAAATAAAAACCACAGATCCTAAAAGAATATTGCCTACTTTCTTAACAAATGGTAAATATTTTAACATTTCTAACATATTCAGACTATCAACTCTTATAGTTTATCTCATTTATTCCTTTCAACCTTTTCATCCTTTGGCTATAGGGGGAATGCCAAATGTATTCTACAGTGCAATAGTATGCATTACAGATGGTATATATGAAGGTAAGTGTTATTT
>Ga0181465_101027_pt1 | contig 12022 bp, 8 predicted proteins | sample InSIn3gowninarea_FD_119076 | JGI IMG/M metagenome (GOLD analysis project Ga0181465, IMG submission 119076) | Clean room microbial communities from NASA Spacecraft Assembly Facility at Jet Propulsion Laboratory, Pasadena, California, USA -... ... | reverse complement strand
GCTGACGATCACCCTTTGTCGTTGTGTAACAATGTTGCCATGCCCGTCATCATATTTCCAGTTTATGGTATAAGTGCCACGAACATTATAGGTAAGCGGGTCAGCGGTGGTTGCTATGATGGGTGTATCTGAACAGTTTTCTTTTGCTCTTGGCGGTGTAGCTGTTACTGAACACTCTCCTCGAAGGTCGGGCAACAATGAGACATAAGGAACAGGCGGAGTAGTGTCGCTGATGATCACCCTTTGTCGTTGTGTAACAATGTTGCCATGCCCGTCATCATATTTCCAGTTTATGGTATAAGTGCCACGAACATTATAGGTAAGCGGGTCAGCGGTGGTTGCTACGATGGGTGTATCAGCACAGTTATCTTTTGCTCTTGGCGGTGTAGCTGTTACTGAACACTCTCCCCTGAGGTCCGGCAGGGATGTGACAAGAGGAACAGGCGGAGTAGTGTCGCTGACGATCACCCTTTGTCGTTGTGTAACAATGTTGCCATGCCCGTCATCATACCTCCATAGAATGATACTTGTTCCCTGCGTATTGACTGTAAGTGGCACATTAGTGGTGGCCGTAATTATTTGGTCGCAATTGTCTCTTGCCCTGGGTGGCGTCAGTATAACGGAACACTGGGCGCTTATATCAGGTAAAGTTGGGGTAAAGGGGACAGGTGGCACTGTGTCCTTCACAATGATGCGTTGCTGCTGCGTACTGACACGACCGCCCTTGTCTTCGTACCTCCAGGTTATAACATGAACACCTTGAGTATAATATTCCAATGCATCTGATGTAGTAGCCTTTACTGAACCTGAACAATCGAATGCCCATGGAATACTATCTCTTACCGATGCCCAACAATTTCCTCTTACGTCAGGTAACACCTTCTGCACAGGAACAGGTGCGGAGCTATCCTGAACTGTGACAGTAAATGTGCATGTTCTGATAACACCGGCTGCTCGCAAATAGTAATTCACCGTCGTAATTCCCTGGCCAAATACTTTACCACTTACCGACCCGGTATCACTACCCAAAGTTGAACCAGTCATTATATAGCTTAAACCGGAGCGGGCGCTTACAGGTCTTATTATAGGATCGAGGCCTCTAACAGCAGTCGCGCAACGAATTGAGTCAGCACGAACAGAGACGGGTGACGGACAAGTAAGGGAAACTGATTGCTGGGCTTTCAACGCTAGACAGCTGGTATAAAAGGCTAAAAATAGTAAACACTTTTTCATAAACACTTGTTTTTAATCGGCGTGTTGTAATCCGGAGACCATATTTTATTAGCCGGTACTTATTTTACAAATTGTTCCATACGCTACAAGCCGTACAATGGTCTGTGCAATTGCATTTGGATGTACAATACATTGATGTCGAGACGGGAACTATATTTATTAAACAAACTTTGGCCAGGTTAATAGGGCATTTCAAAGACGATCCTACTTGCGCTTCATCTATTCTAACAGATGATGCAGAACAGTCACCAGAAAGGAATATTCAACAGTACGCAGTTAACTTATCTTCTTTTGCACGGTACGATGTGTTTTACCTTTACATTATCGCCGCCAAAAGGATTTAAATAAAAGATAGGTTTTCAACTTCATCCAATGCCACTAAAGAAAGAAATACTAGCGACCGAGTGAATGTAAATAATCGCCAGAACGTTCTAGATAAACTGCCTCTACAAAATTTAATCGAAGAAAAAATACTTACATTCCACCAAAATAACAATCTACATTTTATCGCCAAAAGGTCCTCTAAGCATTGTCAGGTTAATAAATTTCGTTCTCTTCATATCTCTTGCCATTACTGATACTTTCAATTCTTTACTAGATAGAACCGTCTCATCGTTATATACCAAATTTTTCACTGCGACACCTGCTCCAAGAAATCCGAGGGTTTCAAGTTTGACATTTAAGACAACGAGGGAGTCCAGGTTTATCTGGGGGTTTAATTTTGGAATTGACAGTGGACGAGAACCACTTACATTATCCAAATACAAAACCTTCATATTTTTCAGTTGCTCGATGCCAATCAAATTTGCATCAGTGAGAAACGAAAGGGTGAGGGCACGTAGATTCATCAAATTGCTAATACCACCGAGACTAACATTTTCTATGTAACCAAGATGAAGGGCTCTCAAGTTTTTGCTGATACCGGATAAATCGTTTATCCGTAGTTCTGACAATGAAAGCGACTCTAAGTCATTTAAATTATCAATTCCAGACAAATTTGATATTTTCAGGTTGCGAATGTTAAGTACCCGAAGTCTGTTTAAGTTTTGAATACCGGAAAGTTTATTAATATCGAGGTCTGCCAGGCTTAATGAACGAAGATTTGTAAGAGAGCTTACAATTTCAAGATCAGACAAACTCCTGATTCCGGAAATTTCCAGCGCGTGCAAATTTGTCAAATTTTTAAGCAATCCAAATTCTCGAAGCTGCAAATCTAAAAGCTTCAAATCCTCTAATTGGTAAAATCTTTCAATTCCCTGGAGAGTAAAATTATTTTCAAGTTTTGAAAGGCTCAACTTATGTAGCTTGTTTAGCTTGAAGAGTGAATTGAGGTTGGTTACACGCAACTCCTGGAGCTTCAGCTCCTGCAAATTGGTTAAAAATCCAACGTCATTGAGGCTATCAATATGTAAATTAAGACTTAGGGACTGAAGGTTTTCAGTTAAATGCCTAAGTATTCTAAGGTCTCCAAGGTTTGGAAGTCCTACGAGTCTCAACTCTCGCAACTGCTTTAAACTTTTAAGGGCTTGTAAATCGCCAATGTTTAAATGATCAAGCTCAAGCTCTTTCAAATTGTTAAGGTCACTTACCGCTGACAGCTCATTAATACGCAACATTTTAAGTGCAAGTACCTTCAGACTTTTTAGCCCTTCAATCCCCTTTAAGCTAAGTAATTGATACATCCCCTCAAGTCGCAGCGTCTCCAAATTTTTTAAACTTCTAATTCCGACAACTTCTTCAAAACTGTTGAATTCGTTCAATCCGCTTAAATTCAGTTCCGACATACTTTCTACATTAGTCACATCTAACCGGCGAACACCTTCTAACGCACTAAGCGTCAATGAGCGCAGATTGGTGAAAGCCTGAAATTTTAGCAATGTATCGTTCGTAGAGAAGCCTATTATCGACAACTGTGTCAAGTGCCTTGGCAGTAAATCGATGTCTTTTTGAGACAATCGATCTTCATCCGTTTTTGCCTGAAGATTTACTGCCTGCAGCTTTTTAAAACAACTCAAATTTCTAATTTCATTAATATCAGAAATGGTAATTGAATTGATCTCGTTTTCATCTATATTACTTCGTACAACCTCATTCACCAAAGTACAATTGCTGCATTCAATCACTGGGTATAACATTACGATTATAATTACCAGAGAGATAAATGTGCCTGACATCGCCATCACAGTATTACGCCTTTTATTTACCCGTCGTCGACAGTCTTCAACAAAGGTGTTTAGTTTTAGAGTTGTAAGATCCTGGTGATCTGCAATCCATTGCTCTGCGCATACAAGCTTCTTTCCCGTCAATACCTTCTCGTCATCTTCAATAATTCGTTCGAGCTTATTCTTATAGTTAATTGCATCTCTTCTGTCATTAACCCATTTGCGAAGCATCTCCCATTCACGTATCAAGACCTCGTGGATAACTTCCACCCAATGCACGTTCTGGTCTGCTCCGTCTTTTTTAATCCTAACTAACCTCACATCCGGTCCTGATAATCTATTGAGCATGTCTTCTACTTCAGCTTGTTTGTATTGAAACCGAAGTTCTTCAACTAAGGCAACCTTGTTTACAGTCTTTCTTACATCTTCCTTATTGCTCGTAATTTCTAGAAGCCTAACAAAAATTGCCTTTATCAGATTCTCTGCGTGTTTGTCCGACCCCCCCTTGGTCAGCACACTACATACGTTATTCACATGAGATTCTATAATGCCTGCTATCCCTCTGCCATTTGTAAGCATTTCATAGTCAGCAGAATTGATATAGTGATTGTCGGTTCTCTTGCTCCATAAACCGATTAAGGCAAGTTGAAGCGCGGGCAAAACACCATTAATAGTTTTACAATCTTCCAGGATTTGAGTTGTTAATATCGGTTCGACGCGAACGTTTAAAAGGCGGGCAGGTTTTTGAATTATATTTCGCAAATACCGGAACCATTCACTGCCCGATGTATTAAATTCCAGACTCGTGATTGTATAATTACTGCTTTCCATTAGTTCCGCAAATTCGCGGAACGGAGAAAAAGCAGCATAAAAATCACTTCTCAAAGTGATAATGCAAACCAGATATTGCGATTTCATTCCTTCGCAAATATTTTTAAGAAAAGCCTCCCGGATGCAATTGTCCTTACACTGTGTGATTACCTCTTCAAACTGGTCAACTAAAACAACAAGCCTATGGCCATATACCTCCAGAGCACGTCGAAAAGCGGAACCGTCTGACAGCGCATCCTCTTCCATTCTCTTTGCATCCTCTATGATAGCAGAAGCCTGAAGCACAGCGGAAAGTTTTAATAGAGGGTTATCTTCCGGGCTAAAAATGATTTGCTTCCAGTTTCTGCTTCTGGCGAAACGTCCGGCTTTTATATTTGCTAGTATTCCTGCACGAGCAAAGGAAGATTTGCCACTGCCTGAGTCTCCAACTAGTGCAAGAAACCTGGTTCCAAACTTTAACCCAAGCTGGAGCTTTTTATAGAAGATCCAGTTCGTATCGAATGTTCTTCCAAAGAAAAATGGAGCATCCTTTACTTCGAAAAAATCCAGGCCTTTGTAAGGACAAACGTCGTAAGAGATGGGGCCATAAATTGATTCTTGACCTGCTATACTATCCACTATCCGTTCAAGTGCAATGGAATCTGTTGCATGCTCCAATTCAACCCACTGCATATCAGCTAAAAACCACGGCATATTCTTTTGTAGCTGACCTGTTTTACAGTCGCGGATAATAACCGGAATAATTCGAAATTCGCCCTTGGACTGATCATATTTGTTAAGAAGAGCGAGGACTTCTTTGTTTTGCCAATTGCCGATCCCGTCTTCACCAATAAATACGATGCCCGTATCACAGTCATCTAAAGCTTCCTGTAACGTTTTCACCCAGTTCTGCCCGCCTATAAGATCATCCCGGTCTAAAAATATTTTAGCATTAATTCTTATCTGGTTGTTCATACCTTTCAACCTTTCCACCACCTCATGCACAAGGCTGCTGTCGTTGCTATTGTATGAAATAAAAATGTTCATTGTCAGAAATCTTGCGTCACAACTTAAATCCAGTATAAACTAGAAACCTGCTTCGATCGTCACCATCAAACGATCTATAGTAACGTAAACCAAACACTAGTCCCGTTTTCACTTTGCCGACCTGTACATCAAAAAAAGGTTCAAAATTTGCATTTGCAAGCACTTTTGTCCGCGCAATACCTCTATTTACCTCGCTATTTGTGAATGAAGTATCATACGGCTGCGATCCGCCATTTGATCTAGTTACATTTACTTGAAAGCTGTGGGTAGTGGTGGTTTTCTCCAGTATTTGAAGTTGGCCCATCACCCCTACTCCTATTCCCAACCAGTCAGTTATATCCTTTCTTAGGTGAGCTGGCACTATCTGTAAATATCTTTTTGTCGTCTGTATTCTTGTTTGAATTGTACCGGTTTTAATGTTAAACTCTTTAGGAATCGGCACTTTATCTTTGGCTGGGTCAAGCATCCGGATCGGTTCCGTGGTATCTTCGTGAGTCGAATAAAAGGCATGTAACTCAAACTGAAAATAGGGTACGGTGGACGCATATGGAGCTAACACAAATGCTGCTTTAAATGAATTTTTTTGAGCCGCCCCATTGCCGGACAGAATAAAACTATAGCCTGCCATGATGCCCGGAGACAAACCATTTTTAAACCACGCCATCGACGTGTTGGTGTAGATAGGTGGATTGTCGTCAAAATCTATCACCGCCCTGCTATATACGGCCCTTTTCTTTAACTTATTTTTGAACCGGATGCTGTACTCTATTGAACCTTTTGTAGAATCAGGGCTTTTAACCAGCTTTTGTTCGAGCCCCGGGAGGTAAATGTTTTTCAGATAAAACTCAATAGTATCGGCAGATCTCCGGCTTTCGAAACAGCTTTGCTGGGGATACGAAATCGAATCACAGGATAAGGATGTAGGAACTACCCGATTTGTCTTCAAGGTTGACACATCCAACTGTTTTGGTACCGCCACTCTTATAGACACATTTTTGGCAGGTGCAGCCCCTAAATTCTGAAATTCTACTTTATAATTAAGTTCCCGTTTCTTTTTCATTCGCCGGTAACTCGAATATCGTTCTCTAACAAGCAAGCGATTTGGATCGTAAGACCTTGCTATTTTGGTTGATAGTTCATATTTGTCGGGATCCGCTGATGGGTTATCGGGAATAACCACAGCTGTGAATGTAATAACCTGGTCAAGTTCTTTAGACATTTCAGGTAACATCTGCAGCGTCATAAATATAAAATGTTCATCGGCTGCCTTCAGATCGTTAAATCGAAAGGCTACAGCATCTATATATTTCTTTTGAAGCGTTCGTACTAAGTTGTAGGCCTTTCTGGCTGTGCTTGCGTAGTTGGTAACTTCAGATAAACTTTCCTCGCCGTGATAGGTTCTCTTATCGAGTAAATTAAAGCTCTTTTTGTAAAACCGCTTATCATTGAAAAATAGAATAATTGAACCAGAAGAGATGTTGCCTAAACGATTACGATAACCGACGTAAGTTACAAAGTCATCGCCCGGTCTTGGCTCACGATTTACCTTGATTTTTATGCTCCTACTATTTTCTGATCCACCAAAAAATCCAGAGGTCCACTTGGTATCTTCAGCGGCCCCTACTACCGAAACCTTTTGTTGCCTAAAGGGAGGGGTAGTACAGTTATCATAGGTGTTGGTGGCAACCAATAGAACGTTATAGCTGCCGCTTTTTTTATAGGAGTGAGTGGGACTTGCCTCAAATGGAGCATCACTAAAAGTTCCATCTCCGAATTCCCAGAAATAAGAATAGCGAGGAACAGGAGCACCGGCAATCGGACATAAAGGTCTTAGTGTAGTCGAAAATTGCACAGTACCGCTCGATAGAGATTTTACTGCAATATCAGGTGTCGTACTCGTCTGAGACAAACCAACAAACGAAGCAACGATGTTTAGTATGAGCGTAAATTCCGCTTTCATAATTAAAGACTTTAAGCAATTCAAAAAACATAATATACCGAGAGTTATAGTGCTTAAGCGATCAGCTGGGTCAGTCCATTTAAACTTGATACACCAGGTCATATTATGACATGAGACAGCCAGAATTAAAAGGTTACAAGGCTTGCCGTTTTTAGCGGACTTTTTTTAGAGACGAAGATTAGGATAGCTGGTAAAGAAATCATCAGACAAATGAGAAAAATCAAGATTCTAGTTAATTAGATAATTAATTAATCCATTTTCTAAGCAGTCATGGATTGGGTCAATCAAGGTTTAAAATATCAATAGCTTCTACTCGTAACTTATTAGATCCATCAGCTTGCCGTCCCCATTACACCCCCCTTTACTGGCCCGTAAATATTGTATAATCCTTATCGATATACGCTGTAAAATTCTGACCTGGCTTTATCGAGATGTTCTTACCCTTGATTAACAAGAATAAAGGATTAACAATGGCAGCTGCGGCGATCACTCCGCCCGTACTGCTATTACCGGAAAACTTTCTATTTGATCTCAGGCGAATGTTCTGACCGTCAACCGATCGCGTAAAATTTACTATAAAATCTATTTTCCCAGGCTTGCCCAACATTTTCGCTTTAGATGCTTCTGTAATTTCTCCCTTTGCAGGCGTTCCAGATTTTATAACTACAACTCCATCAACATCTACATCATCAACGACTTCCAGATCAATGATATCGCCCACTTCCGCTGTTTTTGAATTTAACTCCTGACGTATTGCAATACGCATGGACGTTCCTTCCTGCAATTTTATTTTTTGAGCAGAAACAACAATGAGACTTAAACAGAATAGTGTTGTGAATACACTTTTAATCTTTAAATTTTTCATGATCTTAATTTTTAAATTGTTTACATAATTGACTACCACGGTTTAAAGCATTCATAAAAAAGACTCCCATTCATGCGCAAATGCCTGCTTATGTATCCGGATGGAGGTACTAAAAGCTCGTCATTTGACTAATTTATTTCGATATATTTACTGCCTGGGACGAACTTCTTTACGAGACCACATTGAACTCTTCAAAAGCGCTGATAATTAGTTAGTCGAAAAGAAAGGCACTTCAGAAACATAAATAAAGGCCTTTTTTAAATATTTTCTTTTGTTAAAGGAATTTTCAGCTCTACCAGCAGTCGTGGATGTATTTAAGATTAAAGGCTAATGAAATAGTCTATATATTTTAAAAAACCGGGACGGATTAGCGTATCATGTCACCTTGCTGCGGAGCATGTAGTATTTAACATTGAGAAGATTGTTGAAATAGACACCGGCAGAAGCAATAGCGGACGTGCCTGGCGAAAGCTCCATACATGGAACCGCATGAAGAAACCAGACGGGTAAGGACTTTAGTTGATTTAAAAACCTGGACGATCTATTGTAATATTTAAAATGGGCAACTTGATATGTAGGATAAAATCAATAGATTTTTTAATCTAAAATGCTGTTCCCAAAACTTCAAAATCTACTTTCCTCCCTTTCTATTTGCACCTTGTTTTACTTAACTGATTCCGTAAATCTCATCGCGGGTTTCTAACCTACTGTCTTTTTCCTTTTAACTACCATAGTTTTTGAAAGCAAATCGTGCATTCCTATTAACGCAAATAAGTATGAGATTAGGTCAAAGGGAATTAATCGGGCAGAAGTTCTAATAAAAACTCTTCTTGCTCGTGGTAGTTCTCCATAATAGTCAATTACAATTGTTTTTGTAAGATACTTTCCGGGTGTTTTTCCCAGGCAGTATTCAAATAGGAAATAGTAAAGGAAATAAGTTAAAAGGGGGAGAAGGTCAACCAGAGGTAATTGTGTTTCTAAAACCGTTGGAAAAATAAAAGACAAAAAAATAAAAAGCATAAAAATTACTATAGAATAAAAGAAGCTGTCTATAAAAAAATTAGCCATCCGTACTCCTTTATCGGCAATAGGAAAATAATTGGTTAAATTACAGTTCGGTCACCCAAATCTCAGCTTCCCTTCGACCCGGCAGATTCTTTTTTATCACTTCCAGCAATAACTTCTTTGCATTTGCTTCGTCGTCTCCTTGATCTCTTTTCATCAGAACAAGCGCTGTATAAAAAGGTCCTCGATTATCCGGCCGCTCAAGTTGAGATAAAGTTCTAAACTGCTCCAAAGCCTCGTCATACCTTCCAGTTACCAAATATACTATACCCAGGTTTTCCACTGCTTTCCTACTAACATCCGGCTTGTTATTGAGTATTCTAAAAATCCTTTCCGCTTCCACATAATTTTTTTTGTTATAGGCGACTATCCCCATCTGCAAACTATCGCGAATACCCATCGTCACGCTAAGGGTATTGATGTTACTTTTAATATAACCATCCGCCAATGTTTGCGGTGAGGGTGGCTTAAATATAAAAAACAATGCGACTGCTACTATGAGACAAGCAGCTGCCATATAAGGAACCAGCATTTTTAAAAGGCCTATTCTCTTTTGCTTTTGCCCTGATAACTCTTTATATAATTCGTCAAATTGTTCCTTCTTTTGTTTGTACAATTGGTGCTTAGCAGCATCTTCTAATGCAATCATGAATGCTACATCCTCTGCAAATGCGGGGTCAGTTTCACAACGTTTTTCAAACTCCTCCTTTTCGCTGGGAGTCATTTTGCCATTAAAATAATCATCAATGTAATGATATGAGTCGGTCATTTTTATTTACTTCCGGTAACTATTTGTTTTAATTTTTCTACGCAACGCAGCCTGGTCGTCCTTGCAACGTCCGGCGAATTATATGCCATCATCTCTGCAATTTCATTATCATTGTACCCGTCGACAAATCTCAGCAAAATTGATTTGCACTTTTCACCTATTTCATTAAGTTTTTCTAATATCTGGCAACGCTGGTATTTTTCGCTTAGTTGTTGCAAAGCGTTCCCGGTTTTGTCCGGCAGCATCGCCACCAAGCTACTAATATCAGCAGTTTTATAGTATACTCTACTTTTATTAGTCGTAATTTTCCTGAGAAGATCAACACATTTATTTGAAAAGATTTGAGTAGCATAGGATTTCAGGGAAGAACGACCTCGAAATTTGACGGTAACAATATTTTCAATTAACACAATGATCGTGTCGGAATAGACACTAGCAACCTCATCCTCGGGCAATTTGTGCTTTTGCACGCCCTGTCGAATAAAGTAGAAAAAATGCTTGTAAAGCTCCATTTCGAAAACTCCACGCCGCGGCCCACCTGCTTGTAAACCTGCAACTATTTGTTCATCGTCCATATGCTAAAAAAACATAAACATGACGGTAATAAGATCCTGATTTTGTAAGAAAAAGATAAGAATTATTTACATTTCCTAATATTAATATTAAAAGTAAAGGTATTCCTATGGTCATGACCGAGTGATCTTCCATTACAACCTGAAAGAGTCCCGTATTTGAGAAATCGTTGACCGAAATAATATAAATAAACTATTTTAAGTTAGAACTTAGTTGAACTAATGTAGTCTTTGACCCGCGACCGAATTACGTATTTTTTTAATATGAAAGCGACCGCGATTGCGATCAGAATAAAAAGTAGAAAGCTTTTATTTGTAAAAGCTTCCCCATGTTCAATTGACATTGATTTACCTACTAAAATGGTTGCTGCCCAATAATATGGAATCTTTTTTTCTGGATCAGCTGATTTAATAAACTCAATCTTTGCTTTTTGCAACGCCAGGTCCGACGGAATGCCCATGCTTAAATAGTTATAGAAATACTCGGTCAGTTTATAAGTCGCCTTATCTTCTACTTCCCATAAATTGGCTATACAGGAAGGAACGCCAACTGCCGCAAACCCTCTATTAAAACTGAAAACTCCTTCCCCTTGAAAAACTTTACCATTTGCTGTTTTGCACCCTGATAAAACAATAAGCCCGGTAACGGGTTGGGTATCTTCGAGTATGTCTGATAAATATAAAACCGAGTCAAAAAAGTATATTTCTGGTTCTCCATTTCTGCCGTTAACAGATGCGTGCGCGTACAATTGAATCAACTTATATTTGGAGTAGTTCTTTAGAAAAGAAGCTTTCGTCGCATTTTCTAATGTTAATATACTTCCAGAATTAAAATGACCAAAAATTTTATCAAGCGACTCACTGCTTCCGTATAAGTCCGCCATATTCCATCTTTTCTCAAATTCAATTGGCGCTACACCAAAAAAAATATTTGAAGGGTCATTTGTAGATCCATTCGAGATCGTCATCAAAAAACGGGCAGAATAAGTATAACTGATTGCGTACCTGTTAAGGAAATACGAAATGGACCGGCCCGATTTATTAATGATCAGAGCATCGAAAGGAAAATACTCTTTATCAGGGGAAATAATGAATCTGCCACTATTGGGTAGAGGATCAGCTTCAAAAATAAGTCGATATAAAGAGTAGGAAACTGTTATAAAATCACCCGGATGTCTTATTGCTAATTCATTATCTGCCAAATAAGTTTTATAACAAGTAACGATGCTGTCAAAAACGGCTTTATTTATCCGCCTGAAAGATGTTTTTTGAGCACTGACAGTGAGAACATATACCGCACTATCTCCCTCGAAAAACTCAATCAATACATTATAATCTTTGAGAATAGTATTTCTTACACCATCTAAAGAAACAACTGAGGAATCGACAAAGTGCTGATAATAAAATGGATACTTCGATTTAATTATTTTCAACAACGCATTCTCTTTCTGTTTAATCAACACCAATTCATTTTCCTATTGCCGATAAAGGAGTACGGATGGCTAATTTTTTTATAGACAGCTTCTTTTATTCTATAGT
>Ga0181465_101024_pt1 | contig 12034 bp, 12 predicted proteins | sample InSIn3gowninarea_FD_119076 | JGI IMG/M metagenome (GOLD analysis project Ga0181465, IMG submission 119076) | Clean room microbial communities from NASA Spacecraft Assembly Facility at Jet Propulsion Laboratory, Pasadena, California, USA -... ... | reverse complement strand
CTGTTAGACTTTGTTTAAGTTCTAGTGTAGCTTTCAATATTTTTGGTGAAAAAACTACTAAAGGTGTAATGGAAATTTGTAAAAATGTATGAAGAACCATCCGCTTCAAACAAAGGATGCTTAATGAAGAAATTGTTTAACATGAAGATGAATGAATGTAGTTCAGTTCAAGACCATGTTAATGAGTTTAACACAATCACAAATCAATTAAATTTAGTTAAGATAGAATTTGAAGATGAAGTAATGGCTTTATTAATTCTATGTTCACTTCCAGATAGTTGGAATAGCTTTGTTATGGCTGTTAGTAATTCTTTTTCTAATGCGGTTTTGGTCTTTGATGAAGTTGTTGGAACAATACTTAGTGAGGACATGAGGAGAAAGTCTACAGGTGAAAATTCCAATGCTACTCTCACAATGGAGATAAAGGGAAGATCAAGGGAAAGAAGGATAAGTAAGTCAAGAAGCAAATCCCAAGGAAGGTCAAAATAGAGAGGTAAAACTAGATTGGAATGTTAGCATTATGGTAAAAAGGGTCACATTAAGAAAGATTGTTGGAATATGAAAGAAAAAGAATGTGAAAGTAGTAATAATAATAATGAATGCACAAGTAACCCAAAGGCAAATATTGTTGGTGAATTAATTCAAGATGCTTTAATCATGTCTCATGAAAAGAATAGTGATTATTGGGTACTTGATTCAGGTGCTTCATTTCATGCTACTCCACATAAGAACTATTTCTCAAATTACACACAGGGTGATTTTGGTCAAGTATTATTAGGTAATGCACACCTATGCAAAATTGTTGGTATTGGTAATATAATAATGAAATTACCTAATGGAACACAATGGACTCATAATGATGCTAGAATATTCCAGATCTTAAAAGAAATCTTATATTAACAAGCAAATTAGATCAGGAGGGTTATGTGATGACATTTGGGGATGCTAGTTGGAAAGTAACTAAAGGTTCAATGGTATTTGCAAAGGGAAATTTGGTGGGTTATCCTTATTTGCTCACAAATGTCTTTGATTATTCATTGAATCTTGTTTCAATAGGAAATGATGCATCACTATGGCATAATAGGCTTGGACACATAAGTGAGAAGGGTATGAAAATGTTGCACTCTAATGATTCACTCCCTAATCTAAAATAAGTTGATCTAGGAGTTTGTGAAGATTGTGTGTATGGTAAACAAAGAAGGGTTAGTTTTCTTAAAGTTGGCAAAGAAAAGAAAAGTCACAAATTAGAGCTTGTTCATACAGATGTGTGGGGTCCTACATAGTTTTGCTCACTTGGAGGCTCATCTTATTTTGTAACTTTCATAGATGATTGTACTAGAAAGACATTGGTGTATTGTATTAAAAAGAAATCTGATGTGTTTGAAACATTTAAGGTTTCAAAGGAATTGGTAGAAAATGAAACTAATTTAAATTTGAAATGTCTTAAATGAAATAATGGTGAGGAATTTTGCAACAATGAGTTTGATTCATTTTGTTCACACAATGACATTAGAAGGATTAAGGTGGTTCCTAAAACTCCATAGGAAAATGGGGTTGCAAAAAGAATGAATAGGACTATCTTGGAAAGGGCTAGATGTATGAGGATACATGCTAAGTTTCCTTTGAATCTTTGGGCTAATGCTATTGACATTTTTGTTTACTTGATTAACAGGGGTCTATTTATGGCTTTAGATGGAGGTATTCCAAAAGAGATGTGGATAGGTAAAAAGGTGAACAACTCATTCTTAAGAGTCTTTGGTTGTGAAGCTTTTGCACATGTTGATAAAGAGGATAGAAAGAAGCTTGATGAAAAATCATAAAAGTGCTATTTCATTGGATATGGTGTTGATGATTTGGGTTATAGGTTATGGGATGTTGATAACCATAAAATCATTAGAAGTAGAGATGTTGTATTAAATGAGAAAAGCATGTATAAAGATAGGTTGCAAAAGGTTGAGGAACCCAAGTTTGTATCTCTTGAAGATGCTGATCAATATAAGGGTCCTAATATTGATAATGTTCAAGCACCTCCACCACAAACACCTCAAACTCTATCTCTTAGAAGGTCTTCAAGGACTAGAAAACCTCCTGAATGATATTCTTTAGCTCTTTATCATATGCTTCTTGCTGATGGTGGTGAACCTGAATGTTTTGATGAAGCTATATAGGATGGTCCATAGATTAAGTGGCAGCATGCTACGAAGGAGGAGATGGACTCCTTAATTAAGAATCAAACTTGGACTTTGGTTGAGCTTCCAAAGGGTAAGAAGGCACTTACTGACAAATGGTTGTATAGGATAAAAGAAGATGGAGATGGGTGATAGAGGTACAAGGCAAGACTTGTGGTAAATGGTTTTGATCATAAGAAAGGTATTGAATATGATGAGATCTTTTCTCCAGTTGTTAAAATGACCTCCATTAGAGCAATATTGAGCATTGTTGCTACTCAAAATTTATTTCTTGAACAATTGGATGTAAAAATAGCTTTCCTTCATGGTGATTTGGAGGAGGAAATTTACATGCATGTTGATAAAATTTATTTCTTGAACAAGGAAATGACCTCCATAGCTTTCCTTTATCTTAAGTTTGACACATTCATGGTAACAAATGAATTTGTAAGATGTCAATCAGACCATTGTGTGTATGTAAAAAGGACAACAAATGGCAACTATTTAATCTTGCTTTTGTATGTGGATGATATGTTGGTAGCAGGATCTAGTATGTAGGATATTGTTGATCTTAAGAAAAAGTTGGCAAATAATTTTGAAATGAAGGATTTGGGTGAAGCTAAACAAATCCTTGGAATGAAAATAACAAGAGATAAACAAAACCACATGCTAAGACTAAGTCAAGAAGACTATATTAAAAAGGTCCTTAAAAGGTTCAATATGAAAGATGAAAAGTTTGTAACTACACCATTAGCAAAACATTTTAAACTCACTAGACATTTAAGTCCTAAGATAGAAAAGAAAAAAGAGTATATGACCAAGGTTCCCTATGCTTTGGTAGTTGGGAGTTTGATGTATGCAATGGTGTGAACTAGATCGAATATAGCATAAGCAGTGGGAGTAGTCAGTAGATTCATGAACAATCCAGGAAAAGGGTGTTGGGAAGCAATTAAATGGATCCTTAGGTATTTAAGGGGGACTTCTCATTACTATTTTGGAGGATCTAACTCTTATTTACAAGGTTATGTTGACTTCAACATGGCAAGTGATATAGATGGTGGAAGAAGCACTACAGGATATGTCTTTACCATTGGAGGTATAGTGGTTAGTTGGATTTCTAAGCTCCAACAAGTTATGGCTCTCTCCACTACTGAGGTAGAGTATTTTGCTATTATGGAGGCAAGCAAAGAATTGATTTAGTTGAAGAGGTTGATGGTGGAACTGGGAAAGGTGCAAGAGGATGCAAAGCTATGGAGCGATAGCTAGAGTGCTATCCATCTTGAAAAGAAATCAACCTTCCATTCGAGAAGCAAGCATATCAAATTGAGGTACCACTTCATCAGATCAATGTTGGAGGATGGTTCAATTAGTTTGGGAAAGATTCATGCATCTCAAAATCCTACAAACATGTTCACTAAAGTTGTTACGAAGGAGAAGTTGGGCTCTTTCTCAACTTGGATTGGTCTTAAGAAGTAAAGGCCAAGATGAGAAGCTTTCGACCCTTGTTGCAGAGAAGGCAGTCTCCACATGGGAGATTGTTGGGAAGTGGATACTCATTGAAGTTTTCTATTTTGAATGTAGCCGATCGATTGGCTAGCCAATCCTAATTGGTCAATCGGCTAACAGTCTGACTAGCCAACCCATCGACCTGTTGTGCACATAATCGATGTAAAGGATATCAGTATGATGAAGCTAACCAATCTAAAACCCATTAGCTAAAAATAGAGAGCATTTCTTTTCTTGATTGACACCAAATTTTAGTTGCCAATAAGTCATGACACCTAGATATGTGTTACTAAAGGCTTTGGGGTTATCTCATGACCTTTTTGACTCAACTTGGGTTTAAGTTGGGTCAATTTGTATCTATAAATTAGTGGCTTGGGTTGAGGAATTCATAATGTAGTTTTGTAGCAGTTTTGATGTTGGTTGTAATTGTAGTTTGGTGGCTTGTGTAGATAGCTTGAGAGAGAGATTGTAGTGAGGTTGTGTTGTTACTCCAAAGTGAAGGTTGCAGCAAGGTTATGCTACTGGTCTGTTGCTTGGAGGACTTGGAGGATTTCTAAACAAAAGGGTTGAAAGCTTCTCCATGGAGTAGCCCACATTAGGTGAACCATGTTAATCTCTTATGTCTCTCTTTTTGTGATTGTTGTTCTTAGTTAGTTACTTTCAATATATTTGAATGTTGTTTCTTTTGGCAAGGAGTAGGAGGATTATTCATGCTATTGTTTATATGAAAATATTAAATCCCAACAACTTCTACCAAGGAAGTGCAATGTGAAAGCAACTTATACCAAGGAAGTGCGATAGAAACGTACTCAAATAATATATTTTATTTATCATTTTGTAATCATACAAAAGCGAATGCTAACTATAACAAAATATTTATTTATTTGTGTTCAAGTCAATGATTATGATTATTTTCTTTTCTTTTATGTTAGAGTTAAATATTATTAGACTTACCCATCAAGCTATTTTATAACTCTATTGTTCATGTCCTTATCTTAAAAATAATTTGTTTTCAAATATTATTTAAAACCTAAAATATGAAACCATTATAAGTTAAATGTCTTTTAAGCATATATATTTATATTGTTGATCCTTTGTTCAATAATAAATTTTAACTACTTAAACATAGTAATACACAGGATTAAATCTTAAGCTTTCCAATATATGAAATAAAGGGTACATTAAATCACTTAAGATTTCATGAAAGATTAATTCAATAAGAGTTAGGCAATCCCTAATTCTAGAAAGGATTCACTACTTGAAATACAAAAGTGTCTATTGATAAGCTTCAATATGAAAGATCTCAACATAGTAGTAGGTCTATAACCTAATTGGTTTTTCATTACAAAAGACCATTTATTACAATGGTGTACAAGATTAATATTCATTTGTTCACAAATCATCATAGTCTTTCTACTTTTAAAAAACTCGATAAATTCTTCATCTTTCACATCCAACGGATTGGAGACTCATTGGTGCGAGTACTAGGAAAGGTATAGAGTTTAATGAGGATCAGGATAGCTCTTTCATGATGTTTGTTATGCATCCTAATGCAAATAGAAGTCCTACTTTAAAATAATCACATCTCATATTTACCCTAATCATTATAGTAACACAAATGATGCATCGAAATTGATTAGAATATTTCAAAAATGTTAAGGTATACCTTAGTATATTTTCTATTCTATTATTCAATATATAAGGTGGAGTGTGATTATAACTATAAAATGACATCTATAAATATTTAATAATCCTTACATTAACAACTTTTATTATATCTATTAATATTTAATAATCCTTCCAATATTATTATTAAAATATTACAACTAAATCTCTTCTCCTATCATTATAAGTACTTGGCCAATTTTTAAATTTGATGATAATAATAATGGACGTGACTAAAATAAGTGAAAAGACCAAGTCAAACCATTAGCACAACAATGACCAAACCAAACCCATGATAGAGCAAGAGATGGTATTATAAAACCATGGTGGTCAAAATGTTACCTACCAAAGATATGTTTACAAATTAGAGAGGGCTCGCCTCTTCTCTAAATCATGGCTAGCAACATCGCCCAAGGGTTTGCTAAGTATTTGAACAAGAAGACTTCAAAATAACCCCCAATGGTATAAAACAAGACAAACCAAAACATACAACTCAAGCACAAGAGGGAGTGGTATCCAAAAACTTGTTGACATTGAATCATCTCCAATGGATGATGCATTTTGTTGGGTATCCATATGGTTATTTATTTGAGCCTATCAAAAGTATAATGTATGAGGATCATGGACATAAAATGCATGATTTTTGATGGCCATCAATATGACTAGTGAGAGTTCACTCAACAACAAATTGATGATACAACCATGAACAATTTGTTGATATTGGATCATCTCCAATGGAAAATGCACTTTGCTATGTATCCATATGATTTTAGCTTTGAACCTATCCAAAGCATGATGTATTTGTATCATAGATGTAAAATGTATGATCGTTAGTGGACATCAACATAGATAGCGAGAGTTCACTCACTTAAAAGGTAAACTAATGATGCAACTATGAGTGAGATAACTCATATTAGGTCATCTTTTATGGATGATGCATCTTATTATGCATCCATCATCTTTTTATGACTAATATTTTAATATATTTACCTATATATGGAAGAATAGAAGAAAATACAGAAGATCCCACACCATCAGCAGCATGCTTATAATCTCTTAGGCTACCAACGATGTATATTTCACCTCTATTTTATCTCATCTAAAGCAAAGCCTCTTTTTTTAAAGTTATGGATGTAAGTACTAATGGTTCTTAAGTGTTTGCTATGATGTAATGGCCAAATTTATGGTTGAAATAGTACAAGTGGTAACATCTTATATTTCATCTCCAACATTAGACATGGATGACCATAGTCATTTCTCCATCCATACAACATCATTCCTAAAGCAAGGCTCTTCAATATCTTTTGCCTTGGTTGCACCAACCATGGATCTTTCCCAAGGCATCAAAGTCAAAAGTGGGGTAGAATAAGAACACTCACCTTCATCCATCATCATTAGCGAAGAGATAGTGCAATCAACAGTTCAGAATAGTTCAAAAATATTTCTGCTACACTTCTTTTATACTTCTTCTTTGGATATGTAGTTTTATTTCTTCAATCGTACATCCAAAGAGGGGCAAATGTAGCCACCTAAAAATGAATGTTTATGTATTAAATAAATCATTTTAATGTCTTGATGATGTATTATTCAAAAATGGATTAGAAATGTGTAAAATAGATGTAGGCCATGTATTTAACCCATGTGGCTTATATAAGGGATCAAAATATTTAAGTAATATGAATATGTATCATATATATAGGCACCAAATGGTGATATCCAAACATATGAGTGAATTACTATTCTAATCATATTCCAAGGATAATCAAATGAATTCTTAAAGGACTACAATATACTTTATTGTTCTACATTGTGCATCTAGTATTCTGTAAGATCTTATGTATGTTCATTATTTGATTATTTGGTTATTCGCTCATCGATACATTCTTGATCATACTTCTAGTTTTACTTATCTCATAGTGCTAGTGATGTACCTCTTTTAGGGTGTTAGTGGTGTGATACTTGATGAATGTATGATCTATTCTTTGTGCATTATCTGATTAATAGAATTTACTTGTGATTCAATTAAATACCACTCTATTTTTATCACACATTATTATCATATTTTTGATATATATGTCAATATTAATAAAGTAGAATGATAGTGCATTAATTAACCCCCATTTATATTAATCACATTATTTAGTAACTACAATATCAAGTACATCAAATATATCCTCATTTTTATTAATGTAATTCATGATTTTTGTTGAAACTAGTGTTATCCAATGCTTTTAGAAATATGTATATTTATTATCCTTAATTAGTAAATGTATCTTGATAATGGTAGGACTCTACAAGCATGTTCTCTTCTTTAGGTATTTGCTTCATCTGGCTCTCTTGTAACTCTTTTGCAATCCTTATATTACCAATCTCCATTATATGTGTATGAGTCTCCAAGTCTTGAAATGCTTTAGGACACTACTAAAATTCATCCTCAAAGCATTAGAGTGGGCATTATTTTTTATTCTCATCCAATGCTATTAACATGTTTACCCTCTAACTTATTTGTTAGTATTTTTTGAATACTATTTGATTCCCTATCCAAATCTAAATATGACTCTACTATCAAGGTTATTAGTGACTCTAAAAATGATGATTTATAACATTGCATGCGACTCTAATACTTACTCTATAATTGATTCTATATTAGATGCTAATAGAGGTGCTAATACCAAATCTAAACAAATATTATTTTGACTCTATAACATACTGTAATATAGAATATATAAGGGGCAATATTATGATTCTATAAAAGATTCTATTGGGACTTTATAAGAGATGTTATACCAAACATTATAATAGACATCCTCCTTGATGTTAATCACTTTATATATAAGGTAAAAGATAAAATAAAATCTCCAAGCTTATTTTGGTTAGCTAACACCACCTTATGCTAATCCTTTTATTATTTTTATATTTCTTTCATGTGAGGTGGTATAGAACATCGCCTTATAGGTCTTTTAGTCGTTAGGGTTAGTAGTGGTAAATGTTTTGTAGTTAGGGTTAGTGATTAGGGTTCTAGTACATGCAAAAATCGGGGCCACTTTAAGGCCAAAAAGTGAAAGTATTTTATTTGATTTTCAATTTTGGATATGATTGATCTTAAAATTTGAAGCACTTAGACATGAAATAGTGAAAATGATCACAAAAATGAAAATTTAGTTCTCAGAGTCTAGTTCTCAAGTATATAATTTATTCCAATATCTAGATGATAGAATTTAAAATTTTCTAGGATGGGAAAAAAAATATTTTAAAAGAATCATTTTTGAACCATATGATACACTTTTCCATCTAGCATAATTTAACTAAATTCAAGGTATTTTTTTTAATCCTTATAGGCAAAGATACCTAAGATATTGTAGCTTGTCTTGGATATTTTTTCATTAGTATTTTTTTATTTATTAATTTTATTCCAGCTATATTTACGCTTTTGAAAACTACTCATGTCCATCCAACATAATTTCATATGAAATTAATGTTCTTTAAATTTTTTTAATCTTATAGTGAATTCTGTGAAGCTTGTCCCTGTATAATTTTTTTCATAACTCCTTAAAAAAACTTATTAAGAAACTATGAGACCCACATATTTTAGGTATATGGATTAATTTCACCAAATATTAATAGAAAATATCAAAAGTAATCCAATTTTAATAAAAAATTGCATATTTGAATTCGTCACTCATTCATCTAAAATTAGTTTCTATTTGATAAAAAAACTTATCAAAATCATTATGAAATGTATGCTTGAAGTTATGATTTTGTAGTGAAATCAACCATGAATACATACTTGCAAGTCCAAGTGTAAGTGTTGGCTCATCAAGCCTATTCCAAGCTTAAAATTGAGGTAGTCATTCAAATTTCAGGTTCCCAATATATCATGATAAATATCACTAAGAAAATGCATGTACTTTTAGTTTTAAATATCAGGTTCTTGATATTTTAGTTTTAAAAATCATGATCTTGATATTTATTGGGATCCCAAACCTAAATCAAGATGTTGATTTTCTTGACATCAAATTTTAACTCTATTGAGTGTTAACACATAAAATTTGTTTATGTATTTGTTTAATACATTATAAAGCATTTGCCTACACTTATGGATGGTTATTTCAATGATATTAATGTTATCTTGGATTTCATTAATATATATCATTACTTACTATGTTTCTCTTATTTATGTAGGTACACGCCGACTCAAGGAGTGAGTCATATTATCTATTATCTATATAAATAAGGGATCTAATAGTAAGTCCACATCAAGGATACACATGATCCTGCGTATGGTCTTGATGATGGCAATCTTGTAAGGTGTCTTTTGACACTGCCTATCAAGGCTGGTTTGTGTATCTCATTACTACGAGCAATCTAATGAATAAGCAACCTATCTAAGCATCATATTGTAACTATCTCGAGAACTGCATGGGGGTATAGACTTGTTGGAGATGGATTACAGTATATCAAAGATCGCAGGCACTCCTTTGTGGATGAATACAGATTATCGATGTTCCTATCCGATACAAAAAACACTGTCCATGACCTTTTTTCATGATCTTCTGGCTTCATGATTTTAGGTTTGAATGATGTTGGCTTCCAGGCCCTCGTTAATATCTTTTCTTCATTGATAATAGGTACGATCTATGAGGTAGGTATACAAATTCAATTTTGGTAGGTGGTGTCATCTTATTCCTGTTTTATCAAATATCTTTCATATCATCTACTTGTTACATATTGCTATTTGTAGCTCTGAATTTATAGATAGTTTTGAGTTTATTATTTGTTAAAATACATATTCTATTTTGTTCTTTTGGCATTTGCTTGAAATTATTTGTAAACAATCTGGTGAACCTGACGTGAACCTACTATTGCACTAAAACCCTAAGGGTTTTAGTTAGGACTAATAACTATTTTGTGAGTGTTATAGATATGGATTAGTTTAAGCTATTTCTTTGTAGTCATTCAAGAAGAGATCTTGATGAACTATTGGGGGATGCCCAATATGACCATTCGAAGGGATCTGAAGGAGCACGTAATAGTGCTGAAGGTAACAACAGTAATTTTCAAGATACTATCGAGGGTATGCAAAGATAAATTGATAGATTGGCAAGGGGATCAGCTTAGCCAAATGATTCTTTTGATTTTGGTAGTCCTCTATGCGATAAGATTTGTAGATGCATGCCACCACCTAATTATAAAGATCCAAAATTTTGTAAATTCATTGGAGAGGGAGATCCCAGGAGACATCTACAAGGGTTTAAAGATGAATGCAAACTCAAAATCGATATCGATCAAAGGTTATAAGCTAAATTCTTCCTCCATATCTTGGAGGGAGAAGGTCATGAATGGTTTTATGCCCTACCTGAAGGGTCAATCACATCATTTGGAGAGTTGAGTAGTTTATTCTTGGAGCAATACAAGCAAAACATCAAATACAAGGTTATGGTCTCAGATCTATGCACTATAAAACAAGGAAGTGATGAAAATCTTGACAAGTTCATTGTGAGATTCTAAAAGACATGGCAACAAGTAAAAACCAGATTGATAGAAAAGGAGATAAATAATATTTTTAAAGAAGCTATTATTTTACCCTTGTAATCACATGTTATCGATTATACACATCTTGCATTTTCGGATATGACATACAAATTGTTAGAAAAAGAGAAAGTCCTTGTGAAGCTAGGGCTTGTGATGTATGGAAGTGATGATAAGTCTAAGGCTAAAGATAAGAGACCACAGTCACCCAAGAAAGATAAATCTATCCATGTGGTAAGAAAGTCAGATGGATCGAAAGAGAGGAAATTTGTGAAATTTCCCATACATCCTAGATACATCTTGAAAGATCTTGTGGTGAAAGGGTTATTGCAACCCTTACCTAAGCATGAGGAAGATCCTACAACAGAGAGACCAACTTGGTACAAAGAGGATAGATATTGTGAGTATCATTAGACTAAGGGCCATGCTACTAATGGGTGTGGTGGCCTTAAGAATAGAATACAAAGGTTTATTGAGGATGGATTCTACGTGTGTTCGGCTAAGGTGGAGGATTCAAAAGGAGAGTAGCATGTCAATGTGATTTTCCATGAAGATGTTTGTGTCACAATTACAAGAGGAAGGGCTAGAGAAATGATAGATCCGGTTACATGTGAGAAAGAGCTACCAAAAGACCCAAGAAGCTTCGATTTGATTGAACAACTAAAAAGCACACAAGCCAAGGTTAGTCTTTTTGAGTTACTTCAGATTTTAGCAACTCATAGGGAGATGATGAATCAAATTTTTAAGAATAGCCAGATAGATAGAAATATTTCTATTACTACTTTTGCAAAAAAAGCAAAAATATGGAGCAAAGGAGAAGTCATTGCATTATATCCTAGTGAGAAGCCTAGCAAGGATGTTACTAAGTTACATCCGCCTTTGTTCATTGAGGTGGATGCCTTTGTAATAACATTAAAGAGATCATTGATAGATGGTGGGGCATCTCTGAATATTGCCACCACTCACTTGCTACAGTTTGATTAGGATGTGCTACCTCCAAGGGAAGAGACTACCATGAGAGTCAAAGGGTTTGATGGTATACCAAAAAAATGTGCAAGAATTATCACATTACCAATCAAGGTTGGTAATAAAATCCTTAACACTCTCTTCTATATCATGAAAGGGAAGCCTTCATTCAATTTTATCCTTGGGAGACCTTAGATAGA
>Ga0181465_100606_pt2 | contig 12046 bp, 10 predicted proteins | sample InSIn3gowninarea_FD_119076 | JGI IMG/M metagenome (GOLD analysis project Ga0181465, IMG submission 119076) | Clean room microbial communities from NASA Spacecraft Assembly Facility at Jet Propulsion Laboratory, Pasadena, California, USA -... ... | reverse complement strand
TCTGGTACAAGGGCCTCGACTCGGGATGACTCGCTGTGCTGATCGACCGTGCCTTGTCGGGAACCATTCGTTCGTGACCCTTCTGGACGCTGAATGATGAAGACGCGCTATTACTTTGGCATCCACTAACTCGTAGGCTTCAACCACAACACCGGGACTGTGCTGGACTACAATGCTATTGATTGGTAGTCAGGTGCACACCCACGCCTTATCAAGGTCTGTGCGTAGTGTTGGTATATTGCGGACCAGGCATCGAAACCTGCATCTCCTCAATTGGCGCGGCTTGGAGGCAATGTGCCAATGGGGGATTTGCACTTGAAGAGACCGCAACGGATCCTCGTGCCGTGGGCGTTTGTGCAATGCTCTATCTGCTTGCCCATGTGTCTGCGCCACGGGATACGAGAGGTGGGCTGGGTGTCTCCTCGAGTGTGTTGGGTATATAGAGCTGGAGGGACACTTGAGACTGTGCCCGCCGGCATCACAACCTTCTAGTGCAACCGTGAGCTTCGATTCAGATACGCGACAATGACTAGTACTAGTATGAGACTCCCATACCTTGCCTCGACTGCCACTTCGAGGACTACGCAGCTCGCTGACCAACGTGATAGTCAACTTTTCGGACGTTTACTCTCACGACCAAAGACACTCTGACAGTCTTCCTCAGATGATGTTGTGGGGCAACCCTCAGTCCTTCTACCCGCAATACTCGCTACCGATTCCCGACTCTATGCTCGATCAATACTCCTGCGCTCCCAACTTTTATTCACAGTCAACCTTCCAGAATCTCCCGATCAACCAGTATTCGTATCAATCTCCGTACCATCATGCGTGGCAGTCGCTCTTCCACTATGGCCAGGGAGGCGTCCAAGGTGGAGCATGGCCTCCGGCTTATGGCGTAGACCTCAATACAGGGCTTACCACCGACCTCACGTCTTACCAGATGCCGGGAATGTACGGTCAAGTAGAGAACCAAGCTCCACCTATGAGTGACTCGACAGACTCGTCTGACAGCCCTCATCAAGTTCTATTGGTGGAGGCAGGAAGCACAAGGACCGCATCACCAGTGGGCACAGGGACCGTCGAGGACCCGATCACCTACGTGTGCGACGCATTGTGCCAAACGCAGGAACGAGGCAGGCAGAACGCACTCGTGTCGAGCCTCAAGAACAAGCCGAGCTCGATGAAAGTCAGTCTTCGATTTGTGATTGAGAGCCCTGTGGGCCAGGAGGCAGATCGGGAGACGAGTCGAGAGGTCCAGCCCGACGGACCTGCCCGGCAGCCGTGGGAACAAGCCGTGAGAGCCTGGTCATCTCACATCTCACACATCCCTGGGGAACACGAGATTTGTATATCTAGAGATGCATCGTTCACGAAGATCCAGACCAATCACCGGAGGATCTGTTGACCATCAGAGTCTTGTGCAATAAGTAGAACCAGGGCATCCAAACTCGGACAAATATCATCATTGCTTCTCCAAGAAAAGCGCATGGGCGACTGATGATCGAAGAATCCCTATGTTTGCCCTCTTCATCGTCTACAAGGTGTGTATGTCACTGTTTTTCCATACAGAAGCTCGATAAGTGGTATGCCATGAGGTTGGAGGCTAGCGTTTTGCACCATTTAGCCACGTGCCGAAGAGGGATGGGAGCCGCATGTTCAAAGTCACCCACACACTCCGCAGGGTCTGCGCAATCCTCACGCCACGCTGATCGCCCCTGTCATGTCTTCCTGTCTTCGTGCCTGCATTACTCGTATTTAGCGCGCGGTAATCTCAGCCGTGAACGCTGCTAGTCCATACTTGGAGTGACCACGTTATGTTACAGAGGTTGGTTTTCGTGTCTCGAGGGATCGCCGCGATCCTCCTTGGTAGACAGTCATGATTCAAAAAATACCCACTCGTGTTCGACAGCGTCTACTGCACCAATCTGACCCGACCGTCTGCCCTTCATCTCTTTGCCATCTTTTCGCACCAAGTTGAGGCCCGGTACACTGGATAGAGCCAGGGTTGTACTTCCCGGCCACAAGTGATGGCAGGACACCTAGAAGTACAAGCTGCACTGCGTTCCCAGATTTGGAGATCCAATTTTGTGCTGTAGATTGTCGCGTGAATGCACGATAGGAATGTTACGAACGTAGCGTGAATGTTTGCTCATTTTGCATCTCTGCATAACCCGAAGGACTGCATCAAGTGTAACACACGATTGGCAGCGGTCTTGCTCGTCTTATCACTCTCATCGCCCATGCACTAGTCATTGGGAGAAGCAAGCCTAACTTGTCCGACAGGAAAGAAAGAGGTGTCCATCTCATGACTGCGTGAAGCTGAGGTGTGAACGTGCCAAAGATTGTGAGATATGCTGTAATAAAACAGCATCCGACAACAGACACTCTCACCAGCCGATGAGGGCAAGTCAAGTAAAGAGACCCGTACTCAAGCGCATGATGAGCACTCGCACAACGAGCCTTCTCTTTCTTCGTTTTTTCTTTTTTTTACCACAGCTCAGCATTTGTCCAGTCTTGAGCCTTGACTTAAATGGTGTAAGGTCACAAGAGTCACAGACAAGAATTACTTGCAAGGGTCAGCGTGGTCAGAAGATCGCTGTAACAACGATACAACGATACGACTAGTCGCAGATACCTAACGATTAGGATCTGGTGTTCGCTCAAATCTCCAATCTATCTGCACCCAATTTGACTTAATTTGACTTCATCTGACACGTCTTGATCCTTTGTCAGTCGCCACTCCTGGAGTACAAGTTGCGAGCGTCTTTAGATTGGTTATCTGGAGACAGTTCTTGTAAAGGACTAGCCAAGTTATGAAATCCTAAGGAGTTGCTTCACTCCGCAAAAGTCCACTCGAAGATCCAGTCGTCGTAAGAAGTGCATCTAGCCAGCACAATGCCCACCATCAGACGGGATGATTGTAAGTCAATCCAGATCTAACATGATTCGAGGTCAGAGGCAATGTTTGAATTTGCATTTGCATCCATACTTGAAAGATCCGGGTCAAGAATGTGACGACGGTTATCATTCCCAACGGCTCTGCGCACCATATGCGAGAGATCCTTGGTCATACCCAAGAGTAAGGATAGTGAGAGGGACCCAAACACGACGAGAACAAACACAGTCGACGAGACCTTGATAAGGAGTGTTGTGTTTTGGTTCAGGGTCTCCAGCAGGTGCTGATCCCATACTGTAGCCCAGAGAGTGGCTAGAAGCATGTTGAAGAGAACGCACTATCGGACATACTTTCGAGTCGCGGAGTACAGGAATACACAGACTCTTATACACGTGGGTAGCAAAGATGCATGAGAATCCCATTGGATAATGGCCACGAGAGGGCTCATGACATGCTTGTTATCAAAAGCCTTTTATCAGAACAGAGCGCTTGCCACAAGCTTCTAAAGCCCTCGACAATATACGGAAGTTCTGGAAAGATGTTACTACTCATGGCGCCGTACTGCTGTTTGGTCACAGAGAAAATGTGTTCTGCTTCCTGTGGATCATGATCTACCATGTATAAGTCTTGGCGAGCTCTTCTCTCCCAGCGTCAGCGTCAAAGTGTCTATCTTGAGCGCCCTCTCATCGTGCCATCTCGCAATAGCGCTAGCTGGCATACTTGCAGCACATCAATATAGCCTCAACGGGCAAGCCTTGGTAGTGTAGCCACACTCGAGCAAGTCGGTGATGATTGTGCATGTCAAGACATGCGACTGCGACGCAAGAAGCAAGCCTGACCGGACACAAGTTGCTAGAGCCAGCTCGTTTACACTGCCACCAGTGCAGGGTTGATTATATCTGCGCTCGACCTTCCTTTCCCTCTTTCTTTCCCACTGAGAGACGCACGGGGTAAAAAATTCGATCGATGCAACGAGAGACGTCAAACGTTGATAGGAATTGTCCTCGAATAAAGAATGCCGAGCAATTCGGAAGTCTGTATGTTGCTTCGAGGGTAAATCAAGGCAACATGTGCTTGCCATGTGTTGACAGGGTCCCTCACCGGCCAGTAACGAAACCGCCTAGCGGGCATGGGGACAATGCGGGCATCGGGACGAGTGCAAGACCCCGGCTGACCTGCTAGTCGAAGCGAAATATCTGTACGAATCTTGATTGTATCGGGGTGTGATGATTTCAATTGTCTCGATCGTCGCAAGGTAGAACTCTCGGAAGGAAAAGGGTATCAAGGGATGGAGTTGTGTATTGATTGATCTTTTAGATACCGTCCAGACTCCAAAGCACTTGTGACGCCGACTACCTCTTGCAACATCTGTCATCCCGACTGCCATATTGTAACACTAACAGTTCGAACTAGTGCATCTGGAGTGGAACAGACGTTAGCTACTGTTGCCTACCTACAGCTACTGTCAAAGGGGTCTATGTGTCTACTGGAAAGGAAGGAAGCTTAACACAAGAGTTTGCCATCTAGCCTTATATGATTAAGTCGATACGAGACATGATGAGTTGCCTAGATCACGAAGGTACTGTTCGTACCATCCGATCCCAACAGCATACTTCAGATTCATCCACACTTGCTATTGCTAGAGTAGGAAAATCCTAGCCAGAACACAGGGACAACTCTCCCATAGTTGTTCTGCAGCTTCATCTTACCATCAGTCAGTGGGAGCCAAGTAACATGCCTCGTGGCCATGGAGCTCTGTTTCATCGTGGGTAGCCGCGTCCATGTGGCGATATCAAGCACTTGGGAATAACTCAGTAACCTTAGTTGGCAGTTGAAGATGGGTATCTACTACGCCTACAACATCCTGTCATGGTTTCATCAACCTCTGCCTCCTGATACTCTTCTCTCACAACACAATCATTAATGCACACGCTATATGTCCTTGTGACTTCGTCTTGACAGTGCCGGTCCTCAATTCCATCCAGTATCAGTAACAGGCACAGTCTTTGCATCGACTATTGCTCACATGTCACCTTCATGACCAGACCATCGATGCTGCAAGGCGAAAGAAACGGATTCGTCTGAATACTGTTCGTCAACGACCACTACCTGCTCCTTTCGTCGCATTCGTGTCAATCAGATGAAATGCATTGATCAATTATGGTAACAGATAATCACGTTGGCCTCGTCTCACCAGTTAAACCTAGGTTGCAACCTCAAACAATGATGTGAACAATTTGCAAACTCACTCCTCACCTTCAGCGATATGATCCTTAATCTGCACAAATGTCCCTTCTACCATGCATGTCTAGGGACTCTCTTACCCATCTGATGGTTACACTCTTCCACCTCCCAAGTGAAGTCCGCCAGATGATCTGGAGCTTTCTGCTCCCGAGCGAGGGAGCGTTCGCATCGAGTCGACGAAATCAGCCAGAAATCTTGCCCACCTCCGATTCTGTGACCTTCTCGAGAAACGATAGGTCGACCGAGTCTATAACGGTGGTCCCCGATCTCCTAGTCTTGTCCCGGATGACGTTCGGGGAAGTTGCACATACATTCTACAGTGCAAACCGCTTCTGCTTTGACATTCGGGGCGCACATGCTATACAAGGCCAGACGGGAACTGCGAAGTCATATATTCACCACATCCGCCTTGAAGATCGACTGGCTTACGACCTGACTGCGGTCGACATCAGAAAGTTTATCAGTGAATTTCGCAGTCTCAAATCCATTTCCATCCTAGCGTATCCCGAGCCTTTTGCGATGTCTGCCTTTGATCTGAACTTAGCACAGCGGGCGATGAGCCTTTCCGTCGTTCGAGATCTAGTGGAGAAACTTGAAGAAGGGATTACACAATGTTATTCCTGAACTACAATCAGCCACTTTCCCTAGCCGAACAGGGTCTGAACCATATGATTACCCTCAAGCTACTTCGACATGTAGGATCCGCGAGATGTTACAGCGACAACCAACTGACACATCTCTGGTTGGACATGTTCATAGCCTGGATCTATAGCTACCCTTCTAAACGCTCAAAGCTTCTTAAGGTACTTGAGAGGATGGACCTTGCATACGAAAGAAGCTTCCTTACTTGCTTAGTAGGATCTGAGCGTCAGGAAGATGAGATGCAAGGATTCAGTATTGTTCTGCGCATGCCGCAACGTGGGCTATATGTTCCACGTGGAAAATAGCGTGCGACCTCGTGCGGTATGTCTTGGGTCACGAGACATGACATTCATGTCTCGCGACAGAAGCCTTGGTTGTATTCTGCTCATCGCCTCAACCATGGTCACCTCGAATATCATCGCTCTAGTAAATCTTGCTTCTCTGATTAAATTTTGCTTCGGTTCCCAAAATTTCATCTCTTCTGTGTTCGAGCGCAATTAAGAGCACCGAATCAATTCACCATGAAAAGTTCATAAATCAGTGACTCTGTGGGGCATCCTGTAAAGAAAAAATACTTACACTGTCGTCGTCACAGGGCATTGCGATGGAACTCATTCTTGAATTTGCACTGTGAGGTTCAGCAGGTTAGAGAACAGTATCTGAAGCACTCCTGTGGTTGGCTTACCGATGGATTCATCCTTGCTGAAGTACGTCCTTTTGCATGAGTACAAATCGAAGTTCTCGAGTGCTTTCTATCATGATATGCGTGGTCAATAGCGACATCTGCGCTATGCGATCTTGATACGCTAAACACAAGCTTTCTAGCGTACTCAACGACCATAAGATTTCATTGATCCATGTTGCAGACCCAATGAATCCATCTTCCTATCACACACACATACAGGTGATAACCAACTATCGAGATCCTGTCCCTTGGACGGAAGGCAAAGTCGCATATATTAGTCTACCATGGAGGAAAAATTACGCCAACATTCTCTGAATGATCTTTTTCGACAGTGCTCTAGCTGATCATGACGAACATGCTGTGATATGAATTGCAGTATCATCGTCCAACGTAACTTGCAATCAACATCGACTAGAAAGATTTCTCGTCTTTGAGTTCATTTCTCTGCACGAGATATTCTGGACATTTCTCAAGGACCCTGCAAAAAGGCTGTACTTTGGAAATCGATCACAATCTTGAACGAGAGGTCCAAGGAGCAAGCCATTCATCGTCCTCCTTTGTGACACTCACTTTGGTCAATGCATCCTAACCACACCCATCCGATACTTGCTAGTCAAATGGCGCCAATGAGCACAAACAAATCACAGGAACGAAAACCGGGCATGTCGGTTTCTGAGGAGAAAATTGCGACAAAGAGAGCCAACAGGGATGTGGTCAATACAGTGCACGGACTCGAAGATTACAACCAAACGCTTGCACATTTAATCAACTGTCTTGAGGAATGTATCAAGCACTTCGAAAGATCTCAGAAAACTAACTCACCCAGAAAAAAGGGATCTTTGGAGAGAACAGATCTTAAAACACACATGACTCAGAGGTTCCGGGAGTTATGGTCTGTAATGTGGGCAAGTGCAAGAACTAGTAACGATGACAGAATGGTCCAGGTTCGTTTGCGAACTAAGAACTGCAAGGACCAACTCCCGTCGTTGCACGAAGAGGAGGCTATGATGAAGATCCATGATTGGATGATATTGCAGGCAGAGTTTCTCAGAGACAAGGTGAACGTAGTGGGAGAGTCACAGCAGCTGTCAGCCATCACATTCGAAAACAGGTTCTATCTCAGTCAAGCTTTATAAGGTCGACTAAGACTTTGTTGAGGGCTTTGGATGACTGTGCGAGGTTGGGAGACGAGTTTCTCGGAACATGGCGCTGTTCACCGTTGTCGTATATGGAAAGAGCATGTTATCCAGTATGCAGAAGGGGTTTCCGATTGTTCAGAGAGATTAGTGCTCTTAGCTGGCCTGATCATAGCCAAAGCGAAAGAGGCAAGAAGTCAAAGTGTGGGTATAGATCTTACAAGACCCACCAGACTGGCTAGCACATGTGATTAAATACTTAAACAAACAAGCGAGGATTCTGAGTCAGCCCGTTATACTAAGCGGATCATACCGACAGCAAGCAGACCCAAGAGAGACTCAGAGTGGAAGTTAAATGGCATGGAATAAGTAGAATGTTGGCATATTCCACCAATTTTGATGAATTGTCCCACCGCTTTGGCATGGAATGGAATCGTCAGTTCTAGTGGAAAATTCCGACATCCAAGTTCCTAGTAAGATTGATATGCTATATCCTATATCCTCTTGATAACCTTTTAGACATGATTATGTAACTATGCCAAGCCACACCGATTACTGATCGGAAAGTTATCTCACCAATCAGCCGCTCTCACTTGACTCGCGTATAAAAGAGCACGGACGGAAACGCGGAGCGTCGTTCGAGCGTCTGAGGGTTCGATGTCAGGATTTTGCAGCGACGACATTGAAAACCATAACCCTAACAAGGTTTATCACTAGTTCTCGCTATGATAATTTTCACAGGTAGCGTATATCTATGTAAGTCGTTTTCTCAAATTTCAGCAAAAAATAGCGATTTTTTATTGTGCAAGAATTATCTAAAAATTCTTGCGCCCGGGGCATGATTATTTTTCTTTTTTCTTTTTTCTTCCTGCCAGATATGCAATCTTCGGGGAATCAACTTTTTAATATATCTTTACGCGCACCACTAGGAAGGATTATATAAGCTATATAGGAAGATACTATAAGAATTCTGAATCTACCAGTATATAAAGCTAGGGGAAGACTTATCAGGATAAATTATTATAATAAAAAGGCAGTCCAAAAATCGTGTTTTGAAAGTTCTCGTTGGTGAGAGAGCTACATCGAACTCTCAGACGCTCCGCCAACATGCACAACAATCTGATCACGTGAGGGAAAGCATCTGACTCGTGAGATAATCGGAAAGACGGGTGACCGAGTTCTGGACAGGGTGGTTCTAGCAACAACTAACATGCACTCTCAGAATGGCCCATCACCCACTCCCAACTACACGCGCCTGTTTGAGATTGAACACATTTGCCGCGACAAAATTCGTTGCACAGAACCCCAAAAGAGCGCTTGAGCTGAACGACCAGGATCACGACTCCTATATCTTTGTCGAGGGGATCTTCGACACTTCTCGTTAAGCCGGAGAGAGTTTCTTAACGACTGAGAAAGAGCCACGTCAAGGTCGAGCTTTTCCAAGCAATACACGGCCAACGCTACAACCACTCGAGGTGCTTTCAAACCATGAAATCTGATGGAGGCAGATGAATGAAAAGACATGCCTTCGAAGCTGGAATGCTGCTCAACGCGAACACCAAGAGATGCAGTAGTCAGGAATACAAGGTTGAACCTACTAAGGCACACGTACTATGTGAGGCTAAAATAAAAGAGGATGAGTTGATAAATTCTTTGCACACCACTCGATCGACAGATGCGAGTGATGCAAGTGGCAAAAACAGAGATACCGTCCGGCAAAGAGCCAACACCACTCGGACGCCCATCGAGATGAGTAAGTCCTGCTGTCCGTCGGCCAAGACGTTTAGTGAAAGCCTCATCTTCAGATGTCAAGCAAACGACTTCTAGACGAACGATCACTAGATTTGACCCTTAAAGAGGATGTGATGTTCATAACTCTCCTCAAAACTCCTATAAGCTTCTGAAAGAGTGATGCGTTCAAATTATAAGCTGCTCAGCTATAACCCACTGACAAAGTTCGTAGGAAACAACTCCTGCCGTATTCGAGCCAGCGGGCATTTCTTCATATTTTGGTGCTACATAGTATTGCTACCGACAATGAATGGATCCTGAGACTCTTGACAATCTGGAAATCATGCTCCAGGTCCAGTATACTACTATTAGGTCGGGGTCCCAGGCAAATTTGCGTACTCCTTTGAAGCACGTTTTTATTGAGACACTTATAGAAGAGCAGGTAGCTCGAAACTCCATCTCCTAGGTGGAACTATCTGATCTGAAACCGTATCAGTCGACACCAGCATATAGCAGATTCTCGAACTATGAACACATGGTAACAGGGATTGCGTCGAGTATTGAGAGCCCGAATGGGCGACGTGAGTCCGACACTCGATACAAACATCCCAAGTCGGGAGCTTACATATCTCGTACACCAGTATGAGGACTCAACTTGTCCATTATTTTACTACATATAGACAGAACCGAGGCTACCATTGCCTAGAACATGATTTTCTCGACCGAAGGCCTCGCATCGAGTCTGCGCCTCCAATGAATAATGTAGCTCCTGAATAACAGCATGTACCTTAAGCCTTTCTGTGTCATCAAGAAGAGCATACTTGTCCAATACTTCTGCTAATAACAGTTGAGGACCATGGTTTGGCTCAATAGAATATTGCTCATCGCACAGATTGATGTAGAGCTCGTGGGTGTCGCCGTCTACCTGAAGGTCGAAGAGCTCCGCAACTTTCTGGTGGACCACCATCCACTCATTGTAATCATGTATGTTAAAGTGCTCGGATCTTGGTCTGCTGGTGACGCTTCCATTGTAGCGCACTTCAATAGCTAGGATTGCAGCGTTGCTCTCATCGTGGGCGGGATGACTTGGGACTGGATCGTTGGAGGACTTGGGGGCCTGGTCAGCATGAGGCGCATTGTCATCGACAGAAGAGCCAATGGAAGTGACATCGAGAGGATCTGTGGTCTGTATGGTCGATTAAGTTTGATCCCTTTGACTGTGCGCAGATCGCAATACTAGATGGCAGGCTCGCTTTGTGCGCTCGTGACTCGTAACGCAATTTGCTTTTCTTTTGGGCGGTTGAATGGCTGTCGGTTGACCATGAGAGGCTACTCTTTTAGAGTTCGAGGAGTGTTTTGGCAAAGCTTAAGCCACGGTGCTTAGGATTTGTTCGTTTTGTTCGGCAGAGCATAGGAGTTTCGGTGTCTGATAGACATCAGAGAGGTGCGTCTTGTTCTGTGTATTCAGAATGCTGGTCATGGCGATGATCAGCTGTATCACTTTTGGCCAAGACTGTGTCGTCTAGTGGTAAGAGGGTAGCGAAAGCTGAAAATCATGAATTCGTGGCAGAGTCCAAGCTGTAATCTCGTGAGTGGCACATGATAATACTTCTGACTCGCAACTCTCTGTACCTAGCACTGGAACTATTTCTGCCGCGCTTGACTTTCTCTGCAATCGAATTTCATGAAGACACGTTGCGTGACTACTGTCATACTAGCGCATGATCTGCCTACATACAAAGTATTGGAGGTCGCGACTCCACATGAAGAAGCCACCCTGGAGATAAAGGACATCCGGATGCCATCTTTCACGAGATTGGCTGAGCAGATGAGCAGGTAACTATCGTAACGGGATTTGAACGTCTTCGAACAATCAATCTACAACTTAATGCAGTACTAGCGACAGGTGAAATCAGTCATTGAAGATTCATGCGTAACGTTTGCACAAAAAGCACAGAATGAAGGTTCTAGCACTGCCGGTGACGTGTCCAGGCGCAAAAATTACTACAAATCACTCAGCTAGGCTTACGTGAGCATATTTCATGTCTATGCTATGTTGTCCGAAGAGCAGAGCTACAAGCGATTAGCAATAACATGATCACGATCTGGGTAACGCGGTACCAACTCGTTCAAATCAAAAGACAATGTTTTTCGGGATTGTAGAAAAGTTTAGCTCACAGTTGCTGCGCTTGGTGTCCTGAATTTGAGGTTGCGGTTCAGTTGTAGATTTGAGTCACTCGGGCTGATGCCCAGACTCTCACCCAAAGCGTAAGGTAATTATTTTGCGCGCACGTCGGCGAAATGTTATCAAGTCTAAGCCCAAAAACGTCTAGTGCCTGCTGTTAGTAGCATCGCATCCTGGCATCTCTCGATATGACGTTCTTGCTTATAAATTCGATCTTGTACTGTCACATTAAGAGCCCGCTGGGCATGTATTCTCGATTTCAAAATTCATTAGAATTCGCCACCCGGTCTTCGAAGTCGATTGAGAGTCGCAAAACTTCGTAAAGTTCGACGTTCTTCATGGTTTTGCGTAACAAGTAATGGCTTATATCGTTATAAAAATATATATACTTATAGCTAATGGTATAGGCTATTAGATTATATAGATATAGTTAGTTATAAATCTATATATATCGCGCAATTATAGTATTTACAAACTAGAAACAAAATGGGTTTTGTCAAAAGATTTGCTATTTATTTATCTTGTAA
>Ga0181465_101021_pt1 | contig 12048 bp, 6 predicted proteins | sample InSIn3gowninarea_FD_119076 | JGI IMG/M metagenome (GOLD analysis project Ga0181465, IMG submission 119076) | Clean room microbial communities from NASA Spacecraft Assembly Facility at Jet Propulsion Laboratory, Pasadena, California, USA -... ... | reverse complement strand
CCTCTCCTCTTCAATTTACTTATTGGGTGGGGGGGCTTATGGTCGAGCCCCCTAAAGGGTGATGGCGGCCTTATCAGTCGAGCCTGCTTGCGCATCCTTATCAGTCGAGCCCCCTAAAGGGTCCTTAACAGTCGAGCCTGCTTACGCATCCTTATGGTCGAGCCGATGGCGGCCTTATTAGTCGAGCGTGCTACGCACCCTGCCGGTCCTCGACTAGCACTTATATAATGCTCTTCTGCCTTGATCGACCTACGGATAGTCCTGTTTGCCTGTTATTCATCGTACTAAGTGCTACATAAGTATGTTTCCCTTTCTCGTTCCCTAGATCGAGACCCAGTCTCTATTCGAGCAGACCCACTTGCATATCCCCTATATTAAGATTATATATAAGACCTAGAGCTAGAAGCTTACCAGGTTTTTCTTTATCCAGTCAAATAAGCAGTCCCACCAGCTATAGCACATATATATGTTTGAAGTCCATAGCAGCCAGTTTCATAGCCCGTTCTAGCCAGATTCAGACCCATAGATGTTTGGGCAGCGGCTAGGGTTCCAGTGGCTGCTTGGGCTCTTAGGGTTTATTGACCACCTATAGCTATTGTTGCTACCTTTGCCCCTGATGGCTCGGATGAACGCTTTGCTTCAGGAAGGGCGTAGAAACTGCTGCTACCCTTCTAAATGGAATTGGTAGGAATGCTCGCTCAAATGGAATCGGAACTGTTATTCGCTCTTTATCTGGGACTGTAACTCAAAGGGATGCCGTGAACCCTGAAATTGGCCGAGATGCTGCTACCTTTCATCAAATGGAGTCAAAATAATCAATTTGGTGCGCAAGAAAGAGGTTGAATGAGCCCTCTTTGCTCCGTTCGCTTTGCCCCTATGGAATTAGATAGGAGTTTTTTCCGTTTGTTAGTGATTGGTTCAGCTGCTCTCGGTAGGTGTTACGCTGGCCCAGGCCTGATCACTTGGGCCAAGGCTTGCTGATCGTGCTTCACATTGAAAATGACCCCAAACAGATATTGCTGCTCTGCGAAGGCAGAATGACATATCTCGAATGACGTAATTACGTATATAATGAATGAATGCATCGATATGTGTCATTACGCTCCTACCTACAAGCCCTCTCACCTGCCAAGCAATCTCACCTGCCAAGCTGAGCCATGCCTTCCTCTCCTCTCGATGGCGGCCTTATCAGTCGAGCACCTAAAGGTTAGGGTTTACTTATTGGGTGGGGGGGTCTCGATGGCGGCCTTAACAGTCGAGCACCTAAAGGTTAGGGTTTACTTATTGCCCCTCTCAAATAAGTAACCAAAACAGTCGAGCCTGCTTGCGCATCCTCTGATGGCGGCGATGGCGGCGATGGCGGCCTTAACAGTCGAGCGATAAATCGATGGCGGCCAGTCGAGCCCCTACCGGTCCTTATGGTCGAGCGAGAAATCCCTCACCATATGAATAGTGAGTGACTCCGTCCCTCTATTTTAGGAAAATAGAGCGAGAAATCCCTCACCCATATGATGAGTGAGCGTTAAAACCCTTATGGTCGAGCACCTAAAGGTCCTTATCAGTCGAGCACCTAAAGGTCCTTATGGTCGAGCCCCCTAAAGGGTGATGGCGGCCTCTCGATGGCGGCCTTATCAGTCGAGCACCTAAAGGTCCTTTTGGTCGAGCACCTAAAGGTCCTTATCAGTCGAGCCTGCTTACGCATCCTTAACAGTCGAGCCTGCTTACGCATCCTTATGGTCGAGCCGATGGCGGCCTTATTAGTCGAGCGTGCTTACGCACCCTGCCGGTCCTCCTATTTTCGTGAGGGAGGGAGGTCACCTAGCTTAGAGGGTTGTTAGCAAGTGAGGCGACAAGACAAGGTGCTTATAGGGTCCCGTCAAAATATTTTAGATTGCCACTTTTTCCCCCTTTAAACGCACCTTTTTGACCTGATATGATATCAGGAAATTTTGATTTGAATAAGAATGGCTTTTGACAATGTTTCACATTTGTTGCTGGGACGCGCGCTTGCTAGCTGGGATTTAGGGAACACATGGGAGATGGTTTGAATCAACCTTCAGGATTTTCCTTGCCCCCCGGAGGGACAAGCGGCTTCGCACCTTTCAACGTTTTCCGAACACGTGAAGCAAGCTTTCATTTTGAGAATGAATACCCAGAATAAGTTTGCCTGAATAGACCTGCCCTCCAACTCCAGACAGAGTAAGATTGTTCGATCCACCCCAACTTGACGGTTTATGGCATGGGTAGCAAGGGGCTATGGTCTGCGAATGGATTCTGCAATAGTTAATGAAGAGCTCGGGGCTACGGTGGGTAAAACCCGGTTCAATCAATGAGCTTGGAAAGTGATCGGAGCTATAGAGGGAAAGTACTATACGGAATAAGGGGTCAAAGTGTGAGGATGCTCCCCCTACAATGAATGAGGATGCCCCCCCGTAGATGAAGGTCCTGATGGGTTGTTATCGAGTAGGAGGCTAGAGAAACCTAGATAAGGCTTTTAGCACCATAGATAAGGCCTTTATGAACAAGTCGTTTTTGGTCGATGAGGAAGGGAATCAGGGGGACGGTCATTTAGGAAGGAAGTCTAACTATGTCTGTTTGATTGGGTTGGTTGAGTTAGCTAGGGAGAATAGCTCTTGTGAGTAGGTCTAGTAATAAGGATAGCTAGCTTGTATGTCTGGTATGTGTGGATTGATGGGTGTGAGTATGGGGGTAAGTAGCTTGCAGTATGGCTTGTAAGTTTAGCTAGGTTGGATGGTTCGTTCATTAGAATCAGTAGAATAAGTTCATGTAGGGAGGTAGGGTGACTTGCTTGGAAGGATAGGTTGTATGTGGAGATAGCTTGTATGGTTTGTTGAGTAGAATCAGTGAAGGTAGGAAGGTAAGGTTGCTTGACTAGCTCTTGTTTCTCGCACTATCTATTGGTGTGACGATACGATACAATAGAAGCATGATTGGCTGGTGAGAAGGCTTGCTTGGATGGTTGGTTCAATCAATCATTCTCATTCTGTGGGTAAGGTTGCTTGAGTTAGGTCATGACTAGCTGGACTTTCCTATATAGAGTCTGCCTTATCGAGTCTGCCTTTATGCCTTATTAGAGTCTGCCTTATAGAGTCTGCGTTATAGAGAGTATGCCTTTATGAGAGCCTATGTTTTCCTTTCCTTAGATAGAAGGGAAGAGAGGGGGTACAATCGTTCATTTCATGGAATATGGGTAGGGGGATAACCTCATGCTTGCCTGACCTATAGAGTCTGCGAGTTCTTGCATCTTCCTGACCTTCCAGAGAGTATGCCTTTTGGGAGGTTCTTAGTGGTGGTTCACCAACCTCATGTTCCTTCCTCCCACTCCGTTGTCATGGGAGCAATCCTTGCACTCGGAAGCGCAAGACCCTCCGGACCTTCCTTTTCTTTGGGAGAATCTCATGTTGCCTGGCCTCCGGAGGACAACCTCATGGTCCTTACACGCCTTTACCGGACAAAAACTCCTTCCTGACCTTCTAGAGAGTCTCCTTCCAAAGAGTCCAGAGAGTATGCGTGACTTTCCATAGAGTACAGGTACCTTCCTGACCTTGCAGAGAGTACAGGTATCGGTGGTTCAGGAATATGAGGGATAGCGGGGTTTCGGGGATCTCCTCTCAAATTAGAATGCTTGCCTTACCTCATGCTTGCCTGACCTATAGAGTATGCGAGTTCTTTCACCTTCCTGACCTTCAACTCTCACTGTCTCATGCTGGGGAACTGGTCCTATCTCATTAACACGAAACAACCGGACAAAGGGGAACGGGTCATAAGGTCATTTGTGTACCTCTATCTGCAGGTAATGGGCATGAGCTAACAACTACCTTCTCCAGCTACACCCACTACTTAATGAACTAATGCTAGCTAGATAGGCATGGTCTAACCACTCTACATGATATCACCTCTACTAGAATAGGTAGGCATGATCTCACCTTCACTAGATAGGTATAGGTAATGGACACCCCACTACCTCATGAACTAATGCTAGCTAGGCCCCCAGCCAGGGAGATAAGGTATGAGGCTAACCTATACTCGCTAGGAAAAGCTGCTTCCTACCGGCTTATAGTCTCAACAACTAGTTGAGAGGAAGCTTTTTCAGATCGACCCGATCAACGAACCCCACCTGCTTCACCTTCACGACTTACCTTTGTACCAAACAGCCTTGTCCGGCGGCTTCCAATAGCAATCAAGAGATGGAAGAAAGAGTACCTTTACCAACCCATTCATTCTGCCTTAACAAGGAAAGGGCTTGAGATAAGGGCTTTCATTATGAAAGGGCTTTCATGATGACATGCTAAAGGGCCGGGCTTACAGAAAGGGCCTAGAGGAAAGGGCTTGAGATTGGGCTTGGAGTTACTTCCCCATGACTTGCTCTAGTTAAGGAAAGACTTGAGATGGAAGGAAAGCGAAGCCAGACCTCCATTCGTAGTCCATATCCTTATTCAAAGAAGGTAGCCAGAATATGCGGAGATCCCGGATATATTCTTTTCATAACGAGATTTCATGCGGTTATGGAAGGAAGGCGCGGATAGATGGAAGGAGAGGCTTCGTTTTCTAATAGGTCTTCCAAAGATAGAAGGATAAGCCGGCATGGAGTAAGCGAAGCCGTACTTCCATTCGTATATTTACCCACGGCGGATGGAAAGGGTCGTAGGTCAATAGATGGCTGGTCAGTTTCATCGGTCTAGGCTCAGGGTCGTGCTTATAGGCTCAGAACGGTAGGGTCTAGGCTCAAGGCATGGTTGTGGCATTGAGTTACCCGCCTCTATAGATAAGGAAGCCAGCCACCCAGTCACCCAGTCGTTCATCAGACGTGCGAACCGATCCCTGGAGCTAAGGAAGCGTATGGGTAGACTCGACCGATCTCATATCCCCTATCGGTAAAGGCAGGGCTTATGAAAGGGCTTATCGGAGTAACGAAGTGAGTGGACTTAGTGCGGTCGGTAAGCTAAGGTCTTCGGTAAGCTAGAGACCGTCTCCGAAGCTTGGTACCTTTAAGCGTGGTACCATGAAGCTACGTTACGTTATGCCGCTCCCTAACAGACGAAGAGAAGGAAGGAGATTGATTGCCCTTAGATATATATGTCTCCATCCTTATGAACCAACACCTGCTGATACAATGACATTCGGGATTTACCAGCTGATGGCATTCGGGATAGTCAATGATGGACGGATGGATGGTGAATACCGGGATAGATAGATGGATGGTGAATACCGAGAAATATGATTTCTTCTTCCTCGCTTACGTTGGCCATTGTACTGACAGCCAGCTATCGGGTTGGTCAGTGCCTCACTTGGTGTCGTACGTTGGCCATTGTACTGACGGCCAGAGGAAAGAGCTAGTCTCAGTCCCGTAAAGAAACCAATGCTGCTTCAATCAGCTACTATTGATTTTTCGGGTTGATCACTACATAATTTGACTTACCTCCTTAACTTTAGTCGGCTCGTCGAGCGGTAGCGAGTCAATCTCCTTTCGTCGAGCGGTAGCGAGTCAATCGATAGCAAGCTCATAAGCCAGCTTGTCGAGCTTCAGATGGAATTGAACTATTTAGCAACGTGTGGTTCAGAGTGAATGAAGAATGCCTAATGAGTGGGATGATGGCTACTGCTTTAACGAAAGAGCGTGGCGGTCTTCTGAAGTGCTCGTCCTTGTCCCTAATATCAATATTAGAAGGCTACGAAAGTTAGATATATTATATATGTCATTATGCTTGCCTTATGACTTGACACTTCGTATTTCACGTTCCTCCTCTCCCTCGAGCCGTTCCTCCTCACCTTCAACTTTCAGCTTTCCTCCCGCAGCGGATGATGCACTTTTCATAGGCTTTTTGACGCCCTTTTTCTCCTAAGCCATATATACACCCCGCAGCACCTTGAGACTGGGGATGGATGGGTGGGGTAGCCACTAATGAGGAGGGACTTCGTAACTCATCACTTTCTCTGTGGACGTAGTCCCACCAGGCCACGTAAACATTTCATCTGGCAAGGTAAAACCCTAGGTGGTACAACTACAGGCTACGCGTATTCATTTTCAGATTCTGCTGATTTCACAGATAACATATTCAAATGGTAAGGACGTAGAATTGGCTCCTTCCTGGGATCAACTAGCGGCATCAACACCTGAATTGAGCCCGGCATCGACACCTACCTAATTACCTACCTCCTACTGTATTGACTAGCGGGGGGAAAGAGTCCTGCCATAAAGACCTGCCTTTTTGGCCCCCTATTGTGCCTCTCCCTGCTGGGTATCGTAGTCAAACTCTCTCCTCTCACCACCAACTATGGACACCACTTTATAGCTTCTTCGCTTACGCTCTGATAAGGTTCTTTTTCTTATTCTATTTCTTTTTCAACGGAAATGACACTCTCTCTAAGTCTCAAGTGCTAGTATGGAAGTAGAGCTAGTAGTTCTTAGAGCAAATCATACTATAAGTTACATACTCTAGTAGTTCTGATAGGAAGCTAATAGTACTTACTTCTAGTAGTTCTTTCTCTACGGACTAAACTTGAACGGAAAAGGCAAGTTACCTAAGGCATGGGACTAAGACCCAGGGACTAAGACTTAGAAGCTAGTCCATACCGTAGGCAAGTGGGACTGAACTTCTCTATAGTATAGGAGTAGGAATGGCTTTATCACTCTAGTCATAGGGCTTTACTGTACAGACTATGGCTTTCTCTAGTGCTAGTACCGGAATATCGTAGGGCAAGTCTAGAAGACTAAGGCTTGAACTCGCTTAAGAAAGATCTTACTCTACTGCTAGTAAACTAAAAAAGACTACAGTCTCTAAAGCTATTACTTCTTACCTTACAAATTAAGGCTTATTCTCTTTCTTTTGACAAGAATGGACACAGCAAGAAGCTTATTCGCTAGAGCTCAGGGGAATAGTGATAAATCTCATTTCATTCTAGGCAAGTTTTCTATACTAATAGCATGTGTGGAACTACTGATAGAGCTAGAATTAGTTCTTCGCTTTAGCTCATGGAACTAAGGAGACAAAAATTCTACCTCCTTTTTCGCTAGAGCTCTTAGAAGTAAGGCTTATTGAAATGGAAAAGTGACACGTATATATATATGGTATGGCAAGACCCTATGACAATGTGACTGGCGATGAAACACTACTTACTGGTATTGGCTGACCGGCTAGCAATGACCTTATGTGGGCATTTAATGAATCCATTTCTGTGCCCAGATGATGTGGAATTCCTCGAACCCAACGAAATGAGGACCCGGAGGGACTCGACCGAGGTAGGCCCCCCACCCAATAGGTAAATATAGGTTGTGACTAAGGATGCGCAAGCACGCTCGACCACTATTTACCCACCCACCCCAATCCCCGGAGGCAAAATGTGAAATTAGGAGATTTTGAAGTATGTCCCAACCAAACAAACAAACATGTGGGTGGGATTTTCTATTCAAGTGGTGTACTTAGGGAATGGTGCTAATAATCACCTCAAATGGACAAGTGAAACGTAGATATGCGTGCGATGATATGCTATATCGTATATCGATGGCTTCTTCCCCACTGAATTATTCTCCCATTGCTTATTGCCCTTCCATAGGAGTCTCGATGGCTTATTCCTTCCATCCATTGGATTATTCCCAATGAGCGGAGTATCCTATCGCATATTTCTCATATTTGGTTGGGTGGGGGTGGGATTTTCTACTTCCTCTTTGGCTATTTCTCAATCAGTCTCCCCATTTGTTGAAACTTGGGGGTGGGATTTTCTACTTCTTCTTGGCTAGCCCTGGTAAATGCCTCCTTAAGCTGCTGTGTAGTAGTCCATGGCAATGGGTAGGGTAAGAAAGAGAGGAGAGCCCCAGTCTTCTTAGCCTTACTTAGTTCTCAAGGTGTACTTACCTTAGTTCCCCAAGGTGTAGAGAAATACGTCAGTAGCACAGGAAAACAACCAGTCGTGGAATCGTGGCGTGGGCACAGCATTTATACCTTTACCCTACTTCCATTACTTTGATTGCCTTCACCCTACCGTTTATGGAGTGCTGCCTGCTCTTACCAATCAATTCATTCAGCCAGGAATCAAAGTAGGATAGGCATGCTATGAACCCTCTACCTTCCCTTGTTACCCAACAATCTACCCACCTGAATACCTATACCCGTTATCCCTATACCACGAACTTCATGAGTCGCTTAGCTTAGTGGGGTGGGCTATATACTTTTCTTTTCGGGACGGGCGTTCAACAACACTTGCTGAAAGAATCGTACTTGGGTACCACTATTCCTATTGACCTTATGCCTACTTGCCTTTATTTCATTGTTTCCTACTCTAATCACCCCACCTGTTCTATTTACCCACTTCTCTTCTCTATATACTTCCTTACCCAACCTTTGTTATACCCCAACTTTTAGCATTGTACCGGCGTTCAAATAGAGAGCATTGGGTGCACGGACGTTCAATACAGCATTCACCAGCGTTCGATAACACTTGCTTACATCCTGCTTAGTTAGTACAGCACTATCTTCTCTTGTCGGGCCGGGCTGAAACCCCAGATACTGGTGATTCATTCTTACAGCATTGCTAGGATGCGCAAGCAGGCTCGACCATGAGCCCCCCCACCCAATAAGTAAATTGAACCTTTATATGCTGGAAGGATTCATGTTTTTGCCATGCTACAAACCTTCACTTTTTACCACTCTTCTTACCCAACCTTTGTAATGCCCCCAACTTATAGCCTTGTAAGGGAAGGAAGGGCTTCCAATAGAGGAGGAGCTTTTGGACGGGCTTTCATACAGCATTGCACAGGCTAACACTGGCTGAAAGGACAGATTCTTAGGAGGTAGGCAAGGCAGGCATTCTTCCTATTTACCTTTACCCCACTTGCCTTTACTTATGTGTTTCCTACTCTACTAACCCACCTTACCCAGCGATTAGACCGGTTGGCCGTTTATCGTCGGCAATCCGCCGGGGCCTCTAAGGTAGGTCAGGCGGCATAAGGCGGGCGGGCCAAGGGCGGGCCAATAGGAGATGCAAGGCCTGGGGGGAGGGAGCATGCAATAGAGGGGGATAGGAATCGGGGACAGGCAAATATAGATAGGAAATGTTTGAACTGGGAACAGGCAATAGAATAGAGGGGGATGGATCGGTGCGGTGAACTGAAAACCCTACTCCTTTTATATGGAGAATACTCACTGGAAATGGAGATGAATAACTACATAAAAAAACCACAAACACACGCCTTTACGCGTTCTTCTTCATTCATGGTATAGAGAAAAAACGGCACACAGACCGTACGTACCCGAGCTTCGGAGAAAGAATATACAAGGATGGAGGAATTGATATCTATCTATATTAAAGGGATGTCGTGAACGGCGGTGGAACGGAGTAGCTCTCCCTTAGCAGGAGGGGGAGGAACGCTCAGACCAAAGGGTGTGTTAACGCGCACTCATCATATGGGTGAGGGAGAGGATGCGCAAGCAGGCGAGACCAAATAGAGAGGTACGAAGTACTGAGAAGCTAAGACTCTAGAGGGCAGACGGTTCTTACTGGGGCAACCCTGGAGCAGTCAGGTAAGGTCCTGTGCCGGCCGGTGTCAAGGTAAGATCCTTTCAGGCAGTAAGGTCCTTACTGTGCCAGTGAAAGGTAAGGTCCGGAGGGTCTTGCGCTTCCGAGTGCAAGGACCCGACAGGGGGCTCGACTGATAAGGAGAGGAGAAACCCATCCATATTTCTTCCCCTCAAATCGCTAGCTAGAAGGTAAGGTGGTGTAGGCTTCTCTTGACGTTTATTGCCTTCCTTCTATTGGGGATTGAGCCAATCAACTTCATCATTTCTGACCATCCTTTGACCTCGCCCCTTCTAAAAAGGAATGTTTCTTCCGCAATCTACGTGGCTAATAGACTATCTACATTTAGGGGGAGTTGCTAAAGGCCTATCTACGTTCTGCTAAAGGCTGGGGTGCTAAAGACCTATCCGATCCTATGTGTTCTGAAGCCATCCCTTATCTTCTGACCATTTGGCACCGCTACATAGGAAGGTTCCAGGGATAGATATCAATCTGTTTTTATTAAGGTCCCGGAGGGGCTTGCGCTTCCTAGTGCAAGGATAGAATCAAATTCATCATTTCCCTCCCCGTTAATAAGCTCTTCCCCTCCCGTGGAGAGAATCATTGGGCTAAGGATAGAATCATTGGTTACTCTATTATAGGAAGGAGGACCAACCCATTGAGTATGCGAATGAAAGGTAGCCCACTCGGTCTATCCTTTATTTACCAGGTGGGCCTACCTACTGTTTCTCTTCGAAAGGACGGGCATTCCTTCATAGTGGTGGGCGGCAACCCTCTTAAGATTCTAGATAGAGAGCGCTTTCTTTAGTTAACTGGCAGTGGTTGGCTCTCCACGCACTCAATATGGATTGGGTAGTAAGAGAAAGAGGTAGTAAGGCATTCTACGCACGATCTCTAAGGCGTTTCATGCACGATCGGGTAGTAAGAGAAACTCTAAGGCTGGTCTTTGAAGTCAGGCATAATATAAGGGAATGGGAGGGCCGGATTGTTTCATGGGGAAGAGCGCCCAATATTGATGCCTTGCATTGTCATTCCTTAGCGCGGGAGGACCGAATATGAAGTATGGTACAAGTAGACCTCGTTCGGATCGATCCATGGCCTATCCCCCGTTCGTTCCCTAGGCCTAGATCGGGGATATGTCTTGTTGTCGGCTCTATTGGTGCTGAATAAGAGACATTAGGGAAAAGCACTTTCCACGCTGGTAAGCTCGAGGTGGGTGACGCGAAGGCGTCTGTCCTAGCGAGGCCATAACCTGGTGCAACCCCAATGAAAGATTTCCAGTTGTTTATATATGGAATAACGCGCTGAAACAACAACAAAAATGACATATATAATAGTAGGCCTATGAGTTAATCCTTATTAGCGCTGAGGCTTTCATCTTATGCCTTCCTTTCTTAGATTAGTAGGCATATGATTTTCTACCTTCTATTCTTATATAGTAGGCGGGTTATCCTTCCTTTCACTTCTATGTGAGTCTTAATGAGAGTGATTCTTAATGGGTTCCCCTTCGGGGCTGAATGTATGGGCAAATATCCTTCCTCTACCTCCCTATGGAAGTAAGGAAGAAGCTTCTCTTAGCTTCTCTTACTCTCTCTTAAGGCTATTGGAAGTATGGGGATAGTTTCACTATTCTAAAAAAGTATATCAGGGTTTCTCTTAAGGCTCATGCTATAACCCCTTACTTACTGCCTTCCCTTATGAATTCTTCCAGGTACCACCACGTATGAACTATTGGGTACGGCTGAGCCTTCCTTGCCGATTATATGATTCAGAAATGAAAACCTTCCGCAAGGACATAGGCCTTCCCACCTACAATAACTAGGCCTCTTAGCCCTAACCTTTATAGAATCGCTTCATGGGGACAGCTAGTTCCTGATTCTCTTATCAGCAGGACCGGATCACTTCGTCCCTTTACCCTTTTTTCTCCCTTACTTATGTGTTTACCAACTACCTGTCCACCTGAAGACCTAGACCTGTAGCCTTATACACTTGATGAATGAATCTTATAAGGTACTGCCATGAATGATAAAGAAACCTCTTATCAGGATGACATGATACAACCTTACCACCTTAATAAATATACCACTTACTTCATGAATCTTAGGAGGTATGGCATGGCACTATTACTATTGACTGCCTATTTGCTTTAGACCGCTCAGTTTTGTGTCGGATTGTTGGAGGATGCGTAAGCAGGCTCGACCATAAGGCCCGTTAGGGGCTCGGCCGAGGTTACGAGGTCGAGGCCCGGTAGGGTGCGTAAGCACGCTCGACTAATAAGGATGCGCAAGCAGGCTCGACCATAAGGGAGAGGACCCTTTAGGGGGCTCGACCATAAGGACCTTTAGGTGCTCGACTGATAAGGATGCGTAAGCATGCTCGACTGTTAAGGACCTTTAGGTGCTCTTTGGTTACTTATTTGAGAGGGGCCACCCAATAAGTAAATTGAAGAGGACCTTTAGGTGCTCGACCATTGGTTACTTAATTTGAGGGGCAAATAAGTAAATTGAAGAGGAT
>Ga0181465_101020_pt1 | contig 12059 bp, 11 predicted proteins | sample InSIn3gowninarea_FD_119076 | JGI IMG/M metagenome (GOLD analysis project Ga0181465, IMG submission 119076) | Clean room microbial communities from NASA Spacecraft Assembly Facility at Jet Propulsion Laboratory, Pasadena, California, USA -... ... | reverse complement strand
CGGTACGCGTTTGCCGTCGAGGGCGGGGCGCAGGAAGATCATGTCGAGGCGGAGCGGGTTACGGTTCTTGACTGTCACGAGCTTGTCTTGCTCGACTACGTCTTCCATCCGTTTCTTCTCGGTTCGTGTAGGCTGTGTTAAACCGCTTCTTACGGAGGACGGATATGATGAGGTCAGCGATGAGTCGAGTATCTCAGCTGGAGTGTTATGAAGGATGAGGGGTCCATTGTGGTCTGATTTCTCTGGATACAAGAGTATGGAGCCTGACCCAGCTGTTAGTGATGTCTTGTAAACAAAGCTTTTTCTTCAGCATTCCCCGGCTGTTGTGATGCTACTGGATAGTTGAGCGCAGTCAGGCTCGTCCACGCACCAGGAATCTTGTCCGTCTCTTCGTCGTTCAAGATGCCCATGCTCCATTTTTTCCGCTCAGGTGCCCTCTTCTCCAGGTCCCCTATCGAACTGGAGGAAGTGTCATCTCGTGCTGGGGCGCGCCATGGCCTCCACATGGGCATGCTCACAGCACTCGCAGAAGACTGTGCGAAACCTGACTCGATGCAAGCGCACAAGGACGGATCAGGAAGGCAGGCAAGCTCCGTAAACTAGGTAAAAGAAAAAGTAAGGTGCAGGGTCGAAATGGAGCGTCGAGGTCTAAGGAGTGGAGATGGAATAGGACATATATTCGAGGACGTTCAGGTTCGGCAGCTCAGCCGAAAGTAAGTGAGATGGACATCAATATACGGAAAGTAGTGTTGATGAGCAGGTAGGCTGTCCAAGGAGCCGTCGTTGGCGCCATGAGTATAGCCAAAGACTTCAAGCTCCCTCGGGCAAGTGAGTACCTACTTAGGTAGGTAATAGCTCTCTGACGTGCGGGACAGACACTAAACCTAGCGAAAGCGGAAGGCACCTAAGAGATGTCTCGTGCTGCCCGTCGCCTGTTCTACACCGGACTTAACAACGCGGGATCTATAGCATGCAACTGACCATCTTATGCAACTGGAGCAGCCGGGGATGGCTCAATGTCAAGCGTCAGAGCTCCGAATTGAATTCGAAACGCTGAGCCGCTCCCAAAAGTTCATCATGGGGACCCTGGCCGCGTGCGTTAGCGTGATCGCGCAGCCGCAGCCTGCGCCGCACCTTATTTGGACTGCATCTCAAGTATCCATTGTGGTAAAGCTGGAAGCCTGAATGCTATCCCTTTTGGCCTCGATCAGACATCATTCTCTATTATACTTGTAGATGCATGAACACATGTCGGGTTAGGCCTTCGAGAAGGACTGGCTTCTCCAGAACCGCAACCGTGGATATCCCCGCTTAACACTAAAACCAGTCATCCGAGCATTTTTTACAGGTACCCTATCTACTGCCGCATGAATACTGTTGAGACACGAAGGCGTATTCAAGCGGTATTTGAGCTATTAACTGTAATGACTTAAGAGACGGAGATGTGACCTTGCTGGTATGACATATTAAGGAGAGTGAAGTCTGTACAATCTACACCAGTGTCCAGCTCCTCATGATGATCCGAAAAGCGAGCACCGCCCGTCTATGATGCGCTTACGCCAACCCATGTAAACGCTCTCTTTCATCTAAGCAGGATATCATACCCGTCCCTTGATATCCGTACCTCATCTCCTTGCCCACCATACTTCCTCCTAACAAGCTCAAACACAATCAACCCCGCGCTGGTACTCGGCACCTGCCTCGCGGTGCTCGCCCAAAAGTTCCTATATAAATACCTCCGCCACCCCCCCGCGCGCTTCGCCTGCCGTTCACACTGCTTAAACGTCTCCTGATACGCATGATAATACAGTCTCATCATCTTCCCGCTCGGCGGCTCCAGCTTCGCCGCATAATCAATCGACTCCAGCCGGCCATAGTGCATATTCTGGATCTCGTTCAGCGGATGCAGGACTCCCTGCTGCGCCACACTTGCCGCGACGCCAGCAAGCAGCAAGAAAGATGGCTCGAGCGCATAGTGCGGCCGGATCGTCGCGCGCTGGTCCTCGTTGTAGCTAATCGTGGACTTGTAGGGATGAAAGAGATATACGGGCTCGAAGCGGCCGTAGTACCGCGTCACGAAGTTGTAGTAGCCCTGCGATTTGATGTACTCGAAGGTCGCGAAGAAGACGCCGGAGCCGAAGGCATCGCGCACGAGGGAGAGGCTGTAGCCGGCGAAGATGCCGCGCACACCGATTGAGTGCAGTTTGGCGGATGCGTAGTGCCACATTGTGCGGTACCGCCCTTCGAGCATGTCGGCGGTGCGGAAGCGGACTTGGAGCGCGTCGAGGGGGGCGGCGATGAGGGATTGGATTGAGCCGGCGGTGAAGCCGGCTAGGAAGGTGTGCGAGGGTGGTGCGGGAGGATAGACGCGTTTGGCGTTCTCGGCAGAAGGCGCATGGAAAGCGCCGAGAGTTTGGAGGTAGGCGGTGTAAAGTACAGCTCCGACTGTTACGTTTGCAAGCATAGGCGGGAGCACTTGGTTGGGTATAAAGCTCCATCCGTACTGCTTCACCGCGTGGGCGAGGAGGCCGGGGGTGGTTGTTCGCCATGACCAGCCGGTGTTGGCTTTGATTTGCGGGTTTATTGCTCTTGCATAGGCCTACAGTGGTTCAGGACTCTGCTCGAGCTCTTGACCTGGGAAAGTGGAACGTACAGTATAGCTTCGCCCGATCAGTACTCCGTATATTTTGCGGACGAGCGGCGTATCACTCACTCAACCCTGGTGCGAAAGAAAGCTTTGATGGGTGCTCTGAAGTAGTAGGTCAAGAACTGGGTAGTCAAGGCTCGTATGCCTGCAGCTGAGGCTCCAGTAGCTGCGTTTTGCTTGCGCTGTTGGCCATCTCCACGACCGAGAGCCCTGTTGGGATCTACAGGGCCCAGGTCGGGAGGGAGAGCGGTCATGGTCCGCACGCGCTGAGTGTGTCTGAGGCTCGCAGATACATCGAGAGACTCTCAGGTGTCTGAGTACTATTTAGAGCACGGATCTGGCGTTGGTGTTGACCGTTTCAGTCTCCACAGCGGGAAGGGGTTCGCTGGACGGAGTTGATCGGAGTTAAGACATATGAGGCCCCAAGGCTGACACAGGCGGCCCGGATCAACGTCGGTCCGAAGCGCATCCCGTCTCCAAGACGCGAAAGTTCACGTCGTTGCTTCATCGTTCAACACGCCTGGCAGCCCCTCTATCCTCCTTCCAACAAACCTCCACGCCTCTTTCCGTCAACCGATCGGTCGCCTTCAGAAGGGGCTTCATTCCATCGCCGCCGACATGGGCGACGAAATCACCATCGACAAGCAGGCCTTCCACGATCGCCTCTCCAGCTTCATCTCACAGTGGACCGACAAGCGATCGGGCGACACCGTCTTCGGTGGCGTCGGCTCCATCGTCGTTCTTGTGGGAAAAGCGACAGACCAAGGAACATACAACAAGAGCGCAGCATTCCAGCTATGGCTGCTAGGCTACGAGTTTCCCGCGACTCTGATGGTGATGACACCGGCGGGGTTGACCATTGTTACGACGAAGAAGAAGGCGGCATATTTAGAGCCTTTGAAAGGTGGCAAGACGCCTGTTGAAGTTCTGGTGCGCGGCAAGGATCCGGCGGAGAATGCGAAGCAGTTTGAGAAGTGCCTGGACATCATCAAGAACGCGGGGAAGAAGGTCGGCGTTCTCCCAAAGGATGTCCAGAGTGGGCCCTTTGCAGAGGAGTGGAAGAGGGCCTATGGGGATATCTCGAAGGATGTCGAGGAGGTCGATGCGGCGGTGACTATTTCAACCGCCGCGCTGTCCGTCAAAGACGAGAAGGAGCTGGTATGTTCCACTACAACTATGCAGCAGGTGGGCAAAGTTTGCTGACACAGAGCGTTAGCGACAAATCCGGGACGCTGCACGAGCGTCGAGCGGAGTCATGGCGAACTACTTCTTGGACGAGATGTCGGCTATACTCGACGAAGACAAGAAAATCACAAACAAGGCGCTGGCGGAGAAGGTGTCCAACAAGATCGACGATGCAAAATTCTTCCAGAAACTCAAAGTCTCCAGCAGTTTCGATGCGATGAACCTTGATTGGAGTACTATGCCGACAGTTCAGAGCGGTGGCCAGTACGACATCAAGTTCACCGCAGAGCCCACTGACAGCAATCTGCATCCAGGCGTCATCATATGTGCGCTTGGACTGCGATATCAGTCCTACTCTTCGATGATCGCGCGAACATATCTCGTTGACCCGAACAAATCGCAAGGGAGCAACTACAAGCTCCTCTTGCAGATGCATGAAACCGTACTTCGGACGATCAAGGACGGCGTTACGGCAAAGGAGGTGTACAACAAGGCTCTGGGCGTGCTCAGAGCGAAGAAGCCGGAATTGGAGAAGCATTTCCCCAAGAGCGTTGGTTATGGCATTGGTATTGAGAGCCGCGACGGCACGCTCATTATCAGCGGCAAGAGCAACCGAACATTGAAGGATGGCATGACTTTGATGATCACAACGGGCTTCAGCGATCTGCCAAACCCCGATCCGCAGGACAAGAAGAGCAACACCTACGCATTAGCCATTACTGACACAGTCCGCGTTACAACGGGTGAAACCGCAGTCTTCACCAAGGATGCGCCTTCGGATCCGGAGTCAGTGTCTTTCTTCTTCAAGGACGATGAGGAGGCGGCTCCAAAAGCGAAGCCCAAGAAAGACGCGAAGGTGGGCGCGGTTGCGCAGAGCAACATCACCAAGACGAGACTTCGTACCGATCGCAGCACGAATCAGGATGCCGAGAAGGACAAGCAGCGCCGGGAACACCAGAAAGAACTCCACCAGAAGAAACAGCAGCAAGGCCTGGAGCGCTACGGTGAGGGAACCGGCAATCTCAATGGCGTTGAGGAGAAGAAGTTCAAGCGATTCGAGTCGTACAAGCGCGACAACCAGTTTCCTTCAAGGGTCAAGGACCTTACTATCGTTGTGGATGCCAAGGCCGCAACTGTCGTTTTACCTATCATGGGTCGCCCAGTACCATTCCACATTAATACCATCAAGAACGCTAGCCACACACCCGAGGGCGACGTTACCTCCCTCCGCATCAACTTCCTCTCCCCCGGCCAGGGTGTTGGCAGAAAAGACGACCAGCCGTTTGAGGACCCGACCGCACACTTCGTCCGCAGCTTAACCTTCCGCTCCAAAGATGTCGACCGCATAGACGAAATCACGCGCCAGATCACCGACCTCAAGAAAGAAGTCGTGCGCCGCGAACAAGAGAAGAAACAGATGGAAGACGTAGTCGAGCAAGACAAGCTCGTGACAGTCAAGAACCGTAACCCGCTCCGCCTCGACATGATCTTCCTGCGCCCCGCCCTCGACGGCAAACGCGTACCGGGTGAAGTCCAGATCCACCAGAACGGTCTCCGCTATGTCCATGGCAATGGCGGTGCACAAGTCGATATACTGTTCAGCAATGTCAAACATCTCTTCTTTCAGCCCTGCCAGCACGAGATGATCGTCATCATTCACGTCCATCTCATTAACCCGATCATGATCGGCAAGAAGAAGACCAAAGACGTGCAATTTGTGCGTGAGGCAACGAACGAGCAGTTTGATGAGACGGGCGCCCGGAAGCGGAAGCACAGGTTCGGTGGCGACGAGGATGAGTTCGAGGCCGAGCAGGAGGAGAGGAGGAGGAGAGTCCAGCTCGACAAGGAGTTCAAAAACTTTGCGGAGAAGATTGCCGATGCCGGCCGGAATGAGGGACTGAGCGTCGACATTCCATTCCGCGAGCTGGGCTTCAACGGTGTGCCCTCGAGGAGCAGCGTTACGATCCAGCCGACGACGGACTGTCTGGTGCAGTTGACTGAGCCGCCGTTTTTGGTTATCACGCTTGCGGATATTGAGATTGTGCATTTGGAGCGTGTGCAGGTAAGCCACTCTATCTTGTGATCACCGGCACTCTGCGGAGAATTGACTAACAAGACTAAAATCCTAGTTCGGCCTCAAAAACTTTGACATGGTCCTCGTCTTCAAAGACTTCAACCGCCCCCCCGCGCACATCAACACCATCCCCGTCGACTCCCTCGACGCAGTCAAAGACTGGCTCGACAGCGTCGAGATTCCCTTCTCCGAAGGCCCGCTCAATCTGAACTGGGCCACCATCATGAAGACCGTGACGTCCGACCCGCACGCCTTCTTCGCAGACGGCGGGTGGAATTTCCTAGACGCCGAGAGCTCCGATGAGGGCGAGGAGAGCGAGACCGAGGAGTCAGCGTTTGAGATGAGCGACAGTGAGTTGGCGGAGAGTGAGAGTGAGAGCGAGGATGAGAGCGAGTTCGATGAGAATGCGTCGGAGGAGGCGGAGGGGAGTGGCAGTGAGAGTGAGGAGGAGGGTGAGGATTGGGATGAGTTGGAGAAGAAGGCTAAGAGGAAGGACAAGGAGAGTGGGCTTGATGACGAGGAAAAAGGAAAGAAGAGGAAGCGGTAGATTGCTCTCTGGGGGCGGAGCCGAAGCTTGCTGGAGGGTGGAAGAGAATGGACTGAGGTTCTTGCATCTTGCGGAAAGCGAGGAAATGGTTGCGCTCTAGCTTATATGTATATCATGCCGACGATGGTGCTGCATCTTGGTTAGGGCTCGGCGTTGCGTGGACATCAGACAGCAGGACAGCAGGGTAGCGTCTCATGGGGTCTTAACAAGGCATGCTCCTCTTCATTGCTCGGTCGCCAGACTATGCACCCTAATACAGCAGAATAACGGAGCTTATTCAGTCAGAAGGAACCGCTCTCTTCACAGTTCCAGTGGTGGGTTGTTTCTATAAATTATAGTGATTTTTGCCTCCCGGGCAGAGAGGAAGTTATCCGAAAGTCATTACGCCGTGATCGAGTGCTGGTGAAAGTACCGGAGTCCATACGACTCCTCGGCCGCTCCTCCGCCACTGCTTCACTCAAAGGTAAGGCCAATGTCACACCTATCTCGCAGCTCCGAGCGTCAGGGGGATCAAGGGGACTTTAAGAACTCCGTTTAAGCGTTGTGATGCGAGTCCTTCCAAATACCTTCCTTTATGGAACCTGAGCAATGAGCGAGCCCCGCAGGTTTACACTCCCCTGGCTTAGATCCAACTAAAGCTGCGGCGGCGCATGACTACGTGCACAAGACTTTCTGGCGGAGCTGAAAATTAGAGCTTAATTATAGTAGTTCCCCAGAGCTGAGGGAAAGACCGTTCGAGGCTCGTGATAGGGGGAGGTGGATCAGGGACAGGGGGAGCGGCTGGGTGCACGGGCCCATGCACAGGAAAGCTTGTCTGCACTCTGCGATGCCCGACAGCATGCAGATCCGCAATGCTGCTCCTCTAAATGAGATCATGCAACGTTGTTGCAGAACACGGGCGCGTTCATAAGGACATCAAGCTCCTTTGCAATCCATGGAAGATCATGGCGACGGTAGTATCTAGGACACCTCGGGCGGGGTTGTTTGTCAAGCGATCGACCTATCGATGGCGTTTAGTAAGTCAAACTGTATCCGTATCTTGAGCCAGCCACAGACAGCCCGAACCCGAATTGAGGTACCGGATTATGGTCTAACATCCCGCTACCTGCAAGTGTTCAGCGCTGAGCGTCCGACTTGGCTTACCGTTATGCGAGATACCGTGGATCGTTCATGCGTCTACAGAAGTCAGCTCAAGCCGTTACGCCGTGCACATTTCCGTCTGGAATACAGGTAGCTGGCGCTGGCCACATGTGAGGAGTTGCTGCACTCCCGGTCTTCCTCTCCTTACTTTTTGTGTTTACGGTTGCTTGTCTCCCGCATTCCTTTGAACATAAATAGTTTCTTTACTGCCCCGCTTCGTCGAACTCGAGCTTGCCGTTTGCGTGAGAGTTAACTCGCACTTGCCATTTACTTGCTCTCTCCATACAAGTATCACTCGCAACACTCGTTACCTGGAAATAAATCGTACAACTATTGCATCAACCCATTATCGTCACGCAAGCATCGCTCAGCACGTTCTTCCGCCAACATCGCCATGGCTGCCCTCACGCTAACGGCCCTCCTCGCCCTTGCGTCGACCCTTCCGGCCATAACCGCCGCTCCCATCCCCGCACTCGCCTGGACACGTCAATGCAGGTGCATCTCAGTTCCCTCCGCAAGCCTGGGCTACATATTGCCCGCTTCCGCCGAAGACGCCTGCACTCGCATCGGACCTCGGCTCGATGAATGGCGCCGCAGAAACTCTTACGCTTATGACGATCTCTTCACATCTGGCCTGCGCATTGATGAGGCGACGAGGGCGGGTGTGTTGAGGGAGGCGCTGCCGGTACCGACGAGTGCGCTGATGCTGGGGTCGAGGGAGGGATTGGCTGAGGAGAGCAGCATCATGTGTCGCGTTGTTAGGGTACCGGACGAGGAGGCAGAGAGACTGTGGGAGGAAGAAGGAGAATTGAATCTGATACTTATTCGGTTCACTTTGTTTGTGATTGGAGTGATTTTGGCGGTAGAGGTCATGGAATTGGTGCGATTCATGTGGGTGGCACCTATGCGTTCTTTGTGCCCTAGCAAGACCACTGACCTGGGATATAGTGCAGGATGGGTCCTCGCGAGAAAAGAGAGTGCTATTCGGCTTGATGGTCAGGAGAAGGCTTTATGGGCGGTTGCCGAGGAAGAGGATGGATGCAGCAATGCGCATTTTCTTATAGAGAAAGAAACACTCGACGTATGTTGCAACAAGGGAAGCTGATGCTCTGCACATAGTGGCGAATATAAAAATCGTTCATGGCCTGGCGTTCAAGCGCCTGTTTCTCCTCCATTGATGCTTAGCCTTACAACCTTGGCATTGCTGCGAGACTCGTACAAGACAAGACTATGATTGAACAGCACGAAGAAAACATGCTCTCGGGGACGTGCTTCGTCGAGACAGTTTACAGCTACGTGCTTTGGGATTGGAGATGTAAATGCATCTGAAAGGGGTACTTGCAGCTGGGCGCACGGGAGGATTATCACGTGACTGTTTGGACGCTTTCCGTCCTAACATTCGCGTCCCGACATTATCCAATCCAGCGGTCGAAACGTGCACAACGCATCTACTACAATCATTGTCGTGCATGGCTTGCTGGCTCACTCGGATGAACCGCTAGTTGTGCATCAAAAACCCATTCAGCGCGATTCTAGCTCGTACACCGCTGTTCATAAGCGCTCAGGTTGCAAAGCAAGTTCAGTATACCTCATATTCCATAGATCAGGATGCCTGTCCGCACTCACCAATGGGTATCTGGCATAATAGCAGTCCTCACTGGAAGTGAGGTCTCTGAGAGCTAGCTAGGTGTAAGCGTGATCTTTCGTGGAATGCCTCCTGCTACATTCCTCACTCCGCTGTTTGTTATGCACAGACCCTGGCATGCATCATGCCATCACCGGACCTCTTCGAAAGCAGCTCCTCTTCTCATGAGATCTCCACTGGTCTATGTCTTACTTACTCACGGTCGTTGTCTCTCTCATATCATAGTCCATCGTTATGTATCTTTCATTACCATCGTTGTCGCTGGCCCTCCAAGCCCTCTCCTCCCTTACCGGCCGCCGCCAGGAGCACGGATTAGACCCGCACAAGCGATACAACCCTACATCACAGCATGCGAAGGTCGATGCAGCATATATCAGACGCCAAATACCGCACCCCGAGCCCGAAGATCCTATGCCAGAGCCCGTAGAGGAAACTTCCACCACCAGCGCCAGCTCGAGATATATTTACACCCTCTTTACGCCCTCGCCATCAGCCCCACCTATTGCCATCACAAAGCAAAGCCAGGTGGAGACGTCTTGGGTCCCTCAAATCACGATCTGTGCGCTTCCACCTCTTGCTTTCTTTGCCGAGACGCACTCCACGTTCAGCACGGTTACCTCCGGACCACCATATAGAAATTACTCGATATCAACTCCGCCCGGCAATGGAACATGCTTCACAGAATACAGCCCTACACTCACCACAATATGCGCAACGGTGCTTAATGGCCTTGCTAGCCGGGTTACAGTCTCTGAATGTAATCAGGAGATCACCTTCTCCAGCCACTCCGACGCGCATCTGGAATCGACAACACCGTTCGTCTCCGACGGTGCGCTCATTACACCCGCGCCAACCATTCGGCTCGTAACAACCTACTACAGAGCGCCATGGCAAGCTCTCACGACTGCCGGGCCTCCCTCAGACGTTGACGTCACAATCTGCAGCATCGTCGACGGCGAGGAGCAGTGTCTTGATATAGAGGAAGTCTGGGAAGTCAAGATCGTTACTGTAACCAGCACCCTCACCACTACGGTTGACCTCTCGACCACGATCACTGGACCGGCGATGATCATGGTGGAGACGTATCAGGCCACTGTGACTAAGAAGTTGACGATGTTCAGCCTCTCGACGGAGCTAGTGATGCATTACGAAATTGAGGAAGAGACGACTATGCAGAGCAATAGGACGGAGGCGAGGACGACTACGGAGCCCCCGGCCACGCAGACGTTGACGCTGGAGTATGCGCCGGGATATTCGCCGGGTGCACCGGGCGAGTAAGTGGCTGGAGTGCGCTTTGAAGTAGTCCGGCATGTGGATGATGGTGTTGTAGGCCCACTAATACGGATACAACTACGACTACAACGACAGTCGCACATGGTACTATTACGCAGATGACTCAGAAGCCTTCATTCACTCCTGAGCCGGAGTTCTCGCTTCCTTACTTGTAAGTCTTTAACTAGATCTTACTCAGCTACAATGCAGTATTGAACCAACCACTGATGCGTGGTTGAACAGTCCCGGGATACAGTCATGGCCCATAGATGACGATGATTAGTTGGCGTCGTTTGCTCATTTCACATTCTTACTCGATGCTTCTCTCATCGGCTGGTCCGCCGTCACCGCTTCGTGTAGATATTGCAGAATGTTAGCACGCTGGCCGCTTACCGCAGCCTCGGCTTCGAGGCTCGGAATCACCAGAGCAGCACTGGAAAATGATCCATGCATTCCGCTTTGTATCTCTTCGTCGTAGAACTTTTCCTCTACGGCATGCTGTCTAGCAGGTCTGTAAAGCAGCTTTCAGAACCTTATACAATCCGTACTCCTAACATTCCCTTTTCACACTCGCGCTCCATTACCGCGGCGCCGTTGACATGCGAGACTTTCCCCGCATCCGAGCCACCTCGCCCTTAGACGGACTCTCCACGCTTCTCTATGCCTCGGAACATTGTGCCATCGGGCAGCTCGATCTTTCCTTCATCCAAAAACACCAGAAGGAAGCGGACGTGTTGATTAAGTGTCTTGTTCATGTTGCGTGTGTTCAGAGGCAGGTGCAGGATCAGGTGGACGGAAAAGCTATGCGAGTATGGAGATCGATATGCGAAGAAGCGGAAAAAGGAAGCGCAAAATGGAAGCTGAAGATATCTTTAGTGTCATAAGTACCATGACAGAGCAACCTAATCTTGGGCAATCTTGAGCATGTAGGCCGAGCAATCTTCCAGTGGATTGAGTATCGCATGATTCACTGCTCATGACCCCACCCAATCTGAACTTGCGGTTTGCTGGACAACCCTACCATCTAGCAAAGAGTACACAACTGTGATGCTGAGCTGGAAGGGCAAACGAAACCTACATATAAGAGGCGTGTTCGCTCATCCAGTAAGGGATGGCATACAAGCATCATGGCAGCACCGACAGAACTGCATGAGCTTAGGGCACACCTCCAGAGATGCCTGGACGCGCTCGAAAACGACGACCTCTTGTGTTGCCACTTCCTCATGAACGAGTACCTAGCCTATGAAGACGTTCCCGGATACCACCACGTAGGTGTTCCCACGTTCGAAAGCGCAGCAACCAACACAGAGGCGCTGACAAATCCAGGCCGAGCCAGAGCGAAAGGTGCGCGCAGATGGTTTCACCCGGCACTACGAGGAATCCGGTCTCGTCCTCCGGCACTCCGCGCCAAGAGGGCCGCGCAACAGAGTGGCTTTACGAGTGATGAGGTTTCTTGAGGAGAAGTACGTCCGCATCCTTCTGGTGTTTTTGGATGAAGGAAAGATCGAGCTGCCCGATGGCACAATGTTCCGAGGCATAGAGAAGCGTG
>Ga0181465_100941_pt2 | contig 12062 bp, 9 predicted proteins | sample InSIn3gowninarea_FD_119076 | JGI IMG/M metagenome (GOLD analysis project Ga0181465, IMG submission 119076) | Clean room microbial communities from NASA Spacecraft Assembly Facility at Jet Propulsion Laboratory, Pasadena, California, USA -... ... | reverse complement strand
TTGTGCCACTTGCTGCTGCTCCTCAGCTGGAGAAATATGTGCTGGGAATGAAATGTGAAATACGGAGCTATTTTTTTACTCACGCCGAAGTCATCATCCGGCTGCTTCTCACGCTCGATCGTCTCAGTGAGCCATGCTTCAGTGCCCTAAGGAGTCTTGCTAGGATCGCCGTGCTCTTACTTATGTTGAAGAACGGTTGCCCAGACAAAGTTCGTCCCATATGTAGTCTGGTCCTTCGTATCTGCTACTAGAGGACATCCCTGGGTGGCGACATACAAATTTGGCTGGCGGCGCAGGGGATGTTCTCTCGACTTAGCTCGGTAGCTTGAAACGATCAACGCGCCTTTATGCCCAGTACACTTCCGGACGTCTATCCACCTGCACCATCCGCCAACCTGATACTTACATGAGTTCGTGTATGCATGTAGTGAGATGATGATTATGAAGCTCGCAGCTGCATTTCCTAGATATGGTTTACGAACCATACGTAGGAGCTCCGCCTCAGGTAGTGTGACGTTGGGCTGTCATTCACGTCGTGCTGCCGCGCCCCAGCTTCAAGGCTTTTGCCAGGCCGTAACGGAGGGTTCTGATGTCCGCTATGCGAGTTCGACTCTCAAGGAAGATGGGGTCCCGTTCTCACGCTTGATTTCGGCGAGGGCCGATGGCAGGGTAGTCACTTTCTGTAAAGCTCGGCTGGAACCGGCTTCGCTGTGACGGTTACACGCATAGCATAACAGTAGGTAGGTGTACCGGGTACGAGCCCAAGCATTGCAGGCAGCTAAACCTGGTTATTGTTGCGTCCTCTGGGCTTGCGGTTAAGTATATGGCATTCGGTAGGCGGAACGTCTTCGACTGTGGCGGACATAAGAATTGCCGCTGTCTTCCTACAAGCAGTTCACGCGAGTGCTGTATGTATAATGATTTGATGTCCATACAGTACCAGTATGTTGTACCCTCAGGGCAGGGAAGACTCTGCTTTCCTAGCCCCGGCATGACCCTTTACGGATGGTGGTGCTCCCGTAGCGAGAGCGCGGGCTTGGTGCCTTGTGCTTGCGGGGAAGGGGACTCGAGGGCTCGAGCAGCAGGACGACGTCTGACGAAGTAGTTCACAGCTGTCACGCTTCCTCACATACTCCAGAACATGTCATCGACCAGTACTGTCGTACCCCACGCCATCACTCCGCACTCATTCCGCACGCCTCTCATGCCCTCGTTGTCGTAGCCTTGGCATGATCTAAGGAAGGCGGTTAGATCTCCGCTAGCTTCAACTCTACCAAGCAGCCACCGTCGCAACCCATTTCTGCCCGCTCACGTCTCGAGAATAGAGCAGAAGGCTTAGTCAACTGCCGGACCGCAGTCCAGACCACCTTACTGCGCACACGACAGTAGCTCAAGCTCGAACATACTCAGTACGAAGCACGAGGAAGAGACGGGGATGCAGGTCAGACGGGGGCATACCTGAGAGCAGTTGCGCCTGGAGTGAGAAAGAGCCTCAGAGCCTGCAGGGAGCACTCCACGAATTCATACCTTATTCCCACCACGTGTGGAAGCCCCGCCGCGACACCCGAACAACACCACTACGCCATTCTTCGAGCTGCATCATACCTATCACAGCCCACGCGCGCTTCCATCGCGATGGAGGACATCGACTGGGACAGCCCCCACTTCAATAATGGCATGAACTTCCAGGATGCGCTGGGCACGGAGTCTCCCTACAACCCCTTCAGCGACTTCACCAACCTCGACCAGCAGTATGACGCCAACAGCCCCGGCATGACCATGCGCACGCCCTCCAAGTCCGGAGCGGTGCCTCAGCAGGGCTTCACTGGCCTGGCGAATGGCCCATCAGCTGAAAGCTCCAGCCAAGATTCGGCCTCAGACTCCTCGAGCAGACGGAAACGGAAGGTCAGCGAGTCGCCAAGTTCGGACCCTTCGATGGAGACCGGTGTGAAACAGGAGGATGCAATGATGGAGATGGGACACGTGGACAGCAAGATACCGCCGCAGTATGTGGAGCAGTATCCTACACGGCCGATGCATGATCTCTCGCTGGACCAGGATGGTAGCATGTTCGGCTTCAATAGCGCCATGAACAGCGCCGCGTCGAGCCCGGCACAGGCGAGAGACTACGGCGCGGGCATGAGCTTGAACCGGCAGATACAACATGGACATCCGCCTACGACGATGGCGCAGCAGTACCAGCAGTCGCCAGTGAGTCGCGCATACGAGTATGAGGCGCGCGCGAGAATGAAGCTGACATGCTCGCAGATTCAGACTATCAACCCGGGCATGTTCCAGCTTAATGCTTCGCGCGACCAGTCGCCTATCACTAACAACATGATGTTCAACAATGCCTCACCCAACGCTCTCTTCTCTTCAGCATCCTCTACGAGCGAGGAGACGTACGGTAACCAGCAAACCTGGAACGCTGGTAACATGGTGCAGAATCCCGCATGGCCGCAGAATTTCGACCAATTCACTTCGCCTGGTGGTGGCCTTGGGTTCACGCCTTCACCCATTGTCAATGGTGCGACACCATCAGTAGCCTCCAGAGGCTCCGCGGGTTCAACGACCGGCAGATCGCCACTGCATATCGCACCCATATCGACCAAGTCGCGTGTAGAGACGCAGATCAACGTGATCATGACTCTCGAAAAACCGCCGCCCGGAATCGAGCATCTACACCTGCCTTTGCACACGATCGCCAAGTCCAAGCTGCTTGCCAAGGAGGAGTTCGATAAGAGCAAGACGCTGGAGCTGCACACGATGCTCGTCTGCACCAGCGCCATGCAGAACCCACAGCATCGACAGAAAGCACTCGCGCGTGCTGCCGCACAGAATAACGCAGAGATCCAGCGCCGTGCGGAGCTTGCGAGGCAGATGAGTGATGACGAGAAGAATGATATGAAGAATGTCGAGGAAGCTGACAAGCCTGCTAATGGCGGCGAGGTACGAATCTGTAATAACTGCATCCAGCGAGAGCGTAAGCGCGCAGGGAGGAAGAAGTTAAAGAAGGAAGAGGAGCAGCAGCACTGGGAGCGATTTGAAACGGAACGGGTAGTGGTGTTCAACTCCAACGAATACTTGCCCTTCAAGTCGCCGGAAGAGACCGAGCGTCCTCATCAACATGGCGGGTTTCCGGGTGCGGCTTTCCAAGAAGGAGCACAGCAGCAGCGAGATTCGTATACGCCTCCTGATGGGAGTGTCCAAGTGGTGGCCGCCATGAGAGTGGCGTGTTACTGCAGACACCAGAGCGAGAAGGAGGGTTTCCAAGTCATCTTCACGCTCAAGGACCAAGCTGGGAATGTCGTCGCGCAGCAAATGAGCGATTCCATCCTGATCACAGATGATCATAAAACGCATCCGCCGACATATGGACCGACCACTTTAGCAGGAGGCGGCGAGATGTACTATCAGCCTCATACTGCAGCAGCCTTTGCGCATGGCCTGCCGATGAGCCAAAGTATGGTGGATCTGCAGAGCCATGCTTATCCTTTCACTTCTTCACGGTCGACTGGCAACCTCGCTGCACTTGGTGCAGCGTACGCAGGACACCAGCAGTTCAACCCTCACAGCCACGTTCATCAGCTACCACCGACGACATCGGCTTCGGGATATAATTCGCAGGCTACAAGCGCGACGATGACGCCCACTAGTATGTCTAGGCCGGCGTCCCGACCCGGTAGTCCTATGAGCGTCGGACAAGCTGGACCGAACAAGAAACGCAAGAGCTCGAGCTTCCATCGCAAGATGCCTTCAGGCCTCACTATGACGCCTGCAAGGCCTGACGCGAGTCAGCCACCGTCTGCAGGCCTGCCGTCCGCAGCGTTGTCTAGTGTTACTTCGCCCTTTTCGCCCACAGGCGATGGCAATAATACTGGATTCGGGCAGCAGGGCTCGTACATGACCATACCAACGAACAGTGGGCCGGCGCAGTACTACGGTTCTGGTCCACCAACTCCATCCGAGAACCAGCATCAGCCTTTCCCATTCACTCAGGCGCAGATAGAGCAACATCTAGCTCGCGCGCAGAATGCGCAAGCCTACTTCAGCCATCCTTCAAGTGCAGTTCCCAGCAGAGCATCTAGTCCGGTGCTCCAGCTTCAGCAACCGCCGCCTGGCAGAGGTAATATGGCTGCTTACGCGCGGCAGCAACAGGCTCAGGGTGTGCAGACACCAGGAGGTGGGATGATGCAGCAGCAGCAACAAGCGAGACAGCAGCAGCAAGTGGCACAACACAGCCATCAAGCGAACGCTCAAAGTGCACAATATGCGAGCACCGGAATGCAGATGCAGCAGAATAACCAGGCTCAGGCCGTGGGCGGTAGCGAGCAGGATAATACAAGTCCGCCAACGATTACTAAGATCACACCTGCGGATGGTCCATATCTTGGTGGCACGGAAGTATCGATCTACGGCTACAACTTCACAAATGGCACGCAAGTGATGTTCGGCGATAAGGTCGCCGTGACTGTGTTCTACGGTCCACAAGCATTGCTCGCCACTTCTCCACCCAGTAGGCCCGGAGGCGTGAACGTCACGCTCGTGCCGCCGAACGGGCAACAAGGTAGCGCTTATCAGTCGCCTCCTGTTGGTGGTAATAGGCAGATCTTCACATACACGGATCAAAACCCGCGGATGATGGAGATGGCTCTGAGGTTCATGAGCCAGCAGCAGACGGGCAGTCAGGTGGGCTGGGGTCAACTGGCTAGTAGTTATGCGACACAGTACCTGAGCACGAACGTCTCAAGGGCGGGGATCGGGAATGGACAGCAGGGGTATGATGGTGGTGGTGGAGGAGGTAACACGATGGCTGGCAATTCAAGGCGGCCGTCTCTGCAGCCCACCGTCAGTTACGACTCAACATGTTCGTGGACTACCTCGGGCGCACCCAACATACACAGCGCGCCACCGTCGCGAAGGCCAAGCGCCATTATGGGTTTGCCAACGACAGTGGAGGAGGGAGCTGAGCCGACCTCCCACCTGACTGGTTCCCACGCGCCTGAGCCACAAGATGTTGGTCGTGGAAGCGATCCAGGTCCCTGGGACCTCTTCTCCGTTGACGAGTTCCAGGCTCAGCCTTCAGCAGCTCCCATGCCAAACTATTCCGAGCGCTTCCGCGGCATGAACAACGAGAAACCTGCGCCATATGTCGATCGGCAGTCATGTCAATACGGGGAAGGTGCAGTCACGACAGCAACTGCCGTGGACTATTACTGCATGGCAGACGATGAAACTGCACATTTGACCTCGGCACATATTGAATGCACGCCCCTGCCGAGCAAGACCGACTACCCGGCTGCTGCATGCGCGTGGCTTACGGCATGCGCCGGAACATGACCTGTGATGAGCGAAAAGCATTGCTAAGGGTGGCTTCGCTCGATGTTTTAGGTCCGATCATTATGCATACGTACATATCATCTATAACGACATTGTGCCGGCGTTGGGTGTCTCAAATGCGCAGGGGCTGGGCTGGGTCAAGCAGAACATGAACCAGTCATGACGATGCGCGGCGGAAGGTGGTTTAGCTGGCTGGCTAGTCAGAGCGGCACTCCCTGCCGGTAGTTTTTCTTGGATACGGCTGTCATTCAGGGTCAGATCATACGGGGTACAGCAAAGTCAAGCACAAGGGTATCAAAGCCCCATGAGCGATGAAAAGAAGGAAGGGGCACAATCTGTCATTCTGAAGAAACTTACGACTCTGTGTTGCTTTGGGCAGCAACGTGTGTTAATATGCTACCTAGCTGTCGTACAAAGTCGGCTCAACCGTGTGGTTGTGGTGTGTTTGCAACCGCTTGTTGTACAGAAGCCTGTTAAGCTTAGTCTTCGTGACCCTATCAGTGGCGGTAGTGGAAGAGCGTTACCCCGTCGTTCGTCCCTTCTTCGAGCGGCTTCGTCCAGTGTCAGAGTGTGCGTCGTGCTAGCACAAGTTGCAGAGTCCACTCGTGTCTTGGAGCGCTTGAGCATACAACCTCCAGTAAGGCCACGCCCATAGGCCGTCGCGTAAGCGGTATCGTTAGGCCTCGATCACGAGCATGCTGACATGTCCGTGGCCCAAACTAGCCGCCATATCGGCTGCTGCAATACACAGAGTGGCATGTTGCCGTGAGCTTCCGGCAGAAGTGAAGGTAGATTGTCGGCAGTAGCAGAGTGGCCGACAATAGACCGCGCACCCTATACATGCTGTGCGGCGGTGCTCTCCATGAACAGGAGTTCACAGTTAAAGTTCGCCGCTTGGCGCAGCCTCTGAGCGGTCCTGATCTCCAACGATCTAGACTTGCGAGCCGGTTCCTATACTAGGCTGCTGGCACGCCTGCGCGGACCGTGCAGGCTGGCTTTGATGGTCTTTGTGTACGCACGTACGGAGGACACGGTATTAGAGGCCTCCGATCTGATATACTATTCCATGGAGGGCCATCTTGTGATGACATGGGCACTAGTCTTTGGATCCAGAGTATGAGGCACATACGTGCATGCAACAAATGTCTGGAGCATCCAGACAACTCTCCTGACCAGTAACACGGGGGTGGCGCTTGTTTGTAGCACTGCGCGCACGCGCACCCGGTGTTGTGCAACTCCAGTACTTGCTCCAGTAGAACCGTGCAATTCGCGAGAGCAACTGCAACAGGCCGTGTACAGCAAGCTAGTGCAGCCGAGTCGGAGGACCCAAAGTGGCGGGCATTGGCTACCGTAAGTTGTCATGCGTGTACATTCCCGGTTCGCGTTATGCCGAAGGATGGAACTGATGGCGGCAAGGCAGGTTAAGGCGAGAGATGGTCTGATGGTGGGCACAATCATGGCTCAGCTCAGAAGTGCATCACCAGCAATGCCGTAGCACACATGCGTGCAAGCGGTTTTGACAGGTCCAGATCCTCGGCCGTAGCGTGGTTGTGGTGCTGAAACTCTGTAATTGCCAGAGGTCAGACAAAGAATGAACCTCCAAGAGCGCCTTCCACTGAGGCGCAGGCGACGTGGGCGGCAAGAAAGTGAACCGTGGTTGAGCACTCGGCTACAGTCAAGCGAAGCGGGCGACACGTTTTGTAGATGCATCAGATGCAGAGCCATGATGGCAACATGTCTCCGTAGTTAGTCTGTCGCTGCGATGCGTCGCTTTGGGTGACCTGTCAAGGTTCGATCAGCGGGCGGAGAAAGTTCAGGATGAGTTGTGCCGTGTGCGACGCAGCAGGGCAGCTACGTCAGGAGTTCAACGCTTGCTGCAGGGTGTGCGAAGAGTGCTATCGCTCCGTCAAAACTCGTACGAAGAGCACGTTGGTGAGCACAAACTAGGTGAAGTTGGAGAGACAAGACAGTAGAAGGTAAGACAGTCTCTTGATCGTCAAGCGTTTGTAAAACTTCCGACTGGCTGCCGAAGAATCTGTGGGCATGTCGCCCGAAGCAGAATACGATATGGTCGAACCCAGCAGCGTGGTAACGCTTGCAAGCGAAACAGCACCCAGTCTGCAGAGGATTGCATGAGTCCCGCCCATCGCGATTCCAGCGAGGAGACTTGCATACTACGGGATATGGTATCTTGACGTCCGCAACGCTACTCCGCAGAGACAGCAATGATATGGGCAACCACGAGGTCTTTTGAAGTGAGATCGACGCGTCTGATTAATGAACCGTTGCTGACCCGATTTTTCTCGACCAACCCGGGCGGACCTCGAGCGGGATGCTGAGGCCCGAGCCACCAGTGCGTGATGAGCGATGAGCCCGTGCTGAGAACACCCCCACCCACCCATCCACACTCCACACCAGTAGTAGTGTCCGGAGTTTCGCGATCAAGCCATGCCAAGGTCACAGGGCGATGTGGTTCATCGTCCGCTTCACTCTGGAGGGCGATACAAGCTCGACGTCCATAGTGTTCGTCCTGCATCGATGCCGCAGGTCACGAAAGCTTGCCCGCAAAGAATGGATGATTGTAATCTGCAGCTCACGTGGGAGGCTTCATTAGAGGCTTCATTAGCGGTTGCATCGTCTCTTTGACTTTCTCGGCTGTGCGGCCCATGCCCTCGTCGGTCCCAAATTGACCAGGAACGTAGTGCAGCGCAGCGCAGCCGAGAGCCAGGATCCCCAATAACCCGCTGACTTTGCGCTCCCGTCCGTCCCTCTCACCTCTTCTGAGTTCTCCTCTTCCTCTCTTTCGCCCTTTGCTAGGCCATATCGTGGAGCGTTGTGGGCAGCGGTGGCATTACCAGCGCATGTACTGGACCGGACGAGAGTAGACTTTGGGAGCTACCACATTTGAGGCCCGTTATTACATCTGGAAGAGCTCGTTGACTGCCATCCGGCCCGCGTCGCGCTGAAAGGCTTGCCGTCTGCTGTCACTGCCTCGCGCGCTCACCTTCAGTACTCCCGCTCCGTCTCTCACCCGCTCACCACCGTGCAGCCATCGGCGTCGCACCTTCCACTCGTTCGTCCAAGCGGTCGCAGCAATCTCCTCTGGCATTTCCTGGCATCTCGGCGGCAATCTTGGTGAGTGCTTACCGCGTCCTTTGCTTCAGGCGCTTCCCTGCCACAACCGCGGGCCACGATCCTTCGTTCCAGCAGTCCAGCACCCAGCGTGTCGGAAGCTCATACCAAGGCCATTATACTGGATCATACTTGTTTCGGGCGTCTGTCCAATTGCTTGCCTTTTACTTCCTCACTGTTCATGCTCACGCCTTTACTGCTTGAAGTGATACCAGACGCGAGACGTGCTGACCGTTCTACCCAGCTTCGACGCGGATAGAGCAACTTTATTTCTACCTGTTCGCCCATCATGGAGCAGTCTCAGATCAAGGGCTGTATTCAGGTCGACAATGAGACCGAGAGCTCGGCGTCGCGCATGACGAGAGATGGAAAACAGATTACCTACCGACTCAAGGTGCTGCAGCAGCCTATGCGAGCCCGAGCATGTGGCTCTGGTGCGAAGTGTACGTGCCCTCCTCATCGTGCTATTGATAAGTCCAGCTAACAGTATGTAGCATCGGCGGACCGACGTCCTGTGGACCCGCCGCCGATCGTCGAGCTGAAGATTTACCAAGACCAAGCTGAAGGCAAGGAAAATGACATTACCTACAACATGAACGCCAACTACTTCTTGTTCGCGACGCTGGAACAGGCTCGTCCCATAGCCCAGCCCCGCGGTTCGGAGGACAAGAACCGTCTAACTGTCTTGACTGGCACGCCCGTGGCAGGTATGGTGTACCTGGACCGTCCAACACCTGCGGGCTACTTCATCTTCCCGGATCTGTCAGTGCGCCATGAGGGAGTTTACAGGTTGAGCTTCAGCTTGTACGAAGAACTCAAGGACTCGAAAGACGATGATAAGACCGATGACGCTTCGAGAGCCGGTACGCCTGGAGACGCGCATGTGACGCACCGCTTGGAAGTCAAGTCGCAACCTTTTGTGGTATTCAGCGCGAAGAAGTTCCCAGGGCTCACCGAGAGTACGTCTCTGAGCAGGATGGTAGCGGAGCAAGGGTGCCGTGTACGGATACGTCGAGATGTAAGGATGAGAAGGCGTGACACGAAGAGTGGTGGCAAAGATTGGGATGACTATGAGGATGATACAGCCCAAGCGCGCGCAAGAATGTCCGCCACCCCAGAAGGGTCTGGCTACCCGACCTTGCCAACGCCGCACGGGTTCGGTGATCCCATTACGCGTCCGCGTTCCGCAAGCAACGCAAGCCACCAGTCTCTCGCTAACCCGCTCTCCCGCCGGACTTCCACACAGGAACTGAACCAAAGCTATCATCAACCCTACGGAAATGCGCCCCATACGCCGCAGAATGCGTTCGGTCAATCGTCGCCATATGGCCCGTCTCCTAGCCAGCAGTTCTCTCAACCACCATACATGCAGCAGCAGCCGGCGATGCAGCCGCCACCGCCGCAATATCACTCCCAAGCATACCCACCTCCACCACCAATGCCAGCTCCAGCACCGCCCCAACAGAGCTACTACGGCTACGCCGCCGCCCCACCGTCAGCGTCTGTCCCGCAGCCACAGTACCCTCCGCCTGCCGAGCCTGCATCGCAACACCAACGGATGAGCGTGGACTACTCTGGACATGTGCAAGCCGACCAACGTCGCTCGTCGACTCAGTACTCAGCTCCTACTATGCCGCAAAGCAACTTCGCTCAACATGCTTCGGCTCCGTCATACTCGTCGTACCCACCTGCTCAACAGAGCTATCAGCCGCCGCCGCCGCCGCCACAGCAGCCCATGTACCAGAGTCATCATGGGCAACAGCAGAACTACGCTTCTCAAGACTCATATTCGAGGCCACCGCCTCTCCAACCTGTGCAGCCTCCTGCTCGTGCCACTGGTGCTACGACTCCGTTGCCGGCTCCTGGTCGGTCATCCTTCGAGCGTAGGTCTGTGGCTGCTCTTCCACCTCTTCAAATGCCTGCGAACATGGCAAGCAAACTCGAGCCGTCGTCACCTGCAACAGCTATGCCTCCGAGCTCATACTACCCGTCAGCTACTACACCAGTTGACGCACATAAGCGAAGCTACGGCTCCGTCTTCAACGACCGACACCTTTCCCAGCCTCTACGCCAGGGTGCTCGTCCCGGTACACCTGGGTACGGACAGCCCACTACCTACGCAAGCATTTCTAACTCCTACCCTGAAGCAGATGATGGCGACGGCTCCGAGGGAGAGTTTCATAGCGCCATCAATCATGAGATGAAGTATAGGCGCGCTGACGGGCGGCCGATCACGCGCCATCTCAACGGGTCGTCATGAACGCAACAATTTCCCTATGTTGGATCACGAACAGCACTCACTGGACAACCGCCTGCCACGCAGGAGGCAGACTTGAAAGCAAGGCGCTGTTGGCAAGCGATGAATTGATTGAAGCATTGTTAGTCGGCTTGTGTGTCGCACTCGGCGCTTGATATGAGTGATTGATGGATCGAGATTGTTTGGGCTACAACCGGTCGCATTGAGGGTAATTATGGTCCGGTTCCGGTTCTCATTCTTATATATTAACCTATGGTCTGATTCGGCATAGTATGTTTGACCCGAATGCACCTTGGATGGACGAAGTCCTAGGGGCTGTCTATATAGATGAATTATGAAAGTTTCCAACAAGACGCCTCATCAGGATCTCTTCACAATAGAGCTCAAAAAGCCTCCAGGAAACCGCGATGGTAGTAAGTTTCGGGCTCAGTGGGATCTGCGTCACTCGCCAAGAGCGAGGTTCGAGCGACTTTGACTTCGGAGTCTTGTCCCGCGGGCAGCTTTTCCATCCACACAGAGCCAGTGGTGCGATGTGACAAGAGCAAGCCTGCCCATGCGCCGCCATGCCGTCATTCGCGATGACATACAAGTCTTCGATAGCATACTGGAGAGGTAGGCACATATAAGTTTACTCATATTCAGCTTCTTCTTTTGGAAGGATATCGACTATCACCTGCAGCAAAACAACAAGAATGTCTACATCGAACCCAGCACCAGGCGTCGGCGGGACGGCAAAGGACGGCGGCCTTTCTACAGCAGCTACTGTTTCTGATGGTGGACCAAATGCTCAGCAATCCGACGGCCAGTATCTGCCACCCGGTGTTCAGTCTTCCGAGAAGCCGTAAGTGTCGTTTCTCAGGCGTTACGAGCTTTCGCTGACCCAAGGATAGATACACAAGGAGCCAGGACAATGCGGCGACTTCGAACCCAGCTCCAGGCGTTGGCGGTACAGCGTATGTGACAAGAAGAGCTTTCGACGATGATCAGAAGCTGACCCCTAAGAAGGCAAGACGGTGGCCTCAGCACTGCAGCAACCGTTGCTGATGGCGGCCCGGACAACAAGTACGTCAATTCTACGTTCTGTCTGACTATTTACTGACGTTCATCCTTCTCTGCACTAGGCAGGAAGACCCAACGTATCAGCCACCGAAGTAGAGAGCGATTGTGCTTCAGCATTCCGCCTCTGAAGGATGGTTACCACTAGCAATCGTACGACTCACGCCTGTTTCTCTCTTTCATCAACTGTAAGGCTCAAAGGTGCTCTTGGTGGGCTCCGTTGTTGTGCCTGATCGGGTTCTTTCCAACCTGCCACCTCTGTGCATGTCAAAGAAGC
>Ga0181465_100632_pt2 | contig 12062 bp, 16 predicted proteins | sample InSIn3gowninarea_FD_119076 | JGI IMG/M metagenome (GOLD analysis project Ga0181465, IMG submission 119076) | Clean room microbial communities from NASA Spacecraft Assembly Facility at Jet Propulsion Laboratory, Pasadena, California, USA -... ... | reverse complement strand
CTTAGATAATGCTGTAACAAGGTAGAAAATGAACTAGCGAAGGAAATCCTCAGGGGTGATATTAAGGAAGAGGATACGTTTGTTGTGTAGATATTTAGGGTGGTAATAAGGAGATTTCATGGGAAATTAAAGGACCTTTGGTGGTCAATCGAATTTTTGAAAGAGATGTGGCATTATTCGAGTCTTTTTAGGAACCGGTGGCACAGTTTATAGGCTTGAAATCAATCGCTGTTAAAACATTCCAGATTTCCAGCAATGGTTCCAAACAACTTTGGTAGGCATTTTGACTTGCGGAAGTGAATCTATTGTTTTTCGACTTGTGGCAGCGAATCTATTGTTCTTTTTGATGAGATTTAATTAGACTATTTAGTTATAATTTAATTCATGTAATTCAACCATAGCACATATTCGGTTTTCTTTTTAGTTTTAATTATTTTGATTCCTATGTTTAAGAAATCATAATTAATATGTAATAGGGTATATATAGGGTGATTTTTGAAGAGGTAGAGGTTCGATTTCTGCAGTAGTGAGAGGCTACTTGGGACTGTGTAAAGTTTTTCTTGAACATTATTTTAATAAAGCAGTTTCTTCTCCTTAGACCTAGGATCCATCAAGGTGTTTAATGTCTAGTATGTTTTTCTTGTAATTCACTTAATATTTGTTTTTTCTACCTTGTTACAGCATTATCTAAGAGATGTGATAGGAATTCATCTACACACAATGCTCCTTTCATGATGATTTTGTTGTTAACTGTAGCGGTTGTCTTTGCAGAATCCATCCTATGTTAGATGCTCTGTTGAGCAACTCTGTGTTTCTCTTTCATCTAATGTTGCTACTATAGATCCATCCCATGTTTGATGCCTGCAGGGCATTAGGCTTTCTCCCCTATTCTTCTCAAATTTGCAATCTTTTATCTAGCTGAACATTGCACTTACTTTGCCCCAAGTTTGCTGGCAGAAACTGGCATCAACTCCCTAGCCCAATGGTCCTTTCTCTTGTTGTTTTCGACCCAAAAACCTTTCAAACAAATCCCCGCACTCCATAGCTAGGCTAAGATTCACTTATTGTAGCCACATTTTGGTGGCAAAGAAAGAGCACTCTCTGTTTTGGTAGGGCTAGATGCTAGAACCAAAGCTTGGTCTATGGTTACCTCGGAATTTCCTTTTCTTAGCCTTGAGGTACATTCTGAGTGCAAACATTTTGGCGGTAATGCACATTTTGGCACCATTATCGGGGATGAGGTGATAGATCTTCTCCAGGAAAGATCATTCAAGTTGCAGATCTGGTTGCTGATGGTGGAAAACAATCAGACACATATGAAGGCTGAAATCATCTACCTGATGACTCCATTATTCAAGATCCAAAAAATCAAAGTTTCAAAGCGACTTCACTTCCAACGAATCCAGAATCTAGATTTCAAAATATTGATGGTAATCACCGATGACAGGGTATGTGGCAAATCCATTATCTAGTGAAATGTTATTGACTTTAAGGGATGAGTTAGCGAAATTTCAGATTGATCAGAGTTTCTCAACATCAGTATTTCATTTTTTGAAATCCAGCCAACTCATACCTGAAAGTAAATATTGTTTTCTCGGCTTAGTTATTGAAAGATTAGAAAATGAAATTGAACTATTGGATGTTCAAATTAAATCACATGAATTCTGAGATCCCAAAAAGTTCTTGGAAACTCTCCCTCCTTCAAAAGAAGAAACAATAGGGCTATTCGTGGATGTTTGCATTGATAATTTGCAATTGGAGGCCTATGTTGAGGAGTTAGGGCAGCAAATAGAGTCTGGTTTCTTCGATCCTGTTGTTGCATATATGGAGCATTTTTTAGTTTGAAGGATAAGCTAGATTTTCGTTTACACAACCAAACTCATTTTGTGTATGGATGGTTGTCAGCCTTTCTAGTTGTGTCTTGGTTCAAGCACTTCCAAGCAACATCCTTGTCACAGTTACTTGATTGGTTGATCTAGCATTACAACATCACTTTATCAATTGATTTTTCTGCAAAGTAGGGTAGGTTTGTGCATAAATAAGCTGCCAAGGCAACATTTCAGTTTCTGGTATTTTTTTATGTATAGGTTGCAGTATGTGTATGTTTTTGGATTGGTATAAGTTGTTTTGGGTTTGCAACTGTTTGACCGTATTTCCCAATGGATGAGGCACTAATATACATGTTCCCAGAGATCTATAGTTCTTGGCACCTCCAAGGAGCTACCATTCCAGATGGCGCCACTGTTAGAGTCAGTCCTTTGGCCTTCCTTCAGTGATCAAAATGGGCCTCTTATTATGTCTACTTTGTTATATGTTTTGCACATGACCTTCAGTGACAAACATTTCATAAGCATGTTCATCAGGAGCAGCTTGGAAAAATATTTCCAATGGTATATCACACTCCCAAAACTGGCTCTCGGATCAGAAGATATGACCAAATAAATGATTGATTCAAAGGTTTCCCCATGCAGCAGTTCATGTGTTTAATGATCTTGAGGAAGCTAGGAGATGCCAGTATCTGGTTTTGTGGCTGGATTGTGATAGAGAAGGAGAGAAACATAGCATTTGAGGTCTACTGTTGTGCTACTAATTCTCATCTCAACATATGGCGAACTCATTTCTCTGTCTTGATTGAAATAGATATCCATGAAACTGTGCAGAGGGCACTGTACATTGCTAACAATGATATTGTTGGTGAAAGGCATCTAGTGGACTTTGAGGAGGATAAGGGTATCACTATTTGGCCATGCAGATCATAGCTACTTACAGTATCTGTGACTATCAAATAGAACACATCTTGAACATGGTCTTATGACAGTGCCCACTCTACCATGGCAGGAGATAATCCCTCAACTATTTTCTTGATTGTGCACTCATCCTAAAAAGCAGGTTGTAAACAGTTGAAGGGATCATTGATTATGTTGGAAAAATGATCTCCATGAGATATAGTCTACCCTACATTAGTTTGTATCAGTGCTTATGACGTAGAGCCATCAGGGGAGCTTCAACGCATCTTAGATTTTTTGGTTAAAGTTCATCCAAAACTGGTTCAGGATGTGCAATTTATGATGTAGAATTTGGGAATATCACTGTTCTTTGGGAGGAGCAGTGGCTTAGCACATTACCAAATATTCAAACAGATGTTATGAGATGCGTAGCTATACTAACCAGGGTGGCAGAGAACGTTACACTTACTCACAAGTATTCTGCAATGATGGCACACCAAAAATAAGAGATGTAACATATTCTCAGATACTTAGCGCAACATCAAGTACATTACAAAATGGATCTGGTTCTTCACCCTCTGAGGGAGATGGGAAAGAAAGCCTATTTCTGAAACACCTCAAACTGTGAAAAGACTGGGTTAATCAGCCAAGGCACAATAGAAAAGGCTGAGGAAACTAAACATGGCAAGGCTGCTGTTATTGACGCTGTCGAAAACATTGAACCTGGAGAAATGAGTTTGGAAAAGATTGAAGGAAGAATGGGGTCATTATTTCGAGAAGATTGTGGCATATGAAGCTATACATCCTATTAGCAAACTCCACGATTTGAAAGCTTAGCTTCAAATCTCATGCACCCCTACATCCACAACAACAACATTCAAAAGTAAAAAAATCGAAGCCAAGCCAATCTGTAGTGTGGCGCTGCATGTAGGAATCAGCACACTTTCAAAGCTCCCATTTGCCTAAGTTACATTTAATTCAACCAAACAAAGATTTTTCCAAAGAAGCTCCTACATATGCCTTTTTCTCAACCGGCCTTCAATCTAGACATAATAAATTCACAACAAGAATATCAGGTGGGAAGGTTGTTTTTCCCCCTTGATATGCCCCAATGCATGCAGATATCAGAAATATGGATAGGGAAGTGAAAATTGTTGGTCCAAGTGACAATGTTGATCCTGTTCTTGATGTTGAAACATATAGAGGAATCAAAGATACATATGCTGGTATGCCTGATGAGTGGTAGAGTAATCTTCTTTCTGTTCAAGGGGAAGATGAAGCTCAACTTAAATATATGACTATGAAAAAGAGTAATCAAGAGAAAAACCCACAGAAAAAACAGGTTTATGTATTGAAATTTGAAGCGCAATATATTTCAGGAAGAAAGGAGACTTCAAAGTCAAAGGGAGGTGTGCAAAAATCAAAAGCAAAGAGACAACACAAAGTTTACTGCTGCCAAAAAATGAAATGCAAAGAGGCAATATAGAAATTCGAAAAAGTTAATTGAGGATGAGTGGTTAGAATTGAGAGATCTGCAAATTACATCCAATGCAGTTGGCATCGAAACTGATGAAACTGGCAGAACAAATTCTGAATATCATGAAGGTTTACCAGGGAGGTTTTCACCTGCTTCATTGAAAATGAAACAACTTTGTCTGGCTCATCCATGGAAGGATTCAAAGGAGAATGTCAAAAATCTGTTCATGGTTTTTCAATTTTTATATATTTTAGCTGATGCGATCAGTTTGTGCCCATCCACACTAAATGAGTTTCTTCAAGCTTTCCATGACCATGATTCAAAGCTATTTGGGCAAATTCATATATTGCTCTTCTGAAATTTTTTCTAGAAGATGTTGAAAGTGAACTTCAAAGCTCTGTCAGTGCTGGCAAATGGATTCAATGTGATTCTTCTTTAAATGATGGCAGCTTTCTAAGATTAACTCAAGTTGTAAAATGTCAAAGCTTTGATGTCACCGTTTGGAAAGAATTCTTGAATCCCCTTATGTGGCCAGATATTTTGAGAAAAGTTGTAGTGGCTGCTAACTAGTAGTTGAAGCTCATCCAAGAATTGGATGGACATGTTATGCACTGTGTGTATAGCCGTGATCAAGGGGCATTGCGCGTAGTCTTTTGGCACTATGCGTAGGGCCAATCATTTTAAAATTTTCCTTCTCTAGTTTATAATCCAATGAAAGCTGGATCGTGTTCAAACAAAGGTTAAGAGACAGGAAAATTACCTTTAAAGTGACTGATAGTTGAGTGGAACTATTAGATAGTATGGGTTATGATTCACATTATGGTGCAAGGTTAGTAAAAGTAATTCAACAACATGTAGAAAATGAACTAGTGAAGGAAATCCTCAAGGGTGATATTAAGAAAGAGGATACGTTTCTTGTGTAGAGATTTAGATTGGTAATAAGGAGATTTCATGGGTAATTAAAGGACCTCTACCAGTCAATCGAATTTTTGAAAGAGATGTGGCATTGTTCGAGTCTTTCTAGGAACCAGTGGCATAGTTTGTAGGCTTGAAATCAATAGCTGTTAAAACATTCCAGATTTCCAGTAATGGTTCCAAACAACTTTGGTAGGAATTTCAACTTGTGGTAATGAATCTATTGTTCTTTTTGATAAGATTTAATTAGATTATTTAGTTATAATTTAATTCATGTAATTCGACCATAGCACATATTTGGTTTTCTTTTTAGTTTTAATTATTTTGATTCCTATGATTAGGAAATCATAATTAATATGTAATAGGGTATATGTAGGGTGATTTTTGAAGAGGCAGAGGTTTGATTTTTGTAGCAGAGAGAGGCTGCTTGGGACCGTGTAAAGTTTTTCTTGAACATTATTTTAACAAAGCAGTTTATTCCCTTTAGACCTAGGATCCATCAGGGTGTTTAATGTCTAGTATGTTTTTCCTGTAATTCACTTACATATTTGTTTTTTCTACCTTGTTACAACATTATCTAAGATATGTGTCAGGAATTCATCTACACACGATGCTCCTTTCATGATGATTTTTTTGTTAACTGTAGTGGTTGTCTTTGCAGAATCCATGCTCTATTAGATGCTCTATTGAGCAACCTTGTGTTTCTCTTTCGTCTAACGCTGCTACTGTAGATCCATCCCATGTTTGATGCCTACAGGGCAGCAGGCTTTCTCCCCTATTCTGCTCACATTTGCAATATTTTATTTGGCTGAACATTGCACTTACTTTGCCCCAAGTTTGCCTGCAGAAACTGGCATCGACTTCATAGCCCAATGGTCCTTTATCTTGTTGTTTTTTACCCAAAAACATTTCAATCAAATCCCCGCACTCCATAGCTAACCTAAGATTCACTTATTGTAGCACATTTTGGTGGCAAAGAGAGAGCCGTCTTTGGTCTGGCAGGGCTAGATGCCAGATCAAAAGCTTGGTCTGTGGTTACCTCAGAATTACCTTTTCTCAACCTTGAGGTACATTCTGAGTGCTAACACATATAAGATCAAGATCTTAGCCACAATGACCATAATCATCATGTGTATGACCACAATACATATAACAATAAGTTACTACCATGCATGACTATCCGGTGCATGTGCATATGACCACACTAATCAATTAGCATCTATCATGCATGTAACCACAACAACATTAAAATGAGTAGCATGTATATAACCATAATGCATATAAAAACCATTAACCATCATACCTTCATGCCTAACATACAAACTTATATGATGGTCTACTCTTACCTTGAGGTCTAGTGCTACAACCTTGCTCTAATAATTTGCATCTCCTGCTCCATCTTAGCCAACATATCAACATCATAACATACCAACAACATCATGATGACACAAATTTCATAATGACCACCACAATGCATGCCTAACCTACTATGTATGCATAACCATATACATTTAGCCCATTCATTCCAAGTATTTGAACCTGGAAGCTCTGATACCAATCAATAACACGCCCCCTCCCACATTTATCTACTTTTACAAGACCTCCAAGTAAATGTGAAGCAAAGTTCCACTATGACATGGCCCAACCTCCTAATTCCAGTAAAGGAAGTGGGGTCTACAACTGAGACTTACTGTCCACAAACTAACATCCTACAGGGACTATAGATCTCCCAGGAGCTAAAGAAACAGCCCGGGTGGTCAATCTCTAAGTTGTAACCTTGTTTCATTGACTTAGAGCCCCAACCACATGCATGAAAACACCTTGGTGTAGTTGTAGGCCTCCAACTACATGCATAACATTGCCTGAGTGTGGTTATAGCCCAAAATATCCAGTTCAGATGGTGTTGTCTTGAGATTTGAGCCAACTTTCCAGGTCAACCTCCAGACCACTTCCCAAAACTACCTTTAACTTCTTAGAATGATAAATGACATAATGACAAGGCTAAACATACAAGCTTGAGTCAAAACCTTGACCTAGACTCACTATAACATACTAGGCATTTCATCAAACACATGGTAAACATGTAAGCTATAGGTCATGAATGCATATCTAAGTGTAAATATTTTTTCTTTAGTTGTGAATCACCAAGAAGGTCTAATGCCCTCAAGTAGCTGCAACAACACTTTTTAGCCTGTGCATTCATCAACCATTCATCAACTAATAAAAGCATAACAAGAGCCATAGCTAGAACATGTTATGGAACAATGTTTATAATCAACATATAATTAGAATATTAACCATGACAAAACAACCATCAAAGCCACATAATAGCAAGTATAAAATCTCATAGAGTATAATATAAAAATATATCTTATTAACTTATGAAAAGCTCAACCAAGTTAGGGACTTCCATATACCATCCAACCATAGATTGAGCTAAACCAAATATTTCTTTTAGCCAATCACCCCCATACCATATTCCAAGCATGAATGTGGGATCCCATGGGATCAACCAAGACATAAATAACCAAGGGAATCCAGAGGTTAAACCACCTCCACCCTCAAACTATTGTGACCTTGCGAAAAATTGTCAATAGATCACATAACCAAAACAAGATTGGATGCTTCATAATTCCTTCATGATACCTTGAGGAATTTTGTTGTCGCCAACCAACTGTCAAGGGATTCCTAGAGAAAACCATCTCCACCCCCAACCCTTAGGATTTTTCCTGATACCACCTCACCCTATTCCAAAATTTTCGGGCAATCCAAAGCTCAACCAAGAAATGAATCCCATCACACCATGGCTATCCAAGAAATAGAAAGGCAAGAATGAAACCACTACCGAACCTAGAAATATCCATTCCAATGACAAAAAATGAACCAAATAACAAATGCACGTACCATGCATTCACACCTTATCTAGGAAATAACACATGTGACCAATTACGTGCAAAATCCTCCTGCTAAAGCTGTTGATCCAACCTTCTCCTTGATTTCCTTGCTTGTTTTATTCTCTTGGTGCTCTCTTTCACTTTTTGACTAATTCTTAAAATAAAAATGACAAAAGGTTGCGAACTGAACCTTAGAAGCCCTTTTATCATTGAGGCCTCTATTGTCTTCATTTTCCTTCATTTTTCCTCTAATTCCCCTCTCATGCAAATTTGTGTCTCTTCACCTTCATTTTCTCCTATTTTCCTTTATTTCATAAATAAAATGCCAATTAATGCCTCTTTTCCTTGTCAATTGTTGGCTTATACGGGCTTGACCTAGGTTCAAAAGAATTATTTAGCCAAACAGATCCCGCAACTACTGACTCTTTTGGCAACAACCTGCGAAGTGCGAACTGAGGTCTCACCCGAGGTAGTAAGGGAGGGTGCTAGAACTAGGTTTCTACACCCTGGGGATGTCTAGGATGTGGGTTGGGACTCGTGCGCTATTTTGCAGCCTCGTGATGTGCCAGATCCACGTAGATCGGAATACCCTTATCGCGCTTATTACAGATTGAATTACTTATTACTGGTTTGATCTAGTTAAAGCGGTCTTTAAGCAAACATTTATACTTTTGGTTACTTTGCACATCAAGATTAACCCAGTTCACATGCACTCAACCATAGGAAATGCAAAAATCATAACAGTTCATTTAACATAAAAGAGTAAAGGTGCAATTAACACAGAATTTAGAAGAAACTTATCTTTATTACTAATCCTCAACAATGCATTCAGATCCACCCTACGCACTCAGCTTTAGGGGCCCGCACACATAGCTACAGACTTTCTAGGCCTTTTCTCACTCAACTGCAGAGCCTCTACCTTCTATCCTACTCCCTTGACTCAGACTTATAGATGCTTTCAGGCTATTTCATTTAAGGACCCATTACATTACATCTTCCAAAAGAACTACTTTCCCTCATAGAGCCACGCTCTACTTATACTTTCCCTTGGCCCGTGATCCCTCCACGGGCTGACTCTATTACTATTTCTTTACATTACTTTCGGTCGAACTACCCTTTGACTCAACCTACTATAGCTCATGCTCTGCACTTTCCGTGGAGTCTTTTACCCTAATATTACCCAAAATTCTGGGCTTCACACCCCATACTTGTTTCGCGAGGCTTCCGCTACCCAATAGTCCCCCAACACAATCATCGTGACTCCTCCCAAGTCACTTGTTGGCATGGCTAGATGCTCTACCTTGGCTTCACAATTCACCTCCCGTTGAGTGGCGCTTATCATCCGGCTGCTCCTGCTTTGTCTCCTGCAACACTTCATTTGTCTCCTGCTTCAATGTTTCTACCACATCTTGCAACTAATGATGCTCATTCTGCTCTACTCGATTAACATAGAACACCCCCTCCGAGGATTTTAGCACGAGTGGGGGAGCCGCATACGAGACCTCCTCGTACCAGCGTAGTGCTTTCCGATCATCGTATCTTCTCTTCATACCATCTGCTGGTGTTGCAATTTTGAAAGACCTTGGCTGTTGTTTGCAGGATCCGAATTGTCGAAAACCATTAGAGGTGACTTATTGATTGCATTTCCACCCATGGTCGTTGTCTGTCCATCCTTCTATTGTTATGTTGTAGTACGCCATCTTGCCCCTAGGCGGGGCGACGACATCCGGACCAATTCTACTTTGCATTCACTTTTTTCGGTACATCCCCTGCTAGTGATGTTGTAGCCTGCGGGATACCCACAACTATCAATACTAGACACCTTAGAGAGTCTTGCTCCTCCCTCTGTTAGATTACTACCTTCAGGCACATGCCTGGTGTAGAGATGATGAATAACTCCATCTATATTCCCGAAGCATAGGATACCTAGTGGATACCCCATGGTGATTTATAAGCCATGTGAACTTCAAATGCCTAGACAGCCACTCATTCCAACTTGTGTAACCTTCCTGTGTGAAATTTGTGGCCAATCATTTCATATCTAGGTCTTACTGTTGCACTTAATTGCCTACTGCCTGCTCCCTTTTGCAATAATGCAGCCTTCTTATCATGAAAAATGGTATTAACAGTCATCATTCCTTTGAGAAGTGCACCTGCATGGCTTTTTCCATGGAACCATGTCCCTGATTATTGGCCAAATGTACGCGCACCTGATACCCGCACATCTGTCCCCCAAATTTCTTTATTGTCCCTCGTGCCCTTTCAACAGGTCGGAGCGATGAGACTCTCCTAGGAATAGTTAGTCAGGTGGTCAGCTTGCCCGTATAGAGCTTCAGGTGACTACCATTCACTCTTCCTGGGAAGGGGTCTTCGTTGAGCTTAGCTAGCTGAACTTCGCCCCCATCAGTTACTTCTTTAACGACATAAGGTCCCAACCGATGCATGCATAGTTTACCTAGGAATTTCTCAAACTTACTATCATATAACAATACGAGATCATCCTTCTTGAATGTGCGCACCTTGATATGGTGATCATGCCATGCTTTCTCGCGCTATTTTTGTACTTGCTGATGAAATTCCTCCAGAAATTGTTCTTCGTCCAGTTCGTTGAGCTGTGTGAGCCTTTCCTCCAAGGCCCCATGATCTGCCATTCCTATAACTGATGCAATCCACAAGCTCTTCACGATATATTCCATAGGCATCACAACCTCCTTACCATAGCGTAATCGAAACGGTGTCTAGCCTGTCAACTTTTTTCACGTGGTTCAATATGCCCATAGCACAGTAGGGATGCGCAAGTCCCAATCATTCCTTCACGCATTGCAAATCTTAGTCAGCATGGTTTCCAAAATTTTGTTGAATGCCTCAATGGTCCCATTTGCTTGCAGATGGTATGGCGTGCTCTATTGGTAATATATCCAAAATTCCTCACTAAGCCCATTGATGGTTTCGTTCAAAAAATGCATTCCTCAATCACTCATGAGAATCTTAGGACACCCAAACCTGGTTGACACATTCTCGAACAAGAATTTTGTCGCTTTCATCGCTGTGCAATCCTTGATTGGTTGTGCTTCTGCCCATCAGGTCAAGTATTTGGTTGCAATGATAATATAGTGCGCATACGTCTTCCCTCACGGTTCAATAGGCTCGACAAAGTCAATTGCCCATTTCTCAAATGGTTGTAGTGTTACCTGTGGCTGAAGTGGCATATCATCCCTTCGTGACGTCTTTTCTATTTGTTCGCATACATCGCAGGCCCGAATGTATGCTTTTGAATCTTGGTGTAGGGTGGGCCACCATGATCCAGCGCGAAGAACCTTCTGCTCTGTGGCGCATTCCACATAATGTCTGCCAGCAACCCCTCCATGTGCTTCGGCAAGGATCTGTTCTCACTCAAACTCTATTACATATCTACGTAATATCTCATCATGGCCCATCTTGTAGAGATGGATGACAATCATAGTGAAATCAGTTGCTCGTGTCACCAATTCCTTGCATAGAATACCTCTGCGACACAGTGTCGGTAGTAAAAAAATAGATTATATCTTCAAAGTGGTCATTCGCAATGCACACTACATACAACTGGGTGTCTGGGAGTCCTTCTTCTAGATTTGTGGGTTCCTCGCCCATATCAATCTAGGATAAGAGGTCTGGACCCGCATTCAAACGTCCTGGCTTTACAACAACCTCAAAATCATATTCCTGAAAAACAGCAACCATTGATAGATTTGTCCCCCCCAACATAGGCTTATTCACTAGGTATTTTAGTGTAGAGTGATCAGTATACATCTTAAAATGTCCTCTAAGTAAATAGTGGCAATGCTTCTGAAGTGCGTACACCATCGCCAATCCCTCTCGCTCAATAGTAGAGTAATTCTTCTTAGCTTTCGATAACCTTTGACTGGAAAATGTAATCAGGTAGTCAACTCCCTCCACTCCTTCCTGAGTAAGTACTGCTCCTAACACAATACATGATGCATCGACATGCACATGGAACTCCACGTCCCATTTTGGAAAGATCAAGATAGGGGCAGATGCCATTTTTTCCTT
>Ga0181465_101018_pt1 | contig 12063 bp, 9 predicted proteins | sample InSIn3gowninarea_FD_119076 | JGI IMG/M metagenome (GOLD analysis project Ga0181465, IMG submission 119076) | Clean room microbial communities from NASA Spacecraft Assembly Facility at Jet Propulsion Laboratory, Pasadena, California, USA -... ... | reverse complement strand
ATAGGCTCTAGTGCCTCCTTCCTTCTCCTATTGTGTCATATTTGTAAATCCTTCAATCCTATCCCAAGTTGTTCTTAAGGGGGGATGTTAGGATATTCCGACACATAGGAAATAGTTAAGTTCAACTTGGTCTAGTATAGAGTTAGGCATAGAGTTAGGTAAAGTGTGTTTCTTTACCGTTGTACATTTTGTAACTTACAATCCGACAGTCACGATATGTAGTGATCCGACGGTTCACTCTCTTCTCGGTATTACCAACACTTGATCCGTGGCTTGACACCCGATTGGTCCATGAGTTCTATTTAAAGTGCATGGAGGGTCATTGTTAGGGTAATCCATGCATGAGAGAAAGCTTATGTAAATTTTCATTCTTTGATTAATAAATTGCCTGTAGTAGCCACGTTGGCACAGGCCGTGGACTGTTTCCCTCTTTAAGGGTTTTAACCACGTCAAAATACTGGTGTATTGATTTGAGATCTGGTTGTGAGCGGTGTCCTTTTGGTGTTCTTTCTGAGGAACTTACCCTGTAAATTCCTACAGGACCAACTTGAGAGATTCAGGGTCGAGTGTGCACCTGGCCCGTTTATAGCTAAGTTGGAACCTCTCCTCATAATCTTCTAAAGACTCATCATTTCCCATGGTCATCCGAAAGATTTCTCCCTTGGCTTCCTTGGACCTATAGTAGTCCTAGTATTTGGTATTGAAAGCTTGCTGCATCTGAGCCCAAGTAGTGATACTGTTTCCAGGTAAGCCCATGAACCAGCGTAATGCTGCATCCTTGAGGGTAGAGGGAAAGAGTCTCAATTTTTTCTCATCTTCGGTATAGTCATAAGTTCGACAAAGGACAACAAACTCAAACATGAAGGTATCAGGGTCTTCAGTAGTCAATCCATGGAAGTGAGGTAAAGCAGAGGGGCTGATGTTTTTCATTTTCATGTCTCCATTGGTCTTTCGGATGGGAAAGGCACCTTCTATTCTCTCATATTCCCTTCGATTCTTAGCCATGGCTTCAGATAGAGTGTTCTCTAACTCTTCTTCTGTTATAGGATCTTCGGATATTTCAGGAGGCTCGCCTATAGGTTCTTCTGGATCACTATCACCAAAGAAGAGAGAAGGGTGACTCAGTGAAGTGGTGGGGGTGTTGGGTAAGAATTTTCCTGTGTTATCTCTGTTCCTACGAGGCATGAAATGGAGAGACTTTTTGATTGCTTTTGTTTTTTTTCTCTGGTACCTGCAAAACTAAAATAGATTGAACTGCAACTAACTATCTGGCTGAAATGAGATGAAAGCAGGAAAGGACTACGCTATGTTGCTCAAATGCAATTGCAGGAAGGAAATGCTAACCTACGCTTGCAAAATTGAAATTCTATTTTACGCTTGCAGAATTGAAAGTCTAATCTATGAAAGCAGGAAATGTCTACTTTACTTTTGCAGAAATGAAATTGCAGAATGGAAATGAAATAATCTACTTAGCAGAAGGTGAGAGTAGGAAAATAGTAGAAAAGCAACAATCACCAATACTCTGATGCTTCCCCAGCAACGGCGCCAAAAAGATGGTGGGCTCCAGTATTGCAGCAATAATGCTGCAACTCCTGGGACTCCCTTCTTTACTTTTATCAACCCGGTAGTTCGTAACAAACTTGGAAGCGACGGTGTTGTATGCACAAGTACTAGCTCTTTCCGCAGCTGTCACTTGGTTAGCTGGCACAAGTCCGCTAGGGGCTCAAGCCAATTTCTATGAGCTCTTAGAAGAAGCTTTTTAACTGATGGACGGAAGCTAACTCAAAGGAAGCGAATCTACTTGCGGAAAGAAACTGAAAGCCAAAAAGAAACGCAAACCCTAACAAACCCTAATTCTGCCAACTAGTCCTACTGATGCGAAGGAAAGAATGCAAACTATGAGAAGAGATGCCATTACTTCTATGAAGGTAAAATACATGTGTCTACACTGCCTCTAACTGAAGAAAACATCTTTTTATATTTTTGACTAAGTTATCAGAATTATCATGCATGTGCTTTTAATTGGCTTTTCACTGTGAAGGGGTGAATCCAGGAGGAGAAATGCTTGGAAAAGGTTGGGATGGTACAAAGAGGGTCTAAGGAGTCCCTAACACTCTTCCAGAGAGTTTCGCAAAGTTTGGTTGCCAAAAAACCTTGTTTGCAAGCTTCTACAGGAAGTTTGCAGGGGTTCTACAGGATGTTTCAGGAATTTCTACAGGAAGTTCAGAAATTTCTACAGGATGTTCTAAAATTGGATTTTGGATGATGGGTGAGTGGAAGAGGATGTATGACTGGTTAGGGAGGTAGGGTAGGGGTCTGAAATGACTCAGTGACTGAGGGGTGAGGTGATGAGAGGGTGTGGAAAGCTAATTCATTTTGAAGAAGGCTAAGGCAATGGAAGATCAAGAAGGTAGGGTTACGTGGGAAAAAGAGTAGATGTGAGACGAGGAACCCAACTTGGGGATGGAGCAGCTGGTCTGGACGAAGCTTAGGTGGACGAGAGAGTGATGGAGATGCCCTGCATGGTGTATTCTTAATCAAATCAACCACGTCCTGCACACAATCAAAGTATTAGCTAATCTATCCTAACTATTAATGAAATCAATGAACAACAGCTTTATTCATAAAAAGAACCACGTACAGCATGTAAGCAAAAACATTCCAAAAGATTTGAACGCATGACTAACTCCTACAAATGGAAACCTTGCACCAAAGGTTGCATGAGCAAGCAACTAGTGATTTTGTTGGGCAGCACTGTCTGCAATTCCAACCGCTAGGGAGAGGTGAAACTGAGAGTGCAGGAAACCCTTTTCTGGAGCTTTTATCAATTCTTATTTGATTAATCTATTCTCGACATCTGAAGCAACTCAATCCCTCAACAATGACCTACTTAACCACACAACTAAATCTGGCTCAACAAACTTCGTTTCAATTGCATACAAGGAAAATCACAGTGCTGAAAGAAAAGATAACAATACACAGAAGGAGGCCCTAGGCTCTTAGGTTGGGCCCAACCCCGAGAGCTATGGCTCCTTTAAAAGAACTCAGAGCTAATATCAAATCTGACTGCTTCCCATTATCAAAATAATCATAAGTCAAGAGTCATGCCAATAATGGCTACAAAAGAACAGAGCAGAGCTAGCAGCTCGTAGTGCAGAATATGCAAAAGTTTTTCAAAAGTCCTTTTCGAAGGCTAGGGATGTAACATTTATACACCACGAGGTCTTGGCTGGCTTCCTCAATCTATGGGACTTGGCTGCCCAAACTGTGAGTGAATAGCTCCTTCCAAAAATCCATTTGGCTGCCTTCTAGATTTGGTTTCGGTGGCCTTTGGAGCTCAGAGTTGGGGGTGATAATCCTGAGGAGGGTTATTTAATGCCATAGACAACCCCCTATAATTTCTCAACCCAAGCTTGGCTGCCTTCTAGCTCATGTCTGCATGGTTTTGCTCCAACATATGTCCAAAAAACCTGAAATGAGCACGTGTTAGCCACCAAGGACGAGTGTCTCCCCTTATTCGTACAAATGACATAAACATACTGAAAAATAATGCATAAGTTATGAAAAATGAAGGATTGAGCAAGGATAATTTGGCCAAATGAGCCCAAAATGTTACCAAATTTGGGGCTCATCAGTATGCCCTCATGAATGTCTTAGTGATTCTTGCAATTTCAAAGCTGGAGAGTTTGGGGCCTTCATCCAGCAAATATTTCATAGAAAAGGGTGTCAATAGCTGAGTCTGTTTGAAGTTTAGCATTTGGTTGATGGAATCAGGATTGATATGAAAGAGAATGCTCCCAGATGGAGACTTGACAGCTCTCTGAGTTGGCTCATTGTTCTCATCACACAAATGGATGATCTCAGGAAAAATATTAACAGAGGGGAGGAAGTAAAAAGGCAAATTGGACTCCCATATGCCATACATGTCACAGTTGCTTAAGAAGCTATTCCTTAATTGGCAGAAGGTCTGCAAATGATTTCTGTCCCCAACTGAGTCTTGAATGAGGTAATCTTGTCAGCCAGAGGCATTGCTTCAAGGTCCTTGTTTGGTGGATTCATAGGAGTGATGTTCAGAGTTGTTGGAGTGGCCATGGTAAAACTTTTTGATGTTATATTTGGAGTGAAGTTCACAGTAGAAATAGATTGATGATAACTGGTTCTGAGGATTTGCAAAGGAGTTGCAAAATGAGTTCAGCTGAGGCAGTAAGCTGCAATGTTTGTGGCTATGACAAAATAGGATAATTTGCAGAGTTTGGTAGGGGCTTGCTCTCTTTGATAAACTATTTGGATTGATAAATTATTAGGGTAGCTTGCAAAATAGACGAGGATTATCACAGCTCAATCTACTATAGTTTTCAAGTGGGATATGGTAGAAATGGATAATGCCAAGCTGTTGCGGAACTTAGTTGGGAACCCGAGTTTAAAACAGTTTTCCATGGTGAATTTGTGAATTGCTAGGTATTGGCAGGGTTTTCTTTTAACGGCGGGGAGTAATGAGTGAATTTGGGTAGCTTTTAGGCGTATGAGCATTTGAATTTAGGAATTTGCAGGATTTAGCATGTAAAATGGAGAAAATGGCAAGAACAGGGGCACAATAGGCAGAATTAGGCAAATACCTGGTTAAAATGGCACCGAGGGCAACTGGATTGGTGCAATGGAGAATAGTGGCAGTGGATTTGGAGACAGCAACGGTGCAATTGGTCGAATTTTGAATTCAGAAGCAAACGGACGAAAAACCGACGCAAGCAACTTTCCAACAAGACCAATGAAAATGAGTTGAAACGGTTGAAATGGGCGTTTTTTATGAAATTTTTGGCATATTGGCGCTTTTTTGAGATGACGTTAGCATGAAGTCATCAGCGAGTATCGGTATGGCCAGGTGACGTGGCAGCTGACTGGACGATGATGTGGCACAGGACACGGTGGCAGGGTGGGGACATAGACGGATGAGGTGGCAGTGACATAGAGCAATGGCGGGGATGCGGAGGTGACCTCACAAGGACGTGGCGCTAACGTCACATGCGGGGGAGCGGTAACCGGTTTCCTCCCACACCACTTTTTAGCATAGGCGGTATTGGCGGAGGGGGCTCCGAACACGCTGAGAAGGCGACACCTAGCGGGGGTACGGCAGGGAAACCGCCCATCCCCCGGACGTTAACCTCTGGCAGATCGGGGGCTGAAAATGACCGCCCACCGTTGATCGAGGGCACGTGAGATCGGATGGATGACGGCATAGGTAAGGTGATGGGGTTAGGGATGGGACCCGCCCGATGTATTTAAATAATAACGCGCCAGGGGGATCCAAAACTTTGGGTTAACGCGGATTATGGGTTTTGAATGCGGGTTATTAATGTTTATTAAAATTATTAAACATTAAACTTGGGAAAATGGCTGCGGAGGGATAAAACTATTAGGTTTTGATGGGTAGAGGGGTAGGTATAGGTTATTAGCCTAACCAGAGGTTAGATTAATCCTAGGGTTAGGACGCGGATGGGTTCATAATGGCCCCAGATGGGCTATTATTTCCCGAAACTGTATTTACATAGTTATAGTGCTATAGGGTAGGATATTTAGTATTTTTTGGAATTTTATATGGTTTTTTGTAGTAATAGGGATGGGAAAATAGTTAGGGAGCTATACAATAGAATTAGAAGTTAATATGATTTTGCAAAGTGAAGGTGTAAGGGGAAAGGCTAAGTTTATGAACTGAAACTTAGACATAGGAAGTGAATGAAATCTGGAGGAGTGATTTTACACAAGAAATGTGGCTTCTTTTCATTGAGGAAAGCCAAAACTTGACTAGATATTTCACATGAATGTGGTGAAAACAGGACTTGTTGGGCAGATCCCAAAGTCCTCAAAGGGGGTTAGTAAGAAACACTGAGGGGTGGTGAAAGGGAGTTAGACATGCTTCCAAAATTTTTCCACCAAACCATTGCTTTAACACTTGTATTATTGATGAGATGAATCTTTCTTTGACAAGGCAAAAACTGATGATGATCTTGCTTCTGCAACCCCAAGCTACCTACCCAACCTAATACACATAGCATTTTTTCTTACTTCTAGAAGGGTGAACTTAGACTTGCAAACCCTGATTGTCTTCTTTTCTTTTGACTGCCCATCCTATCTAAATCTACCCTTATTACTTCCAAGGGCCCAGATTAAACAGTTGGGCTCCTTCATTTCTCTACCTAGCTACTAATCTTCCAATCTTAAACTATTTGGACATATACTCCTTCTCTATTCTACAACAGCAATTTAAACATGGCATGGTCCATATTGAACTGTTGGGCCACCCATCAATATGAAGAACAATATTTACACATCTATCTGTATACAAAATATGGAACCTTTGCAGCATCAAAATGAACATATTTGGAACTTCCATGTCAATCATGAAATATGAAACCTATTGGTATAGGAACCTGACAGAAGCAAGGATAGTGGTCCACAAAGAAGCCATGCCGAAGGACAGTGAAGCCATGAGAAACCATGAATAAGCATGGAGAGCCTCAGTGATAGGAGACATGTTCACAGAGAGGATTGTGCATGGTGGAGTGTGTAGGTGGACTAAGAATTCATTCTCGGTATGGTGAAACTGTCAAGTTCCAACTCTCATGGTTAATGCAATGGAACATACCAAGTCAAACATGACAGTAGAATGGTAGAGCCATTCCAAGGTACACTCGTATAGTGTGAACATAAGATAGTGTGGCAACATCGATCAGGGGGCAGCAGAGTTACAAAACCCAGAAGCTCAGATGAGCATGTTGGGGGAAAGGAGCATCGCTTCTAGAAAGCTAAGAAGAAAATCTCTGAGAGTGTACACTGTTGTGTAAGGCTAAGAGAGAGCTTATTCTGTAGAGGAAGGTTGAGAGTGCCTATGTAGAGGTAAGAGACCCTGAGAGCTTTGTTGTTGTGAGAAAGGAGGAAGTTGCATGTGCGTTGTGTGTAAGGTGAAATTTTCTTGTGCTCTGTGAGAAAGGATGAAGTTGTCTCTATGTTGTGTGAGCAAGGCCATAGTTTCTTGTGTTGTATGAGAAAGGTTAAAGGTGCTTGTGCAAAGAAAGAAGGTCGAGAGTTGTGTGTGTGTTGTGGAGAGAAAGCGGCTGAGAGCTGAGTGCATGTTGGTGAAGAGAAGAGATAGAGTTGTGTGGACTACGATGAGTGATTATTGTTGAGTAGATCAGTGGGCTATCACAGAGTGTGTAGAGTGATCAAAGAGCACAGAGAAAAAAGAAACAGGCTCAATTTTTGGAAATTAATGTAGGTTGCAGGTATTCCATGCAAGAAGGCAGCCTCTCAACTCAAGGACAACGGTCCCTATCATGCTACCAGGCAACCTCACCAGCACTCCCTGTTTAAGCACTTATCTTCCCTGAGGTCTGGGCACGATCTAGTCGCAGTTTAGCTTTCTACAGGAAGTTCTGTATTTCTACAGGAAACTTCCTGTAGAATCTTTCGACGGGCCAGGGCCGACTGTGTAAAGGAATTTGAAGCCCGAAGTCCAATAAGGAGACATGCAACTAATGTTTTCTCCATCACCCATTGATGTCGCCTCCTTCTACCACCCTTGCTGCCATACAATTGAAATACCTGCACAATCAAACCAGAACGTTAAATTCTCAGAAGAAATAATGTTCAAATGGAAAATAAAGCATGCAGAGACCCAAGGTGCTACCTGTCAAGGCAATCCGAGGACCCTGCAACCATGAGCGTGACTTTGCTGTTTCGGCATGCACTCGAGGAGGAGAAACGGCTACAGGATGTCCTACAGGAATCCTGTAGCAATTGATCCGGCTAGAGCACACGCCATGAAGATACCTGGAGCTCATGAGCCGGCACATGCACCATCCACAGCCAGGCAACCGGTCTCGTAACCAGCAACAGTCAGCAAAAAGGAGCTCCCGTGCCTGTGCACGAAGCGGCAGCAAGCGGATCAATCAACCCTGTCCTGAAGCATGAGAAAAATAACGTCATGACCGCTCAGGTAAGTGCCTCACCCTGTTTCATCAAATTACATGAAGAATGCTTTAAAATGTGTGTAAATGTGAAAATGAATGGGTTGAGCAAGTTGGGTAGCCATTCAGATGGCCACCACAACCAGTCCGATGGCCTCGTCTGATCCGAAAAGCCGTGGGTGTGTCGACGAGACAGGAAATGGACACGTGGGAAGCATCCAGTCAGAGAAAAGCGGCGATCTAACCAGAGTGGCGGCGGTAGATATGCAGGGAATGATTCGGCGGTCAGGCAGACTTACAGTGGAATGATAGCAGGTGACGTCGACCAACGGGCCGGCGGGGACAGCTCACCCCTGTGCCACAAATTCCGCAGGGATTCAAATCCACCGGCTAAATCGCGTATGGCACTCCACTCATTTATTCCCAACCTCTTTGCAGCCAAGTACGCATCCGCAATTTCCTGAGGCTGTTACTCCGAGTCCTCGACCTGTTCAAACGTCCTGTTGTTGCACAGAAGGCCCAAAACCACTAAAGCGCTCTCCAGAACCCGTGCACGACTTCTACAGGAAGTTGCGCTACAGGAAGCTCCACGCTACGGAGGAAATTGAACTGTTCACGTCAAAAGGTGGCAAGTCTGGAATGAGGTAAGCCTGAACATAGTCCTCCCATGCAATTGGTTCGAAAGGTGGTGAAGTCGACGTATTAAAGGGGTAGAAAACCGTGAATTACAGTGTGTGCATGCATTTGCAAGCATCGTCTTATCTCTACAGGAGGATTGTCGTTGTAGTGTGTATGCGGGATTTTCTACAGGGTTTAGTGCATAATTGAGCTGCTGTCAAAGCTCACCTGTAGACAGTCGTAAATTTATAAATTGTGTGCATGATAGAAACATAACTCTGTGCTCTGTCTGAGGAAATCCCCAAAGATCCATCTTTTTATATGCACCAGCCAGCTCAGACCAACACAGCGAGCTTTTACCATGCCGGGTGGGTTCATTAGGAAAGAGCCTACAGACTCAAAGAAGCTACGGGAAACCCCTGCGGTGGTAGAACTATTTTCTCGAGCACGATGGATGTCATTCTGTGACAAGCTTCAAGGTTGCGATGATGAGGTTGCGGAAGAATCCCTGCGAGATTTGCAGCCAAAGTCAAAAACGTTGTCCGTTGTCAATTTCAGAGGGCTGACCATCAGACTCACCCCATGTTATAGCTCCAAATCTCACTCTTCTGGTTTGTGATGCTGTACTCATGGCCTAGGGCAGCCCCTCCTTCTAGACCTGGTCCTAAAATTTAAAAAACAGTGTTTTATCCCTTATACACGACTTTGCCCTGAGTTAAATGCGTGTATACGTGGGTATGTGTATACCCAACCCGCGTATATGTATTAAAACACTTAAAAAAATATAAAACTCCTTATTTTTGGGCAGAGATCGCGGGTTTTACCTGTTGATCACCTGTTAGTGCCCGTGGCCTAACTGTTCCCAACCAACTCCTAACTAAAAAACTAATTTGGAGATGGTATAAAAAGACCTCAAAGGGAAGGCCTAAGGGGAGAGAGAAAGAGGAGAGAGCAAGATTATTATGCTGAGGTTGTCCCTTGACCAGGTCTGAAGTCCCTTGTGCCTTCTGCACTTCCCCCATTTGCATAGGGAACCCTTGTTTCCTTGTGTATTGGTGATCATTCATCCTTTATGACACCATGGAGTAAGGCATGGAAGGAGCTCTTGTTGGAGGCTTGAGGCTGGAACGAATCCGGAAGGAAGCTTCGCTTGGATCCTGCTGAAGGTGACTCAGGTGAAATCTTTCTGTTTTATGTACCTTATTTGCCATAATAAAAGAAACACGTCTTGGTTCCCGATATAATCTTTCTTTATGCTTGAGAGATTCATGTTTTGAATTCTTGTGTAAGTAGTTATTTAAATTTCATAACTAACTTTATAGCATGAAGATGGTTTCTTTGTAAGTATTTGTCCATGCACTGCTGTGTTCTTTGAATTGTTTGTTTTGCAGGGCAAAGGAGAAGAAGGGAACTCCAAGAAGGGTTTGGACCCTAAAGGTCTTCTCGAACGTAGGACCTTAGGTACGTACCCTTAACAATAGAATTTGCTTATAGTAAGATAATGGCTGTGTGCGTGTGTTTCTTTGAATAAGCAATTTTCAGTCTGGTAGGGTCTCAACCCAAAGGACCCTAGGGGAACTTTTCCCTCAACCAGACCTGGCGACTCCGCTGGGGACAACATTCTTGTTGTTCCTAGTTTGGGTAGTCTTCAAGCCAATCAAGGCTCAGCCCCTTTGTTTGCTTGCTGTTACTGTCTGATCTGTTCTTGAACTTTAAGCCTTTCTAGTTTTTTCAGTCTATATTTTTTATTTTTCTTGAAATTCTTCAGATACGCTGTTTTGTTCGATTACAGAAGTGTATATATGCAATTTTCATTTAGTAAACCCGCATATATGCAGGTTTCCTAAGTTACAATAGCGTATACACGCAGTCTGTACATCAGTGCAGGCGCATATATTTTATAATTTTCAAGATTTATAAATCTTTCTGTCTCTGAACGTTTGTCTGGTGGTCTGATTCAGTTTGAAACAGTCATTTTCCAGTATCAGTTCTCTGTTTTATAGTGGGTATCTTGTTCTGAACTCTCTCTAGTTATAAGGAGTATTAGTCTTGTTTTTGTTGATGGCAAGCGTCATCGTTTTTTTGCTAAAACACACAAGATTTTTTTTGCTGAGAATCTTGACTGCTCTGTTTTGGCAGAGTAGGAAGATTGAATTCAATCTTTGTGTTGATTTTGCTTTGGTGACTTTTTTGTTTGCTTGACGAAATCATTTTGTGACCATTTTCTCCTTCGTTTCGGGAAAGTTGTTGGTTGCCACTTTCTTGGGACTTGTCTTTTTGATCTTTTGGCTTTCATTGCTGCTTTTGATTGTTAAGAGCGATTTCAAACACATTTATTTTTGTTGGGTTTTCATCATTTGAAGGGTGTCAATTCGCAAAAGTGTTTAATTGCCTATTCTTCAATCACTAGTGTCAGTATTGTTGAGAGCATTCTTTGAAAAGACTTCTTTGCTTGTTGTTTTGAAGAAAATCTTTTGAAAGTTTTAGTTTCACTTTCTTAAACTTGCTTTTCATTTGGTTTCCTTTTTTGCGAAGTGAAAGTGCTTTATGTTTGTCTTAGAACTTGCTTGTAGTGTTTAGACGAAATGAATGACAATATCTCATACTCCATCTAGGCATCTTTTGTGGCAAGATAAAATTTGATAAGTAAGCAACTTTCCTTTTTGTTTTTAGAGTAGTCTCAAATCTTGCATCCACGTATAGTTATTGCATTAGGATAGATTTGCATCTCTTTTTAGGCATATATAGTTTTGTTAGTTTTTGTGAGTGTGGAGTCTGAAAAGTAAAGGGAAATTTGTTTAATTAGAAGTACCTCTGAACCCTATAGAAATTGCTCTTCATCGAAAAAAAAAAGTGCATATGCATGTAGTTAAGTTTTATTAATTTCTTTTGCGTCAAAAAACACCACAAGTTTCATTTCCATTACCTTGTGACCTAAAGAACAGCCTAATAAAATCAAGCGCTAACTAAAATTCACTAGAACTTTTGTTTTAGTCAGTTACACCAACAAGTTTAGGATTTTAGGGCCTTGGATTAGGTGAGTGGAGAGTTAACTCTCCAAGGCCATATAAACGTCAAACATAGGAGTCTGAATAACGAGAGAAAATCCAATAGCATTAGGAAGACCAGGAAAGCTCCGGATCTGGGAGTTAAGCACGAGGGTCTGTGAAGATAAGGAAGAGAGATACCCCCTCTCCTACTTGTCTGAACTTACCTCACGATTGTTCCGCCTGGCTTCTGTGACAAGTTGGTATCCATAGTTGCCACTCCTAGGGATCTACATAGGTGGCTGCGGAGGGGAATCCCATGGAACCTGAGGTTGACGTTGCATCACTCTCGATAGTACTACTGGAGGGCACTCTTGCGAAGCTTGGGGGCTTGCACCGGCGCAGGCTGTTGTTAGGAGGTCAGCGTAACTTCCTCTGATACCTTCGCTGATAGGACTGGGCCCTCATCATCCCAGACTATCTTCGGAAGGCCCCTT
>Ga0181465_100788_pt2 | contig 12098 bp, 12 predicted proteins | sample InSIn3gowninarea_FD_119076 | JGI IMG/M metagenome (GOLD analysis project Ga0181465, IMG submission 119076) | Clean room microbial communities from NASA Spacecraft Assembly Facility at Jet Propulsion Laboratory, Pasadena, California, USA -... ... | reverse complement strand
CTCATAGCACATACATTCGACTCACAGCTAAGTGGCTAACCTGCGCCTCTGTTGCATTTGTGTAATTGAAAGATATGCATAGGAAAATGAGATGGTTAGGGCTGAATGAGAAAAGGTGGCAAGTTAACTGGCCACTCTCATCCGAAGATGCCACCACATATGTGCATAGTCAACTTAGAGAAAAATCCCAAGGACAGGTAGTGGAGGGTTTTCAAACTCCCATGCAATGATGGGAGGTGATTACGGGAATAAGTGATGATGACAAGGTAGTGGGGACCAACGGTCCAAATATGGCAACACACATTTTTGCCAGCTCACCCCATCACCGGAAATATCTCAAAGAAGACATAAGTACTCCTTGAAATTCCATCACCACCTTTTCTTCCATTTCATCCTTGTCCACTTAGCTGCAACAAGCTCTATACCACCCCCATAGCCTTGAAACCATCATTCTCTATCATTTTTAGCCATCCTTCTGCTATCAGCATTCTACAAGAGCAATAACAAGTTTTACAGGAGCACCTATAGTCAGTTCTATAGGAGGGGCAGTAAGCAGTTTTTAAGGAGAAAACACGAGATTTTTGCTCAATTTATGGCTTGAGGAGGTATGTTCTGTGCATACCCACCTTGATTATTAATATGTGTAAGGAATGATATAGTTTTAAGGAGTAATTGAGTTGGTAGGAGAAGAGGCATTCCTTAAAAAAAATTCTACCTGTTTTCTTAAAAAAGACAGTTTTTCTCTGTTATCATGTTCCTTCAAAATTCTTGTCTCCATCTCTATTTTGGGTGTTCGAAGGGGGTATAAGAAAAATGACAAGGGGATTCATGAGGAAGGAGCCCACAAATTCAGCTAGGATCCATGAGCATCCTGAAGTAGTAGCCATTTTTACCAAAGCAAATTGGATGCCATTCTTTGAAAAATTATGAGGGTTTGATGAAGAAGTGTCTCAGGAGTTTTCCCTTTCTTTAATCCCTCACTCAAGGACCCATGCCACTGTTACTTTGAGGGGTCTCTCCATGGAAATCACCCTAGAATTTATTCGTAGGGTTACCAACCTTCCCTTTGAATTATCTTGGAGCAAAGATGAAAAGCAAATTGGGAAATATGCCAAGAAAAACTTCTTCCAACCAAATGAACATCCTGTAGAAGAAAAAAATGACATTAGAAAAACAAGCATACCTTACCCTTGGGATGAGGTTAGTTACCAAATTATCAAGTATATTTCCTATGAAGGAAGGTATAACATAGTTTATGGCTACCATTTCAGACTCCTCCATGAGTTGAGATATGGCATGGACACTCCAACACCCCAGAAACTCAACATTCCCTATTTTCTCCTACAGTCCCTTATAGACTCTGACATTAAATTGAAGGCAGGAGGTCTAGATCAACTGGCTTAGCATGGGTTAATTAAACTATTAGTGGAAGAATACCTCCATACTTTCACAACCCCTATAGCGTGGGAAATTTTCAGAAACATAATAGAAGAAGATGATATAAAAGCCCTCACATATGATCACAATCCTTCTGATAGTGAGGGGGAAGAGCAATAAGGGGAACAAGGGGAGGAAACTAAGGAACAAATAGAGGAGGAAGACACCAAAATAGAGAAGGAGGAAACTAAACTAGAGGAGGAAGAAACCAAAACAGAGAAAGAGGAAACAAAACCAGCAGAGACAGAGAAGACAAAAGGAGAGGAAAAAGGGGCAAAAAAGACAAAAGTGTCTCCTGAGACCCTAGAAAGAGAGGCAGCAGCTGCCTTGACTACCCTCAAGACCCTAATGAAACCAAAACAAAAGAGGAAGAGGTGAAAATCAATGTATTTCAGGGCTCAGAAAAGCACAAGGATAAAAACAAAAAAACCACACCACCTTCAATAGTGCCTATTGTAATTGAAGATTCACCCACTGTCAAAGGGGAAGAATCTCCCTCTAAAACCCCCATCACATATGAAAGAGGAAGTCCCAAAGCTTTCACCTGGAAGGAAAGAGTGCAACTACAGGACTCAAAAACAACTCTACAGGAGGCACAAACTGTTCTATGGGAGACCCTAACTAAGATACAGGAGACTGAAAAACTTTAGAAAAGGGTAGAATAATAGCCAAAGGGGAAGGAGAAAACAATAGAGACCCAAGAACCTAACCCCCAACCTAGTTTTGGTTCTTACTACAATCTTCTTGAGGGGGGAAAATCATTGCACAAAAATTTGCAGTCTCACTTTTCTTTGAGTTGGAGAAAGAAAGAATAAGGAGGCATAGATGGATGCAAATATCCAACTCCAAGGGGGTAGAGGATATTGACCACATGGAGAACCAGCTTAGAGATATGGGTAGGGAATTTAGTTGTGTAATACATAGAGAGGTAATCAAAAGGACTCACTTGGAAACAGAAAATGAGCTGCTAAGAAGACAGCTGCAAGAAAAGGAAACACAATTGGCATGCATGGCCAGTTGGTCTATGGAGGCACTACAATGTAGAACTCTAGCAAAATCATATGGAATATACCTCAAAGAACAATGGCTACAACTTCAGATCAAGACATTAGCAGAGAGAGGCACAATGCCTTTTAAGGATTACAGATAGTTCATGGACCTATGTGACTAAAGTTTAGCAGAAGACAAGGCAATGATAGCAGAGTTCTATTTGCATAACATGGCCCTCACCGATATGAACCTATGGGATCCAAATGCTAGGCTAGGGGACCTACAAATAATGGCCATGGCCTCATGGATGAATCATGAGGAGAAAAAGGCAACATAAATAAAAAAGTTGATGGAAAAAGAGAAAAATGAACCACTAATGATTAGGGCTGAGACATCAGACCCCATGGCTCTCATTAGTACGCACCAGCTACCTGCAAATAATCCTCAAAGTTCCCATAAGTATATCAATAATCAAGCTTAAGCCATTGCACATTTTGAGGACATGGAAAGATTACTTGGAGATGATTGTATTCATGCTTGTATGAGGAGGTGGAATATACTGCCACAAAACTTGCAGATAAGGGAGTATCACTCCTCAACAAGGACGAAAGAAGCATTAAGGAGAGTGCCACTATACAAGCGCTCTATGCAGAGTTTGAAGGCCAATTGGATTGGTCTCACATTGAGTGCCCCGTTGTTGCTAGGCCTACTAGAGGGCATAAAAAAAGAAGAAGAGCAACAACTGTGGGAAGAGGTAGAGAGAAAAACAAGATTCTATGATAAAGAAGAGGACCTCACATTAGAAGCATGGGATGTCAGGGAGTCCATCAGGGCCATCAAAGATGAGGAGGAGGATGAGCAACACCTTCAGTAGGGGGTTGATGATGAGCCCCATAAATGGGTAATTATATGGGCTCATTTTGCCTCCTAACTTAGATTAATCCACCATTCTCATTAGTTTATTTCATCTTTTCTATTATATTTATGCTAATAGAGTGAGTTGGGTTGGTCATTATGCCATGAAGTCTAATGTGTGTTTAATGCAGATTTTTGGTCAATTTTGGAGACAAAGTCAAAGATTTAATGAACATTTGACAACAGATATTCGAACAAGACAAGGGAGAGGATTTATAAAAGGGTATCCCCCTCATTTATGACTCCCCACTTCAAATTTTCCATCATGTAGCTCGAAGCACAAGTAGCCACTTCAATGCACCAAAGAGGCAGTCGAGCAAGTGGAGGATAACTTCTGTTTATCTCAAGTTTTGGGAGCCAAGCGTCCCTGATTTTAAAGAACCTGTTGGGAGCTTTAGTTGGATAAGTAGAGAGGCCTATGGCCTCATTAGGTTGTTGGAAGTTAGTCAAATTTTTGAATTTTTGTTGCAGCTTTGCTCTGCTCAACTTCGAACCTACTTTTGTTGACAATTTTATGTAATCCTATTATTATTTTGATAATGACGATGAAATCTTGTTCGAGCTAGCACTGAGTTAGCTCAGAGGGCTGAAGCTCTTGGATTAGGGCCCAATCCAATGAACCAAGCTCCTCTTGTTTTGTATTTATATGTTTTGTTTCAGTTTATGAATTAGTTGTTGTTAGATAGATTTCTTCCTTAATTAAGAATAGGTTGCTTTTCATGATTTAAAACATTGTTTCCATTTCAATTTGCTGTATCAGGTTGAAGAGTGATAGGAAAAATATACGAAAAGGTCATCAATAGATCTGTGGCCTCCTTTCCTCCCTCTGGGACCATGAACTGAGGCCAAGACCTTCTTGTTGTCACAAAAAAAACATAAATTTGTCTTTTCCATAGGATTTCTAGTGTTGCAGTTTGTTAGAAGGTTAATGCTTTGCTTTAGATCTATTTCACCATGCTTATTTCTATCTTTTCAATAAATTTCCTTCCATGCTTTCTTTCCATGTAGAATATTTTAGCATTTACTTTTCTAGATCAGAATTTAGACTAGCTTGATGCAAATTTCTATTTTTTTGATGTAGCTAGTTTCCTTGCTTGCTTAATCTCATGGTGTGAGTTTTAGTTCTCTGCAGAAATCATATCCTCACAATAAGTCAGCCAATCAGCCATCACCATTTCTGTTTGATCTATGTCCCACAAGTCACCCAAATTCCCTCACAAATATCCCTTAGTTTTCTGCACTTTTCTCATGAACTTTCCTTTCTTTCCTTGAACAAGTCCAACCATCTTTCTCTTTCCTGATCCTTCTTGATGAACCCTATACACCTTAAAACATCAGGCTAGCCTTCAACTACCCTTTCCACCCACTTTTCCACCTTCAACACCTCCAAAAATGCTCTTGGAATCCTCCTGCATACCTCTTGTAGACCTCCTGTAGATCCCTTGCAGCCTCTTGTAGATTTTTGTGTAGGTGTATTTTTGAAGTCAGATTATAGGAAAAGGCTCTCGAAGGCCACCTGGGACCTCCTAGGACCCATCCACACCCTCCTACACCTCTTCAAATCTCAAATTTTCCCTCCACCACCACCTAATCTTTGTCACATTCACAATCAAATAAATTACATGCATGATAATTCCACATAAAAATACATAAAAATCCAAAAAGATGTTTTTTGCTCATTTACATATAAAAATAGCTTGAGTAGATGTTGTTTACTTCCTAGATTAAGTAATGGCATTCATTTCATGGTTTTTATCTCTCTTTCTGCAAAAGTAGGATTAGTTGGTTAATTAGGGTTTGTTAGGTTTACCTTACATTTTAGTCTTCTTCTCTTTTTTGCAAGTAGAGTAGCCTTTGTAGAGTAAGCTTTCATTTCTTTCATCACATATAGAGCTTCTTCTATAATCCATAGAAGTTGGCTTCAGCTCCTAGTGATCTTGCGCCAGGTGAGCAAGTGACAGCCTGTAGTAAGAACTAGTACTTTTGCATATAGCACTGTTGCTTCCAAGTATGTTATGAAATACCGGGTTGATAAAAGTAAAGTAGGAAGCCCAGGAGTTGTAGCATTATTGCTACAATACTGGTACTCACCAGAAACCTCCCTGGAAAGGGTGCCAAAAAGTGATGAGCACCAATATTGTAGCATAGATGCCACAACTCCTAGGCTACCAACTTTACATATGAACCCAGGGTTCATACAAACTTGGAGGTGATATGTTGTATGCACAAGTAAAAGTGAAGGTCCTACCTATTGTCACTGTTCGTTGGACAGAAACATCAGGGGTTCCAAGATAGATTTCTATAGAGTCAGATAAAGCTTGATTCTTTGATGGAAGAAGAGAAAATCTACTCTAAGAGAGCTACTCTACTGCAGTAATGAAGAAAACAACATGTAATGCTAAATCACACCATATCCTAGTTAACCATTTAAACAACTATGCTAAGAAGTATTACTAAATCAACACTAAAAAGTTTCTACTATCTAAGCTGCGGTAGTAAAGAGAATCAAACCATACTAATGTGTAAGAAAAAAACTAAACTAAATATGTTTTCACTTTTCCTTTTTTTTTGGCAAAATCAAGTATGCAATTTAATTGTTCTTATGGATGTGACAGGTGCACGAAAGGTGATTGAGGATGGATAGAAGTTTTATGGAGTGGTTGGATGGTGTGGGAGGGTCCTAGGAGTATTTTTGTGACATCCTAGAGATTCCCCACCAATTTTGCCTCAAAACATGTCGTTTCAGGAAAACCTACAGGATGTATAGAAACCTACAAGATGATCCTATAGGAATTACAGGAAACCTACAAGATACAACTGAGAGCTAATTGTGAGGTGTTGTAGGTGTTGGGAAGCTTGGGAAAGGTGTATTATGAGTGGAATGGGGTGTTATAAGGTCTAGGAGCACTCAGGAGTCAATATCCAAGATAAGAGATGGCTAGATTCACTCAATGTAACTAGGGGAATTTCGATGAAAAATGATAAAAAAAAACTAGTGAGGATGATGGTGGAACAAGAGATGGCTAAGGTGGGTGAAGTGGAAGGTGGTTGTTGGTGATGAAGTTTGGGTCTTTCCTGAAGTACCTTCTTTTCTTAAAACATGTGTGTCTTCCAAGAATTATGAAACAAGATACATTTTGATAAACTAGAAAAGCATGAATCAATTACCTATATTATTCATGAAGAAAGTTGCCAAAGGGAATGAAATCATGAGTGAGATATTACTGTATAAATGGAGATGGAAAAACATGAAAATGAAATCTGCCTTGAAACATGAACCAAATACTGAATCAAATACAACAAACTCTAAAGCTCATTCAAGAACTAGAAAACTGTGTTTTTGGGGCTACTGAAGGGTCCCTTCCTCAAGTATGGTCCTAGAGGAAGGAAGTGAGGCCGATACACCTATTGAAAACCTAATGGTGATCCTTTTTCTCCTTGCTCACATGCTACTTGAAAGAATGCACAAATGGAAGCAAACCATCACAAAACCAATCTAAGCTACGCTATTGTAATCGAAATGCATCTACTAAGCAGATGAGCAATTAAACTATGAATCTATACTAGCATGCATGTAAAATAAAGAGGAGCCTTGGCTACTAGGGTTGGGCCCTAACCCAAGAGCTTTAGCCCTATGAGTTAACTCAGTGCTGGCTCAAAAAAAAACTTATTCTTATTACCAAAATGATGGATTACATAAAAAATTGTCACAAGTCTTGCAACTCGAAAATAGAGTAAATTTCTACAATAAAAAATCCAAATCCTATTGACGTCCTAGGCCTTTCTACTTATACATCTGAAGTCTCCAACGAATTCATTAAAATTAGGGAGGCTCGGCTCCCAAACTTGAGATAAACTGGTGCTTTCTCTTTCACTTGCTCAACTGTCTTCTAGTCCTCATGATTTGGTTGTTTACACTCCGAGCTAATGTAGGAATATTCTAATGGAGGGGTAGTAAATGAGGAGGATTTACCTCCTATAATCCATCTCCCTTGTCCCATTCGGTTTTTTACCATGGTATTTGCCAAAATTCCTTTCGTTTATCCTTTAATCCCGCTTTAAGTGCACATTAGACCACAAAGAAAGTATCCAACTCTAACTCATCTCATAAACAAAATATAATCAAAAGTATGCAATAAGTTATGAGTATAGTTTGCTTTACTAAGTTAGGAGGTGAATTAAGGCCCATATAATTACCCAATGATGAGGCTCATCATGGCACATCCCTGATAAACACTTTCATGTTCTATTTTAAATTTGGGCATATCGGTCACCATCTTCCTCACATCAGGTAGAGCCTTACAATGTAGATGAACAAATCTCTAGTTCCATGATTCAGATTGAAGTGATGTTTTGGCAGACATAGCTCCCAATGAGCTCCCTCCAACTTGATATATGTTATCGACCCTAAATCCAAGAGTAAATTCTTATTTGAAATTTCTTTTCCAAAAACATACCTTTCCATCAATGAATGCCACCTTAGATTGTTTATCCCCCATCGTTGAGATAGATGCCAGGTTCTTCTTTAGATCAGGTACATATAGTACTTATTGTAGACGAATGGTGTTACCTTGCTTGAATTGAAGAGTAACATTCCCAAATCTCTGCATGGGCTAGGTGGAATTGTCTCCAAGAATGATTTCCAAATTTGTATCATTTTCTATCAGATTTGAAAGAGCTTTGTTATACCAAGCGAAGTGCCTTTAGGCACCACTATCAATCAACCAATTTCCCAAAGTATTCTAAGGAGAGACAGTAGAGAGGGAAAATATAAGATAAAATTATTTTTGCTTGTTATCAACAACACTAGATTCATCATACGTGCAATTGGGAGGGTGACCATTTCCATATTGAGTAGTGGGAGAATTCCTTTTTCCTTTGTTTTTGAACCTACCATTCCTTTGATTGTTGTTGTGGTTGTTATCATCATGAGGTGTATCCCTTCTATTAGGACACTCCCTAGTATAGTGGCCAAACTTGTTACAAATGAAGCATCTTCCCTTTCTTCCATTTTTGGATCCCAAGCTTCCTTAAGATTGCTTCTTTGAACCTTCATTGTTCTTCTTTTTAGTAGGAGCATAGAATGTAGTAGGTTCGTTCCTATTTGAAGGCATATCCATTTCCATCATCCTTGTCTCTTAATGAGAACATCTAGCAAGGAATTCTTCAAAACTTGGAATCCTAATATTGTTGAGAATAGGAGTGTTGAACACATGCCATTCACAAGGGAGTCCTCCAAGGGATATGAGAGTGAGCTCCCTATCAACAATATACTCTCCAATAAAAAGAAGATTATTTTTATCATGATAATCCTCATGAACTAGGATTGAATATCTTCACCTCTTCCCTTCTTTATTTCCTTCAATTTTTTCTTGAGAAAGAGAACTTGGTTTGCATTGCTAGCTTTGAACACACCAACCAACTTGTCATACATTTCCTTAGATGTGTTCAAATCAGATATGTATGCAACCAAATTCTTGCTAATAGAATCCTTGATAATCTTCTTTGCATTGACTTCACCCTTCCTGTACTTTTTCTTTGTGGCAAAAAGGAGGTTCAGAAATCTTTCCTTACACATAGTCCATAACATCCTATTCCTCCAAAGTCAAATCAAGAGACATCTTCCATGCATGATAATTAGACTTATCATTGAGCTTGTCATCAGGCTTGGAATACAATGTAGAGTTCATTGACTCTTGTTCTTGTCCAACATATCTCAATGTTTTCTCTTTTCACTTTTGCTTGGGTTTTGTCTTGACCTCAGCTCTGATCCCATGTTAATTTTAGATAACAATATAAATTTCCAAACTAGCAATCACATTGACATGACAATAAATGTAGATAGAAAATAAATAAAAATAGTAGAAGACAAGCCAAGATAAGAAGACACAAGATGTGGTGCATGCGAGGGAAAAACCCTAATGTGGGGAAACCCTTTGATCATTTCTTCTTATTATTCTTCAAATGTTCATTGGAGAGAGAGAGAGAGAGAACAATATGCAAAGTTCACTTGGCCAATCAAAGTCAAATCTGTCTAGTCAAACAATAGCCACATGAATCCCTAACCAAAAAGTCAACTCTGATCAACATGGCATAATTTCTACTTAAAATCATCTCAGTGAAACCTAATCAACTCGGTGTCCAATAATCATCCAAATCAACCCAAAATAGTCCCAAAAATGATAGTCAAACTTGGTCAACACAGAGGTCAAACTTGTGGTCAATGTTGGTCAAACAACTCTATTTGTCTTGATTTCTGTGCCCAAAAATGCAGCCTACCCAAACAAAAATTTCCTCAAGAAAAACAAAATCAAAATTAGTCAACTGCAGCTTAGTTAATGATGGTCAAATCCTTCCTGCAATTCGGTCAATGCCGAAAACAAAAAATGCAGTCTATCCGTTGCATGTGTGGAGAGAGAGAAGGTTGCATTGAAGTTATATGACCCAATCAGATGACGAGAGAGAGAGATGTGTGAGAATGAATGATGTCCAAATGAGGTAGATGCACCTTCCATTTATATACAACATTGAGGATGAGTAGACGTGTCTTTTGGGCTTGTGAGCCTACATTAGATTATTGGCCAACCTTGACAATTTGTCCATAAACAAAATAAATTCATAATTCCATTTGTACATGTCAGAATGAGATGTTCTTTAGATCAATCCTACACCTCTCGGAAAGAGGAATCCAATAAAAATATCAGCTGCATCATATGATCTGTCAAATGTGGGGTTTGGCCCTAGTTGCCAAATTTAACAAAGACAAAATGCACTATCTTCCCTTGGTCTTTAACAAAGAAAACACAGTTCATAACCATTTCTTCTAAATGAGACCAGTATGATATGGAGCATATCTTAGCGACTAACTCACAATTCACCTAAAAATTATTGTTAGGAACTTCTTGTAACTAGTTTTTATCTTATTTTGTACATTGTTTGGCCAATTCAATGTCTTTAAATTGTCAATCATAAATTGTCAGCCAGGGTGCATGGACTAATGAGGTATAGGTGCACTATATGTGCTAGAAGTTATTCCTTATGTCGTTATGTTCTTGTTAGGGTATAAACTTAATATTAGTATGGAGATGGCATCATTGATTATATTAATGTCTCAATCCCTAAAGTTATCAGCTGATTTCTTAAGAGTTATCCTTTATTGGATTAGCTTATGGATGATATGAGAGTAATTCTAACTTCTACTTGTGTTAGATTATTTTGGGATTTTTGTCTTAAGTCTTTAGGCTGTAGCTCTAATTCACTAAGTGAAAGAGAAATATATTCTATCAAAATGAAAAAGAAGTATTGTTTGAATTCAATTGTTAAGCAGAAGGCTCTCTCACTTTCGGTTATTCAATTTTATTCAAACAAGATATTCTAAATAATATCTATACTTATGAAGTAAACACAATTAGACTATTCTAGATAAAAAGAAAATGGAAGAACCATGTTGTACCAGGTAGAAAGCAATTGAAATAGCAAATTAATCTAGGTATAAAGTAGATGAAAGTACTCATGCATACAATGATTCAATGGTGAACTCATCATATTACATTTCTCACACAAAAATTATAGAAATTCCCCTTGTAGATCAATAGATTATGCAATATATTAAAAATAAATAAAATATCTACTTCTACATAAACTTTGCGAAAGCTTAATCAAATATGAGCAAGATCAATTAGAAAACATATAACTGAGAATGAGAAATCAATCACATACAAACACAAAAGAATAACCCGGGGAAATGCTCAGCCTAAAACCCCAATCTTTGTATTATCATACAAGTGGAAATATGTTTAGGTTATAAAAAGAATCAACTCACAAACTATCATGCTCTATTTGTAATCAAACAATGCAGCTCAAAGACTAAATAGACACTAGATATGCCTTCCCTCAGCCCTTGAAGCCTCCTATTTCCTTGCATAGTTTTTCTTGGTGTCCAATGATGCCACCTGTGTGACTGGCCTCATCACATGTTCACTAAACTAAAGAAGTAACTGCACAATCTCTAAGGAATGAATTCCTTCTACATGCAAGAGATATTCATAATGGAATATTCCTACACCTGATATGACACTCTCCCTCCATCTAATCTCAACTGTGTCTCTGTATGAACTGACATGCATGAGTTATTTACAAGAGAATATTTAGTTATTTAAAGTGCAGTATTTACATGCATGGATGCATTAACTAACTGAACTCACAATTAGTTTAATAAACTATTTCAACTAATCTAACTGGACTTGACTCAGTTAACTGAGCCAACTAATTACAACTCAATATTACAACTCATCTTTAACTCTTTAACTGATGGATAAATTCCTCAATCAATGGAGAAATTGTTGCATCTCCCCACATAGACTTCATGTTTGGTTTTCTACAACTAATTAACTCAAGATGAATTAATTAATTATTTACAAACAACTTCTAAGATAAAATTCGAATTTTTACTTCTCTATTTTAGTTCAGGGACTAATTAAAATAGGAAGGTATCATGAGATGCTATTTATAGTAGAGCTAAATTTAGCACTTCTATATTTAGCATTTCCTTTTGCTATTTTCAACACTCCTTCTCAACAAGAAAGGGATTATCAGTAACCCCAATCCTGTCTCTATGGAACTCGAACTTGCATTTTGACAATGCCTTCGTCAAAATATCTTCATCCTGTTCCTCAGTAGAAACATACATCAACAAAATGATCCTCTTGACTGCACAATCTCAAAGATGGTGATACCGAATATCAATGTGCTTGGAC
>Ga0181465_101011_pt1 | contig 12117 bp, 3 predicted proteins | sample InSIn3gowninarea_FD_119076 | JGI IMG/M metagenome (GOLD analysis project Ga0181465, IMG submission 119076) | Clean room microbial communities from NASA Spacecraft Assembly Facility at Jet Propulsion Laboratory, Pasadena, California, USA -... ... | reverse complement strand
TTACTTGATACATGCTCTTGGGAGACATCCTCTATAAGTGGTCCTTCAATGGTGTCCTTATTCATTATCTTGAGCTTTACGATAAGCAAATCATAATGTATGAGTGCCATGATAGCATTTACGATGGACACTTAAATGGCATAGCTATCGTTAAATGTATCCTTCAAATGGGTTATTACTAACCTAACATGGATGGATTTCTGACTAATGAATTTCAGGTCAAACTCCTACAAGAACATGAGCCACTTCGATGTTCTTGAATTATGATAAGTCTTTCTCATCATGTACTGGAGTGGGTTGGTACGAGAAATCATAAATGTCATGTGATTTAGTATGTAGTGATGTAATTTCTTTACCATGAAAATAATGGCTAGATAGAGATGCTCCATGTAGATATAGAAAAGCTCATAATCCATAAAGATCCGACTGAGGTAGTATGTGGCTTGATATTGGTCAAGATTATTCTTTTTGGCTAACATGATACCTAAGATGAACTCAATCATTGATATGTAGAGCTGGAAAGAAATACCACCCTTGGGGGGATCAAAATAGGCAAAGTGTTGAGGTAGCATTTGATCTCATCAAAGGTTTTCTAACACTTCTTGTTCCACTCAAAGACCATGTCCTTTTTCAAGAGCTCATTAAAAGGATTATACTTATCAAACAACTGAGAAAAAAAATGATGAATGGCCTGGATCTTATCTTGGAGACTCTACAAGGACTTGAGATTATGAGGTGTAGGCATGTCAACAATGGCTTTGACTTTTTTAAGATCAATATTGATACCTTACTTCAATACAATGAAACCTAAAAGCTTACCAAAGGTGACACCAAATACATACTTCTTTAGGTTGAGTCAAACATTATGCTCTAGGAGATGCTAGAAGAATCTACAAAGAACAGCTCAATGTCCTTCCCAAGTGGGAGACTAAGTCAAAAGGTCGTTGACATAATCCTAAACTATATCATGCATAATATCATGAAAGATGTAGGTCATAGTGTGTTGATAGGTCATACCAACATTCTTAATACCAAAATGCATGACTTTGTAACAATAAGTCCCCTAAGGGATGGTGAAAGTAGTCTTTTGTTGATCATCTAAATTGATCTAGATCTGGTTTTAGCTAGAGAAATTGTCCATGAGAGATAGCATCTCATAGCCTACAATGTTATCGATCAAGATGTCAATGTTCATCAATGGGAATTCATCCTTAGGAAAAACTTTATTTAGATCATGGAAGTCTATGCAAATTAGAAGATAACCATTAATGTGGTTTACAAGGACCATATTGGAAATTGACTTGGAGTAATCAATAGATTCGATAAAATTGGATTTCAAAAGCTTCTAGATCTCAACTTTGACCAAAAGGGATTGGTTAATATTAAACTTATGTAGCTTTTTCTTGATAGGATTGGTATCTGGATAGGTTATGATGTTATTCATGATAATATTTTCATCTAATCCTGGCATATCTTTGTAACTAAAGGTTAAGATCTTTTGACACTTAATTAGAATGGACATGGCTACAGTACACTCAGACTTGGTCAAGATATCACCAAGATAAATAATCTTTAGATGATCAAGATTATCATTTAACTTCAATCCAACTAGGACCCCAACATGCATGTGAGAACCATCTCCAAATTGCTTTAGGATGGGAATATACGAATGATCATCTTTGCTAAGATCAAAAATTAATGAGACAAGATCATAATATGATATTTCACCAATGGGCAAGTGACATAGAGAATAAATATCATGTGATGGAAAAACACTTGATGATGATGTGGAGAAATCTACAAACTCAATAACAATCATAGGATCATCATTAAGAGGATAAAAGAAATGATCAACTTCATGGAGTAAAATCATATTAACAAAAATGACCATGTTTCAAGAAGGTGGGTTAAATAAATCACATGGTATAAAATAATCAAATGGGGTAGGACTATAAGGAGAAAAATATAAACCAACATCATGAACATCAAAAGTCTAATCATGAATATCAAGATTGGCACAATGCTCTTCAAGAGAGGCATACTTAGGATCCTTGAAACCAAGGCCCCTTTTATCATGATTGGCTTAGAATGTTGATTGAAAGGCATTGACCATACCTTTTTTTGATTTACCTAGCCAAAATCTTACCATTTACAGTATTCAAAATATCATATGATAAATTTTGGACAAGATAAATAGTCAATCTTAGCATAAAACTTTTCTTTCAAAGGATGCTCAAAGGGGATAAGTGATGGAGAATCAACACTAGCATAGATAAAAATAGATTACTAGGGTAGATAGCCCTAGGTAAAGATGGATCTAATCACAATAGGTAAATCTTGGGACCAACCAAAATCCCTAATGGATTAGATACTACATGATTCATCCTTAATATGATATTACCCCAAATCGAGGCTAGCATAATGCACTATAATAGGATAAGGATTATCATCATCAAAATCATCATATTTTTTCATAACAATGTGGTCAAAGGTGGACACATGATACTCTTACTCTTGGGAAGGTCAAGGAGTCATGTTCGAAGGAGGATATAGGTTATGAGGTGGGGGAACTTGATTGTATGATTGAGGTTGATTGATCTTGTTTTGAGGCATCTTGATTGGAGACCTCAAATCATCTAACTAGGATGAACAAGATTCATCAAGTGATTTGTCCTTTAAATGATCAAGATAAGAAGCATCCAAGGGAGGTGAAGATGATGATGGTTTTCACCCAAGATAAGGACTAAAATGAATATTCAATGATGAAGGAACTTGTAACTAGATTATATCTAAGTTGGATTATTATTCACAAGGATGGTTATGGGTAATAGAATTAGCATAGAAAAAGGATCAAAAGTTTGAATAAGGTAAGTCTCTTGATGGAATAATGGTGATGGGATTGATGGCCAAGGTACTATAGTAGTATCAGACTATCAAAAATCTTATGATTGAGCTCAAAATTTGAAGTGTGATCAAAATCAAGGAAGGAAATGATTTGAAATTGACTTTTAAGCTTACAAAGTGACTATTTTATGGGTCAGTTAGGATTTTAGACCTAACCAATCAGTTAGTCCACTAACTAGTGGGCCAATTAGGGCTAGGATCAAATTAGTGGTAACCAAGATTAAGTTACCAAAAATTGACTCTTTAGATATGATGAAATAGGATAAAAGGTTGATGTGATCATTATGAGGTACAAGCTAGATCAAATTATTGTGAATCGCCTGCACAAGGCATATAAATGGTACTGAGGTGTTTACACTATTTGACAAAGATATAAACCTATGGACTATAATTTGATAATGATAAATGATAAATATGATAAATATTGATCTAAATAAAGATATACAAATATATAGACAAAATGCCTTGAATCTCACCAATGCAAGTAAATACAAAGCTTCAAAAGCTAGATCTCTAATGTAAGAGAACAAAGATGTATCAATCCTAATATTTGGATCAAAAATATCAAACACTACCTTGAAACCCTAGGTATGTAATTAGCCTACAAATGCCTAAATTTTAAATAATATTAATCTATACTTATTTGAGGACACAATATCTTCAAAGTCAAGTCCAATTAAAGCTCAATAACCTATAAAACTATGAAATCAAATATTAATCTCATGAAACCTTAGAGTAGCCAAAATGTACCTCAATCCACCAATGATGGAGAATAATTTCCAAGGCATGTAAAGGTAGGTCCAAAGCTTGATGGAGACCCTTCCAAATAATGCAAGAAGATTCTAAAGGTTCATTGTTTGTAAAGAATTACTCTGAGCTTACGCATACTAGAAAGTCTAAAAAGTGTAGGAACCTTGAAAAGTGAGCATGAATTGGCTTTAATAAACCTCATATCAGATCTTACAGATGATTGTATGACCTTCAGGACCATCCGAGGAATTGGTAATTCATTTGGATGACTGAGACCAAAGAGTTACAACAACTTAAATGTTGAAACATCATCAAATGAATCAGTCAAAAGTGTTGTCAAATATACATTAGCTAACATGATAGTAAAAATTATGATAAATGATACAAATATTAGTAAAACACCAATAATACAATAAGATATAATTTTAGGGTATTTACAATATATTATTGATATTGTTGTTATGTATTGTAAGTGGATCTTGAAATACCCCCAAGTTTCTATTAGATTTGGCAATTAGATTTCCAATGGATACTTACCCATTATCAATCAACCATTGAAGAATTTTCATTAACTCATTACACTTATTTATTTTGTGATCTTTATATCCATGATAAGTGAAATATTTGTTGTCTTTATACCATGTTACTTTCTCCCAATTTGGATTGTCTTGTTTGATTTCGAGAAGTAGCAATTGTGCATCAAGAATCTTTTTCAACACATCCCTTATAGGTTTAGCTAATGGTGTTTTTGCCTTATATTTCCCTTGCTATTGAGGTTACCTAGGTCTATAATTATGTTTTTGGTTACCTTGACCATTATTTCATCTCTCTTAATTTTTTATTTTCATTGGTGGATTATCCCTAGTGGCCTTGGTGGAGCTAATTCCATAACTGGTTGTATTTGGTGGAGATCATGATAGACTTGGTTATTTTATGGCTTTTGATAAGAATTACTAGGATTACCTCTATTATTTTGATACTTCTGGTTATTTTTCAATTTTTTTCTCAGTTTAATATTGCCATCTTGAACCTTGGCTTTCTCAATTAACTTAACTTCTAATTCTCAAATATACAATATTATTGGATTATAATTATTTTATAAATAGGCATGTTACAACTTCTAGAGAAAAGTTTAACCAACTCATCCTGAGGGAGCATATAAGGCATATTAATTGTAAAATGATTTAAAACTTTATTGATCAATTATTCAAAATAATATATGACATATGTTGTACTAAGGAAGATTATTATACCAGTATAAATCTTGCCCCACAAGCATCATGGGAAAGGTCCTACACATTAATACATTGTCACTGTTGATGATGTAGCATGAGTATTTAAAATTTCTAAGGTGCTCAATAGGATCTTCTTTACCTTTGAATTTATCTACCTTAGGGATCTCAAAATTGTATGGCAAGATTTTGGGTGTATGGGTTCATTACAAATTGAGGTGTATGATAGTTTGTTCTTCTCATGATCACTTACTTTGAGTTCCATTTATTTCATCCTCTTTAAAATCTCACCATTGATATTGGAAGGTTGAGTGCTAGTGACAACTTGTTGTTTAGGCATCTGACTAATATGTGGATCATCATATTGATCATCATAATATTTTTGTTTATTCCACCCATATGATTGGTTTTTTTTATTTATGGAAATTGTTATGCATAGGGACTCGAACATGAGCATATATATGAGGATGATCATCATGTTGTTATGCACTTTCCTATGAGGGGAATCACTTGAGAGGATGTATAATAATTTTATTATAGTGGTAGATTGGTTAGGTGTGAATGATACCCTTTGCCTATATGGATGCTAGGTGGAACCTTGGATTGGTTATGAGATAATGGTACATGAGGTATGGAGGTGGAATAAATATAACTTTGCACAATGGTACTTTGACATTACCTTTAAAGGAATTTTGCTTGGGGTTACATCATTATGCTTCATCAAACATCATTCTCAAGCTCATCCTTCATGATGGATTTAGGTATTATTTATCTATTAAAACTTATTTTGAGATAATCATGGATTTGTTGGTGTTTTTTTAAATCTAAGCTATTATTTAGATCTTCATAAATCCTTGTATCCATATTTAAACTTGTATATTTACTTACTCATATGGCATATAGGAATCTAGGCTAATATATTTAGCTAGGGTTTCAACCTGAGGTTGTGAACTTTAAGGTCTAACCTTAAGTTTGAATATTATTTTTCATTCTTTAGCTTTAATTGTATTAGATCCATTCTTTTTAAGGCTAAATTATTCATTTATATTGGCATACTTTGTCCATAGTTGCACATAGCCTTTTTTTTCACATATCTTGAATCTTTATCATAGATCTTATCAATATTTGATCATATCTTTTCAATAATAATTTCGACCTTGTATTTTCATATGAATTTGGACATCATTTGGATAATAGGCATATATCTTATTTCAACCATCCTTTTGGTTGAGTATTAATGGGCCTACTCTCTTGTTGAGTTACGATTTTACCTTTCTTCATTGATCATAAGGCCTCAAGGTCTTGTGATTGAAGGTGCCCTATAATCTTTATCTTCCTTTCAAGTCTTTGGATATCATTTTGGTATATCAAGTTTAAAGGACATATTCTTACCTCATACTTGGTCAATTTTTCATATCATATCATTAGAAATTTAGTAGAGTAAAGTATATTTATCTTGGAATTATTCATAAGATATGTTGAATGGTTTTAATGAAGAAAAATAGGCATTAAAAAATGATGACCACAATGTGATATGAAGGATCATGGTCATACAATGTAAGTAAATAAGAATGGATCTTAAGTTAGTGTGCTTGATAATCATTATTATATAATCCACCCCAAGTGCCTAGTGGAGGTGGGTGGGGTTATAAAACCTAGGGATAGGTAAAGAAGGACTATCAAGAGGTCCTAAAAAAGGTTCAAATGGAGTAAGCTTTGAATGTGGATAGGGTGGATCATGAGAGATACCTACATGGGATCAGGTGGTGGCTCTAGGTAAAGGTAAATCATCTCAAAAAATCTCCTCAATAATTGGAGAAATGACATGATGTGAGGAATACAATAGTTATGAATATACAAGTGGTGATGTAGGTACATCCTCTATTAGAATTATATTTCAATATCTAAATCATGAGATTTCCTCTAACCCATCTAATGGTATAGTTGAATAGGTTACCTCAATAATAGGTAACTTATAAGGTGTAGGTGCTTTGGGGGGAGGATATTATTATTCGTATTGTACATCCTGGAATTCCTAAAATAAATATTAGACTAACGGATCACTAATAAAAAGATCATATTGGGACACAATTTTCTCTTGATAAGGGTGACCTCCTACAGGATATGTAATAGCATGATGATCCACATTATGATGTGACCCATGATCCATCCTATCATGCTATGGAGTAGACTCTAGCTTAAAAAAATATTATAACTTTTGGCTAAATAAGAGGTGAGATGAAGATGAAGGAAATGACTCAATATCACTTAAGTGTACTAGCATGTGTATGCATGATGGGTTTTGTATGACATATAACTTAGGAAGAGGATTTATTGGATTTATATTATTATGTCGTTACTCTTCCTTGAGCAGCTCTCTCACTCTATGTTATTCCCTAGTCTCTACCATGTGTATAGACCTTGGATTTTCATCCATGGTGTGTGTATAGTGAAGGTAGGATAGGATAAGTAAAATATTAAGAATTTAAAAATATAAATAGAGATGTAAGATTGCAATAATGCTTAGAAATAAAATAAACAACACCAAGCCTAAAATTTTAGTTTAAAATCTTATTAATGTATGCACTTGTAATTCACACAACTTATATTGTATGTCCTTTTCAAAAGATGAATTCTATATGATAAAGATAGTAGTAGTGAAATGTTAGCAATTATTTATTACTTATTGAGTTCCTTCTTTGTTCAATTGATACTTTCTATTTTTAATAAGGGTTTATTTTAATACAATTACATATTCTGACACACCTTATTTTAATTTCCCTAAAGATAAATCTAATCAAGCATTTATAGGGTAAAGTCAATCTCTAGGGGGTGGTACATTTTTTAGGGTATCATCAATACCCTATAAAGGAATCTATCCCAAATAGAGGGGGGGTACCACTTCAGCATTCAACTCCAAGTATGGGTTAGGTCATGAGAATATGGTCCATGTTATCAGTATAAGCCTAGGATTGTGAATTAGTCTAAATGCAATAAGAAAATATGATAGTGTAACACTATGATGAATTCAAGATGAAAATTTAACCCTTTTAAATAGATAACAATACACTCTCACCCAAGGATGATAATTGAACCCTTTTTTTTTAATAAAATTAATACAAGCTATGAATTTTTGGTACAAACAACAATTAGTAAATAATTCCCAACAATAAGGAAAAGCCTTTCTTAGGATTTTATTTTATTACAAAAGTAGATTTTATTTGTATGCAAATACTCCCTCCAAAATAAAATGCAAAATTCACTAAATACCAAGGCAGTCCTAGTATGGAAAGAATGATCAAAAAATATGGAAAAGGCATTGGAACTAATCTAAATTCTTACCCATGTGATAATGTCACTTCCTACTCTTAGTTCATGAAATGCAATGGAAGGTTACAAGTATGTGTTTCAAAATCATCCACTACATGGATGACTATGAAAAATAGTTTTAGCCATCTGGAAAATCAATAATCATTTGGATGACCATAACTGCACTAAGAGAAAAATAAATGAGTGTTAAATGAATGATCATGTGATAAGGATATGATGAGTCCTATGAATAGGAAACCCCATTTGTATAGAAAAACCTTACATAGTACTACTATCAACTAAATAAAGATTTGAAACTAAGCAAGAAATCTTAAAAATTTCTCAAAATTAAGTACAGTTAAAATCATCTAGAGATAGGATGACTACATAAGCATTTAGATGACCTACAAAATTTTCTGATAGAGGGTTGATTTGCACTCAGGATCTCTCAGTAGCAGGATAATTTTATATGAATTAATATTGGGACTTTGATATTTTTATATCTCATTATGTACTTTCCCAATAAGCCTTCTTGTAATTTTTACACAAAATGAGCCATTGGAACTCACCAAAAAATGGGAAATATCTAAAAAATGAAATCATAAAACTATGAGAAGGGGATACAAAACTCCTTAGAGATTTTATGAATCTATGAACATAGAGGTCACACCATTATTACCATTTTTAATAGCTATTTTCCAACACTCAAACCACTCAACATACCATTTGAATGATTCAAAGATAAATATGCTTTACTCTACTAAATTACCTATGATATGATATGACAAATTGATAAAGTATGGGGTCATAATATTCCCATTACATTTGAGATGCCAAAATGATACTTAAAGATGTAAAATGAATACAAATATTATGGGGAACCTCAAATCATAAGCCCTTGAGGAATTGTGATCAATCAAGAAGGATGAAACCCCAACTCAACAAGAGAGTATGCCCCCTAATACTCAACCAAAAGGATGGTAGAAATAATATATATGACTATTATGAAAATGATATACAAACTCACATCATAATATAGGATCTAAATGATTATTGATAAGATATGATCAAATATTGATAAGAACTATAATAAAATTCAATATATGCGACAAAAAAGGCTATATGCAAGTATGGATAAAGTATGCCAATATCAATGGATAACTTAGCCTAAATAAGAATGGATCTAACATAATTCAAGCTAAATATTGATAAATAATATTCAAACCCTAAGGTTATAACTTAAAGGTAACAACCTTAGGTTGAAACCTTAGCTAAATGTATTAGCTTAAATAACCATATGCCAGATAATTAAGCAAATATACAAATTTATAGGTATATACAATGGTTGATGGAGACCTAAATGATAGCTTAGATCTACCAAAATCCTAACAAATTCATAATTAGCTCAAAACAAGATTTAATGGATAAATAGTACCTTAATCAATCATGAAGGATAAGCTCTTGAGGTGTGAATGATGTTTGATAAAGCATAATGATGCAATCCCAAGCAATAGTTCCTCAAAGTTGATGTTACAAGTTATATTTCATGCTTGGGATTCTTAAAACTCAAAAAGTGCTTACGAAAATGAGGTTTGAATCCTTGTAAATGGATCCCATGTCACTTATTTATAGACAACATAATTAGGATCTTTTGGATGACTATGAGTTTACAGGATCATCTAGATGACTAAGATATAGTGCAAAACTTATCTAACTATCAAAATCTCATCGATTTAAACTATGAGAAATTTTTCATCACATGTTAATTTGACATATCGTGATATAATAATATAAATATTATAAATGACTACAAAACATTAGCATTAGGTAAAAATATGATTTTATGGTGTTTACACATATTTGACTCAATAAATTTCACTTTACAAATGATTCCTTATTAACTAATTAGTAGAAAGGGAGAAGGATTTTTCACATAAAACTTGCAATACTCAAAATATTATGCAACACTTTATGGTCTACTATCCAATGGTAGAAAATATTTTTTATAAATAATTTCCTCTTTCACTTCTTGACTAGATTGCACACATGAAATGAAAATGGTTATAAGTTGAGGAAATATTTAAGTTTTGGGACATTCATTTTACCATTTAGAGTATGCCTTCCCATATTTGGACTTTTTTTATTCAACATATATAAGCTTAATTATCCTACTATATTAATAAAAAAAAAAAATTGGTAAGAAGGTTTTAGGTTTGTTCTCAAGTTCTAGTTATCATTCAATGTATTATGAAGAATTTGAGATATCATTATCAAAATAAGAAGTACTTTAGCCAAATATGAAGTATTCATAGTTAAACAATGTGATTGTATGAAAGAGTTAACTTATCACGATCAGGAATTGAGTGTGAACTTGCACATTACTTGTATTACTCACGAAATTACAAGGCTTTATAGCTTCAAAATGAAGCTACAGTACAACAATGGCTATTGTAGAAAATTACAAATATTAACTAGAAAACTACTCCAAGTTGTTACAATCCTTCAATCCATGTAAAAATAAGTATGGATTGTTATTCAACGTTCAAACATATTCCTTCAGCTGTAACAAACCTCAAAATGAAGTAAAAAGACAAACACAACTCAAAATGCATTAAAAAACATCATTCTAGTTTGACAGTTCATGCACAGAGTGTAGCTAATGTTCAGCAGATCGGTTGGCTTAGCCGATGGGTTGGCTAGTTGATTGGATGGCCGCTTGGCTAGTTGGGACCTGTTGGCCAGTTGGCCAGTTAGGACTAGCTGATGGGCCAGCTAGGAACTATGCTGAAAGTTTAAGTGCCTCGAAATTCTCACTTCCAAGGTCTAAAACTCCAACATTCTCCCCCTTGATGCTAAGTGGACTTACCATGAAGTTCCTTAGCTTCAAAAACTGAGCTTTGATAATGGCTTTGGTAAAAATATAAGCCACATTATCCAAAGTACTAATATGTCTAAGCTCCACTATCTTCTTCTCCACCATGTCTCTTATGAAGTGATACTTCATATCAAAATGCTTTGACCTGCTATGATGGATTGGATTTTGTGCCAATTGGATGGCACTCTTTTTGTCACAATATAGAATAGTAGCACCACTTTGAATCTCACAAAGCTCCTCTAGAATCTTCCTTAACCATAATGCTTGAGCACTAGCACTTGTGATTGCAAAATACTTTACTTCGATCGATGAAAGAGCCACCATGCTTTGTTTCTTTGAACTCCATGTTATCATACCTGAACCAAGATTGAAGCATTGTTCGGATGTGCTCTTCCTATCATCAATGTTGCTCCCCCAATCTGAATCACTATAGCCAACAAGTTTGACACTCCCATGCTTGATGTAGTGGATGCCAAAATCAATTATTCCTTGAACATATCTTAGAATTCTCTTTGCTGCTTTCATGTGTGACTCAAATGGATCACCCATATACCTGGATACAAGTGATGTAGCAAATGCAATATTGGGCCTAGTGTTTGTGAGAAACATAAGACTCCCTATAATGGATCTATTAGTGGTTACATTGACTCTCACTCCCCCATCATCCTTACAAAGAAGCTCACCATGAGCAATTGGAGTGGGTAGTGGTTTACAAATTTCCATACCAAATTTCAACAACATATCTTTAGCATACTTGCTTTGACATACAAAGATTTCATCATTACATTGATATACTTCCAATCCTAGGAAGTAGTGCATAAGACCCAAGTCTTTCATTTCAAATTCATCCATCATTTTCTTTTTGAATTCATCATTCAATTTAGAAGAACTACCCATATAAATCAAATCATCAACATATAAATAAACAAGTATAAGATCAATACCTTGCTTCATGATGTAGAGGGTAGGTTCATTCTTGCTCCTTTGGAAACCATATTGTTGAAAGTAGCCATCTATCCTTGAATACCATAACCTCGATGCTTACTT
>Ga0181465_101010_pt1 | contig 12129 bp, 6 predicted proteins | sample InSIn3gowninarea_FD_119076 | JGI IMG/M metagenome (GOLD analysis project Ga0181465, IMG submission 119076) | Clean room microbial communities from NASA Spacecraft Assembly Facility at Jet Propulsion Laboratory, Pasadena, California, USA -... ... | reverse complement strand
GCCTTGGTCACCATCTCATGCATGACAAACACCCCATAATCGTAATCTTCTTCCTCGGCCTCGTAACCGCATGCGCAGTACTTCTCCTGCCTAACGTATGGGATACGCTCCTCTCTCGTCATAAGCTATTCGTCCTCATCCTCCTCCCACAGCCATACCTGTGGCTGTATCTCAGTGCCAAGTGGAACAAGTCAACCCACATCACTCCTGCCCACCATGCAAGTCAAATGCGCCACTACCCCTACGACCGCATCCTCTACCACCCTGGTAATACTTGCTCAACCTGCCATTTTCTCAAGCCGGCCAGGAGTAAGCATTGCAGTATATGCAAGTCTTGCGTCTCACGAATGGACCATCATTGCATATGGGTGAACAATTGCTTGGGACGGGGAAACTATAAATTCTTCCTCTTCTTGCTGCTCTCAACCGGCATCCTCATCGCATACGGCGCATATATAGCATGGTTTTCGTTGAGGAAGAAGATTACGATTATGGGGTGTTTGTCATGCATGAGATGGTGACCAAGGCGAGAGCTGCTAGAGGTGATGCGACCATTGGTGAGCTTTAAATCTAGGCGACGAAGAAACGAGGGTATGTGCAAAACGAAGAGTCTGTTAAGGAAGCCTATAGGTGTATTTCTATCTTGATGAGTAAGTTGTATAGGTAAATGGGACAGAATATGATACCTGAAGGCTGGAAGGCGGCCAAAGAAGGCTACAAATGTGAAAAACGAAATTGCACCGGCCAGTATGAACAGGGTGCGCGCGAGCGCCATATTTCATGTTGTTTCACGTTATTGCTTGTGCATGTTGTTGTTGATGATCGAGAGGATGGTGAGGGGACACTACGGCAATGCGACTCCACATTCGGCATGTGAACACGCGTTTCCCCCGACGCGTCATCATCACTAACTCCATAATTTCACCTCAACACTATGGCGTCAATCCTCGTGTATGAAAATGTTACTGAGGACGCCCAGATTGGAACAGGCCATTTATTCGAGGGCAGGAGTTTCTGGGTTGCTCAGCGCGTGCCTCACCGCACAGCACTCTTGGCCCTTATCAGGGCTAATGGTGGTGAAATCGTGCCACTAGAAAAGCAGGCAGACTGGATGATTGCAGACCATTTTCGGAAAGACTGTCCTCCTGGTACAATCAGCTATGAGTTCGTGCACAAGTCCATAGCTAGAGGCAGCATCCTGGATCCGAACGACTTCCCAGCAGGCCCAAAGATAGGTACTGCACGCGAGCCTGGATCGCTGGTCAGACCGGCAAGATTCGCAAGATATGCGTTTACACCCAATGAGGATCGAATACTTTACAACTGGGTCAAAGAGGCTGTGGCAAGCGGTGTTCCCATGAGTGGGAATGAGTTGTACAAGCAACTGGAGCAGAAGGTCTGCATGCGCATGTGCATATGGTCAAGATGCAATGCTGACTTTATACAGTATCCACGACATACATGGCAGTCGTGGCGCAATCGTTATCTTAAGCATCTTAAAAATCGACCTCCATCTGCCTTCGACGCTCCAGATAATGCACCGCCATCCTCGCCTTCAGATCAAGCGTCGAAAACAGCCGAAATATCTGTAGTGCCAAAGAGCGGCCGTATCAGGAACAAGGACCAAGTGCAGGAAACTCTCGCCAATGACAAGGTCGAAGGAAAGGTGCAATCCACAGTTGTGGACGAGTACACAGTTGATCAATTGGCAGCGATGTTCACGACGGAAGACTGGGAAGAGTTGTATGCTTTCGTCGATCATATTGACAGCTTTTCAGATGACCAATTGTCATACGAAACATCGTGGAGGGAGTGGGCTGAGAACAAGGGCAGTCAAACATCTGAGCAATGGCGGCAGTATTACGAGAAGGTGGTTAGGCCCCAATGGCAGCAAGATCCATCCTCGAAAAGAGAACTTATCAGGAAGAAGGTTGATCAGAGGCACCAGGACGATAGTCCTAGTTCAACTAAAAGCCAGAGGCTGGGCCAGGTACATGATAGGATCACTTCTACGTCACATTTTATGGAGTCGACGCCTGCAAGCTCCTTACGGCGCATGGTGTCCAATGGACTGCCATCAGATTCAAGACTAGAGTCATCATCAGCGGTCCAGCACAAAACGGCGCGATACATCGGACATAGCAATGAATCAGCTCTGAAGCGGGCGCGGGATGAGGTTGGTGCTAATAAGGAGTCAGGAGAACCAATTCGACCCGCAAAGGCACGGAGGAGGATTAGTTTATCTCCTACTTTGGCTGAGCCGGAGAAGTTGGTCGACGCTGTGGGCACTTTGGGGCAGCCACTGGATATTTCATCTACAACAAACTCTATACAATCAAGTGTTGAGCATCAAGCTCAGGAAGAGCAGGCACCTGATGAAATACGGGATAGCGATGAAGGAGATGAAGTTGCAAGCGTCATGTCAAAGGACAGTCTAACCTATGCTGCCGCTTTGCCTTGGTCACAAGTCGTAGAGAATAGCGTCGAGGATGACCTGCAGAGCATAGCCTCGTCCATGGACTCCGATCACATCGTCCCTCTTCCTCGGCCATCCCAAGTTCAAGAAGACGACGAAGATGCCGATGATGTAATCTCTAGTACCCCTACCCTTCGTGCTACAAAGACATTTGCGTTCGACACTCAAGCCATACTTTCTTCATCACAGCTACCAACCAAAATGTCCAAACTTCCACAGCCTTTACTCGGATCCTCGCCACCACCCCACCCCGAGTCCGAAGCTTCAACGACACAGTCTATAGAGGAGTTCAGGCGTTCTTTGAACGGAAGCGACTTTAAGATACAAACGCAACCACAATTCACACGCCTTCCCCGGCCGGATTCGCCAACGCCCTCAGCAACCTCCGAAGTATCTGCAACCGGGTCCGAGGACCCAGACGAACCACTTTCTGCTCCCGAGATAGAGGACTTTTTTGCTGAACAACACGCGTTGGGGTTCTCCGATGAATTCATCACCAAAGCACTGAAACGCACACGTTTCCGGCCGGGTCTCGCTATCACTGTTCTGGACGCCTGGAAATCAGGCCGATCTCTGCCTTTTCAACGCGGTATATGGAGTCTAGAAGATGACGAGCAGGTTGAGAGTGGCGATGGCCTAAGTCTGGCGAAGCTGGAGAAAAAACATAGTCTTGATGGTTGGGGAGGGATCACAGAGAGATTGAACTTTCTTTCGGCTTGGTCACGGCGGTAGCGTCCTCCATATGCATGTTTTGATGCGTTACCCAGGCCGCAAGGAACGGCCTCACAGAGGCGCGTCAATGTTTTGCTTTCACTTCGGACACATCGAGCAACCATATATTGGACCCTCCTTGCCTACCTTTTCACTCAGTTGTTCGCACTGTTGTCACTGCGGTCGTGCATGAAGACCACACTCGATTTCTGATTCAACCTGTTGTCAATTTTTGGTATGGTTTCGCCCTCATCGCACTACCGTGGAAATAAGTTCAGCTCGTATACGCAACATTTCCGCTTATGAATGATGATATTTTGTGTAGCATTTTTGTGTGTTAGCAGATATGAACAATAGGGTTATGTAGCGAGCAGAAACAGACTTGTTAGCAGTTTATATATACATATGTATAGGGTGAATGAGCACAGATTGAATGTTGAATACGTTTGGAGATGGCAGACATATAAATTGAAGTGTAGTCTAAGGTGCAGCGTAACGCTGATCAATGATGGATCCACTTCTTCTTGGTTCCATCCGCGTTCCTCTTGCGGCTCTTTTGCTTCTTGCCCGCTTTCCCTTCTTGCTTCTGCTCGGTTTTCTGTGCCTTAGGGGCTTCATCTGCATCCGATTCGGAGTCTTCATCCTCCTGAATTGGAGCCGGTGCAGGTTCTGGTTCCTCTTCGTCGAATCCGAGCCCATCAACGGCTCCTAAGAAGCCGGTGTTGCCCTCACCTTTCATCAACGCTTCCACATCGATACCGCCGCTAGTCAAATACCTTGCAGAGACACCAGTATTTATACGTTCCGCCAGCAAACTCCTGAGTTCCTGCCGGACAGCTGCGAACTCGGCCTTCGTCATCTCACTAGCAGCCTTCTCCTTCTTCTTGCGTCCGCTGCCCCTGCCCTTTTTGCCCTTGGCTTCCTTTTCGAACTCTTCGCTATCGTAATCAATGCCCAGATCTTCGGCGGCCTGTACAAACATGTCGTCGTTTGAATTCTTCTTCTCCTTCGCAATGACGGTGTCCGCCAATTTTTTCGACAGTATAGCACGCGGCTTCAAGCGCGACACAATGCGACGATCAATATCCAGCGTACGGATGAAGTATGCGCGTTTTTTGTTCGTCTGTTGCTGTGCAGATTCAGCGCGAGCGTGTACTTTGGCGACAAGCCGGCGTACACCCGCGACTTCTTCGGGGGCGCAGATAATGATGCTTGATCCTGAGGCGTCGGCGCGCGCTGTGCGACCAGAACGGTGAACGTAGGTGTCTGCAGCGCGAGGAAGGTGATAGTGGATTACGAGGTCTACTTTAGGAATGTCGAGACCGCGGGCTGCGACATCGGTCGCAACGAGGATGGAGCCTGGGCGCTCTTTGAAGCGCTCTATGGAGCGCAGACGCGCTTTCTGTATCATGCTGGAGTGCAAAGGGAGCGCAGGAAGGTTGAGGTTGGTGAGAAAGGGGGTCAGGCGGCGGACGGCAGAGATAGAATTTGTGAAGATCAAGGTGCGCTTGTTAGGGTGGAAGAGTAGGAGAGAATAAAGGTAAAGGTCCTTTTCAGGACCGGCGCATTCGATGAGGCCTTCGCGTAGTTTACTGGCCATCTGAGATTCGGGGTTTGCGTCGATGAATCTCGGCTGCTCTTCGCGGAAATTGAGCTTCTTCAGAAGGTATTCCATTGAGTCGGCCTTGTTCATGATGTCGCCTGTGTCGTTGCCGAATTTGACTTTGCCAGCGAGCTTCTGCTGGAGACCTTTCTGGAAAGTAGCAGAGAAAACAAGCGTTTGACGTTCTACCTCTGGTGTAGGCTCGTCTTCCTCCTCTTCATCATCCACCTTGTCCAAAACCTTGAGAATCTCTCCGAGCTCTTGGTAGTGACCTTGGCTCAAAAGACGATCTGCTTCATCTAGAACCAGAAACTTGATCTGTTTCAAAGATCGCAGTAGACCTTGACCACTACTGATGACCTCCCAGAGTCGTCCAGGTGTGCCTACGACAATGTCTGCCTTCTCAAGCTGACGGCGCTGCTTCTGTACGGATAGTCCACCAGTAATGGTTGCAATAGACGGTGGATCGAAGTCGCCTTTGGCGCACAGGTCGGTCAAATGTGCTGTGATCTGATGAGCGAGTTCTCGAGTTGGCGCAACGATCAATGCCGTAGGCACTGTGCGTATCTTCGAGTCTTTGTCTTCCGATGCTGGCCTGGTAGCAAGGTAGCGCTCCACAATAGGAATTCCAAAAGAAAGCGTCTTTCCTGAACCTGTCGAAGCTTTTCCAATAAGATCTCTGCCAGCCATGATCTCAGGTATCGTAGAAGCTTGGATCGAGCTGGGCTTAGAAAATTTTAATCCTGCCAGCGCACCCACTACTTTCTCTGACAATCCCAATTCCTCCCAAGCTGATGTATCGATCTCTTCGTCATCGATGGGCTGGTTCAACAGGATGTCGAACGCTCCCTCGCCAGAGATCTCGAAGTCTTCGGTTGCTTCCACGCCCTCCTCTTCGACATAGTCGGGATTTGGTTCAAGGCTTTTACCGCCGTTCGCTAAGGTATTCTGCTGGAGCTTCTTCTCCGATTCTCTCTTCGCCTTCGCCTCCGCCTTCTTTTCCTTTTTTGTCTTGGCCTTCTCCGGCTTGCTCTCAAGCTTGTCTTTCTTCAATGTTCTGCCGTCTTCTACTGTGCTATTGGGGTTGAGGTCCTCGATTTCAATGCCGCCCTTCTTGGCTGGCTCCTCCTCGTCATCGCTGAACCCTGCGAAGGACTCGTTATCGCTCTCAGGCTCTTGCTGTCTGGGAGTGGTCTCCTCAAGCTCCTCTTCGTCTACATTCTTTTCATCTTCCACTGGCAACTCCTTCCCCTCTTGGCCAATCATCTTCTCTAGACGTGCAGCTTCCTCCTCTTCTCTACGCCAAGCGGCTTCTACATCCCTCTCGATCTCTTCTTCGGTTTTCGTCGTCTGAAACGTGATATTGCCAGTGGTCGGATCCTTGACAACTTCCACATCGTCGATCTCTTCTAAGCCGTAGAAGCCCTCGGTATCCTCCAGGCGGTCGGGCATACCAATGGTCTTCCATCCCAAGTCATTCAATTGAACTCTGCGTTTCTGCTTTTTCGTCGCAGGTTGCTGTACTTTTTCGAGCTTCTGACGCTTGTGCGCTTTATGCGCCGCTTTCGGAGGGTTATGCGCGCGCTTCATCTTGTATCAAGGTATGCGCAATTGTTGAGACAGAGCAGTTAATCATGTCTTCCCAGAAATTTTTGGATACATCGGTGAGTCGGCGTTTGGCTCGGCTACACTTGCCCTACACAAATGGTGCCCCTCGCGTGGGGTCAACTTCCGCACGTTTATATCCTTCATACAAGGGCTTGCTTCCTCAAATTTCGGAATTTTGCGACAGGTGGCTTGCCTTAAAGATACTTGGTTTCACTATCGGTAACAAACACTGCATGACACACCAAGTACGTTCCTCGATCCAGAAGGGCACCTACAAAAAAATCGAACAGGATAGCTCCTCAAATCTCAAGTAGGAAGACCACGCGAAGCCGTAGTGTCGAGCAACGCAACAGTGCTCTAAAAAGGAGGACAACTGAAGATGGGAAAATCTTCAAAAGACAAGCGGGACGCTTATTACCGCCTTGCAAAAGAGGAAGGGTGGCGTGCCCGATCAGCCTACAAGTTGCTGCAAATCGATGAAGAGTTCAACTTGTTCGAAGGAGTCACTAGAGTCGTCGACCTCTGTGCTGCACCGGGAAGTTGGAGCCAGGTGCTCTCCCGTGTCCTTATCAAGGGTGAGACTTTTGGAAGAGCAGGATGGGAACAGAAACAAGCAGCAACACGGCAATACGTTCTTGGCTTGAATCAAAAGGAAGGGGACCGCACTCCACCAGCATTTCAGAAGCCAAAGCCTAGGGAGAATGTCCGAATTGTTGCGATCGATTTGCAGCCTATGAGCCCTCTCGAAGGCGTCACAACGATGCGTGCTGATATCACGCATCCTTCTACTATCCCACTTATGCTCAAGGCGTTGGACCCAGATACTTACGACCCAAACTCAACATCTTCATCATCACCAGTAGATCTCGTCATTTCGGATGGTGCACCAGATGTCACGGGTCTGCACGATCTTGACATCTATGTGCAGAGCCAACTTCTCTGGGCAGCACTCAACTTAGCGCTCTGCGTACTAAAACCTGGAGGCAAATTCGTTGCAAAGATCTTCCGCGGGAAAGATGTAGACCTGCTCTTTGCACAGCTCAAAATTGTCTTCAAAAGAGTGCGCGTGGCAAAGCCAAGGAGCAGTCGAGCGAGCAGTATCGAAGCATTTGTTGTGTGCGAAGGTTTTTGTCCGCCGGCAGGATTTAAAGCAAGTTTGGACAAGCCTTTGGGCGCTGGAACCCAACTGCCTACAGATGCCAGCCCACCGAAGGAGGAGAAACAGACTTCGCGGACAGTGAGAGCAGACGGGGCCATTGAGTTGGATCTTGGTACGGAAGACGAAGAGGATGATGTAGAAGAAAGCGGAAAAAGATGGATAGCACCGTTCCTTGCATGCGGTGACTTATCAGCATACGACTCTGATGCGACATACAAGCTGCCCAAAGATAGAGTTAGCCTAGACCCTGTGCAGCCGCCGACCGCGCCACCGTACAAGCGTGCATTAGAGATGCGAAAAATGGCCGGAGGTGCCTATGGGAAGACTAAAGGCAGAGCAGTCAAAAAGGCAGTTTGAGCCACTGCTGAGTTGGTAGGTTATAGCTTTGCGAAACGAACACGCCGCATCTCAGAACTGATGTAAAAAAAATTATTTTAAAGATGGTTCATATCCGTAACCTATATTGACAAAGGTGGTGACATGGAAAAGTTGATCGTCGACGTGGCTGCCCCAATAAATCTACACCTCTAATCATTGCGCTCGCACTTTCTCAATTCTATCCATCTGCACTTCTCAGATTTCCCGTACTCACTACTTCTGCTCTAGCAGACAATCCCGCTTGAATTCGCTAAGTCTTGTTTATAGCATCATTATTGTGCTTCCTTGTCAATGATATAATCGTTTTGTCTACACCTTTAATTGAGTCAAACATCACTCCCCTTTCCTTCTTGAACCTCGCATTGTCGTTGGTACTAGCACGTGTAAGACAATCTCTAATCTTGGTGAGTCTTCTCAAAAACTAGCAGTACACGAGATACTGTGCCCCCAGGCGATGAAAAGCTTCGTTGCCCAATGGCATTAGTGGGTGCTAATCAAGATTGGTGCTGTGTATGAAACTTGGAAACATTTCGTATGTCCCAAAGCTTTTGAGAAGGCAACCAATATGATCTCGAGGCTTTGAGAAAGGCAAATTGTTTTTACATCGATATTTGAAGGGTTCGAAGAAAGAAGGTCGTGTTAGGCAGACAAAGCCAGAAAGACTGCTGTGTACGACGGTTTGCAACGTTGCTATATATCTGGAAGTAAACATATACGTCAATGAACTTAGATACTCTTCTGATTCTCAATCATATCAACAAGCCCTGGCCTGCATGTTCGGCTTAACATTCCGACCGCTTTCTAAACGACCACAGACATAATTGCCCCAGGAAAATAAATTAGATGAAACTATGATGTGGTTGTCAAGTGATTGATTCAGTACAACACCTGATAAGTAAGATCAGTTGGGGCCTGGAACAGCGCAAATCCCCAAGAAACGCACCGTTTCGATATGTCTCACTTTTTTGGCCATTAATTTGTGTTGATGAGGTACTCTGCACACTGGTTACCTGCGATCCTTCCAAAGACCACACATTCTAGCAGTGATGAACCACCTAGTCGGTTCTGCCCATGAACACCCCCCGTGATTTCGCCAGCAGCCCACACTCCTTCAATCCGTTTGTTGTCTTTTGACAGAACTTCACTCTTCTCATTGATAAGTACACCGCCCATGGTATAATGTATGATGGGAGTTACTGTTCCAACATAGACCACTGACTCAAGACTAGCTTCCTTCAACGCCCAGTTGCCGAAGAATTTCCGATTAAATGGATCCTTTGCACTACTGAAAACAGTGTGGGCATACTGATTTATGCTTTCCAATGTATCACGTCCCAGTTCTGAGACTGTTGTTTTTCGCATCAGTCCTTTGAAAACGTAAAAGTCGACGTGGGACTTCGCTGCGTTGTAGGTGGCCTCGTCCAAGATCAGCTGAACTTCCCACTGCCGCAGAGATCCAATTTTCGAGGGTACCAATGTGATTGCATTCGCAACACTCTCCCTAGTGTCTAGTTCGTTGACGAACCGCCTACCATTCACTAATAGTATGCCACCTTCGCCTCTAAGTACCTCGGCAGCAAGGATTTTGAGTGGTGAAGTTGGATTTGCTGGATCTATAAAGCCTGTCGGATGTACTTGAACTGAATCCATGTCGATAAGTTGTGCTCCCAATGCGGCCAATAGTGGCTGGGTGCCAGGCTTGGGATCATTCGTTGATGGATATCCTGCGAGATCTGGACGATACTGAGCGAGAAGGCCTTTCGCATCGCCACCGAAGCCTCCTGAAGCGAAGATAACAGGGCCATGGAGCTCTTCAAAGTTGCCGTTCGCATCTGTGTATTCCACTCCTATTGCCATTCCTCTTTCCTGTAGAACTTTTGTCACCGTACATGATGTTTGCAAGTGAAAAAGCGACGACTGCTTGAGTTCCTTCAGAAGCGCGCTGATGATTGCGAACCCCGGTGGCGTTCCAGTCCCCCTATGTGTTCGAGCGTATGTGTGACCACCTAGTTGCGTTACTTTAGTTAGATCGATACCCTTCTCTTCTACCAGCCAATGTATAGCGCTTGCCGAGTCTTCCGTCAAAGTCTTAATGAGTTTATTCCTCTCGGCAGTGAAGTTTGAATATCGCTTGCCAGCTGAAGATATGGTGTCTAAATAGAACATATCTGCAGGCTCCGGCATTGGCTGGTATATTGTGGGTGCGCCGTTGATACCAGAAGATGCTTTGATGCTGTTCCCTCCAGTCTTTGCTGCACTCTCGAGTAGGCGTACTGAGACGTTTTGTTTGATCAGGCTTGAAGCAGCAGCCAGGCCAGCAAGGCCAGAGCCTACAATAATGGCGCATCTGGAGGACATGTCGTCGTCAAGTATGGTGCAAAACATCTGTGATATGCTTATTTGTTGTACGATTGCTGTAATAATCACAATAGATGGAATAGCAAATATCATGAACTTATGGAGCGGAAACATAATGAACAGCACTCGAGTGTCTGCCCATGTCTATAATGTGTCAGTCGATGAGATATTGTAAGCCTCGCGTTGCGATCAGGCGATTGTCACGCCGCGGCGCAAACTTTCGCATGTTAGCCCATATTCAGTCGCATTCAACAGCTGCTATTCATCGTTCGCACACTACCGCCGACGACAGCTGCTGATGGTTTACAGAACATAACGAAGGCGCAATCGATGCCAATGACAGCAGACAAAACTCGACCGAAAGAGGAAAAGTGAAGGTGTGTAAGCCCCACATGCCCGACGTGCACGCACCAGTCCACATTCGAAACCGTCCTCTTACGCTCTCTGCCTCCCATTATTCTGTATGACGAAGGCAAAAGCCCATACGAACAACCATTTGTCTCGAAGTGCATTCGCAGTCGAGGTAGTTCCAATAATAATGCTTAGTTGTGCCAGGCACACATAGTGTATGTGTGTATGTTCTGTGCAACAGATCGCTCTCGGAACCTCGTTCTTCCAGACGCTAAGAAGAGTTACAGAAGAACATCACGCGGATGAGGCGTGCAAAACACCCACAACGACAGGCTAAAACGGCTGTGCGTACAAGTTAGTTTGCAACTATGTATCGGGTCCATTAGTTTCCGTTGACACGATGGATTTGTTACGATAGAGATAATCGACCGCGCCGTTGAGGCGCGGCAGAGAGTGTTCCGGAATCTGGATAAGGTATGAGGAGCCGACTTTAAAACTTTCGGTCTTCCACAGCCCCAAAATTGTTTCTTGCCTGTGTGGTACTGCTTTCTTTCTGTTCACTGCTTCTCTTATATTCCACTGTCTCCTGATAGTACTATTCAGAACAAAGATGCTAGGCAACAACATGCTGGATCTCGGTCTGGTGGACATGGCACTCCTCTGCTATCCCATTCTCGCACTACTTCCCAGCCTGTGCCCCAAAGCACAGCTGAGGATTCCTGGGAAACAGTCTCTTATATTTTCTTTCCTCGCTCTTCTCGCCTTCCGCTGCTACACATCGTCGTCTCCATCGAAACCAGTTCGATCTTCCATCTCATCAGAAGTAGAATCATGTCGGACTCATGACCTTCCAAACCCCATTGCACACCTCTACCCAGGGAACGCAACCGGTACCCTCAACGGCACAATATCTGTCCTACCAATTCCGTTGGCATTGGCGCGCACATTGATCCCTTCCCAGTACGGTATCTTAACGCACGCTTACCGCACTCTGCTCCCCAACTTCCCAGCGGATATGTATCCAGCAATTTTGCAGGCGCTGCATGATCATGAGGTTCAAGCTTTTGGGTACAAGATCCCTGACTTCACCCGCACGGGTATTGAGTTCCCCTTCCTGGACATGTTTGGGGACGGAACAAGCTTTAAGTGGGTACCTAGTCTGTTGATGAGCGCTGGCCATGAAGTCGCTTTGAAAGGTGCGATGGATTATGGCACGAATACCTTCCCTGCTTCTTTTGACCCACCGTGTGACGCATATCGCAATATGCCTGGAAAACCAGCAGGCAGCATTTTTTTATTCACGTACACTACGACCCCCCATACCCCTTGAATCCCTCACACGGCAGATAGTTGTTCTCTATAAAAGCCGAATCAAGTCTGATTCCTTCAACACCCTCCCATACCTTCTCTTTCTTGAACGGCGGTATTATCGCCCTTACACTCCCTCTAACAGTTTCGATTGATGTTGTGACGCTAGTATTGAAG
>Ga0181465_100025_pt2 | contig 12129 bp, 6 predicted proteins | sample InSIn3gowninarea_FD_119076 | JGI IMG/M metagenome (GOLD analysis project Ga0181465, IMG submission 119076) | Clean room microbial communities from NASA Spacecraft Assembly Facility at Jet Propulsion Laboratory, Pasadena, California, USA -... ... | reverse complement strand
CACAAATAGCGTGTCCCCACAAACCGTAAAGACTTCAAACACATCGCCATTCACCACGACCATGGCTTCTGGCTCACCGGGCACAACTTTCTACAGTATCCCGAAGTCGGCACGACCACCATCCCCAGCTCCACATAATCACAGCTTGGCTCTTTCACCACCGGGGCACGCTACACCAGTACCAAGAGGGAGACAGCGGAGGGATAGTGGAAGCTCGAACTCATCTGGTGGCTTCATGGATGCTATGGGTTCGGAGAAGTGGTATATTGGAGGTCGAACGGCTACCGGAGAGGAGAGGTTTTATCAGCTAGGCTTAGCCACCACTAGTGCTGGAAAGAGAGTGAGGAGCTTGGATCGATTGAGCTTGTAATCAAGCAGCGGCAAAGGTTGCGTTTTATGGTGTTGTTTGTGTGAATAGGAAGGCATTAACAGGTAGTGATATAAATATGCATTTATGGTATATACACTTTCCACAAGGAGGAACGAAAGGGTTTTGGTCAATGCGAGCTTCCTTATGCATCGTGCCTCGACAGCACACAATAATACAGTGTTCAGACCGTACTAGACCATCTCACATAGCGGTTTTCAATGATGTGGCACCCTCCGAATATTGTGAGAATATCAATGGAATAGTATGCGCTAGGTGGGTCCATGTTTCCGCAGGGAGCGCCTTTCTATTGGTTAGTGAAGGGAACTGCGATTCTTTCCACCACAGAAGACAGTACCTTTGCCATCGTCCTATACGTCGCATAGTCATTCCTTCAAACGTTCACCACTACTCGCCAATGTTCTCATGATGGACCCTCTCTCATGCTCCTTCTCGGACTACTATGACATTGCTGCAGCCCACACTGCAGAGGACCGTTAGATCTGCGAGAATACTCCGTCTATCATTTTGTCACACACGGCCTTATCGACGAATTCGGACTACGCTGCAAGGTAGCTATGGTGGGAGAAGAACAATTACATGTCGTTACAGACATGCATCGTTGCACGATGGGGGTGCACAGCATACCCCAGCAAGCTGGAACAGTTCGCAGATTTTGAGGTCACGATCTGGAGGATATACGAGAGCACAAAGCACAACAACTAGCGCGGCTACGGACCACAACATTGATGCTCTGTCGCAAAGTGATGCTGCTTCAATTTTGGAATATCAGAGGGACGGAGGTCAACATGTCGAGCAGACGAGCATCAATAACGATGAACACAAATCTGAACGCGTTATCTTGACTGAACGACCGCCATCAGACGTCAAGCAAGTGAGATCTCTCATGTATCCGCTGCCCATGACTGTGGCAGACATTCTGCACCCGCGGGAGCTTAACCAGACGTTCAAATCATTTTTAGCTGGACATAGCAGAATCATGGAATGTATGTCATGCTCGTGTATTGACGAGCTCCTCCCAGCTTTGGCCAAAGATCTCAATTTATGGCTCTGGGAGGCCGTTCAAGATAGTTCATCTAAGCACAGTTCTTACTTGGTCAAAAAAGAGGGCGTTCAATATGGCAGTAACGTGTTGGATACGAGAGACAGGGTTTCACCACTTGCAGCACATGCATGGGACGACCTCGAAACCGCTATCAAGGCAGGAGATTTACATACGATCAATCGCTTCCGAAGTTTCCATTGGAAGAGTCTTATGCATATCTGTAATGATGATACTGAAGCTCTTCCATCTCTCATCGTGAACCACCGGGACTCTAAGGCGGAGATCACGGCCAACAACATGCAGGTTGATAGAGCCACAGATGGGTTTGCCATCTCTAACGACCGCTATGACATCCATGTCACTGCAAAACCTGCAAAGCCTGGATCTGTTGGACAAAAAGAGCAGTTTCTCGAGGCGTTAGTGCACTACTGTCAGGAAATTCGGCGTAAGGCAGACCTCAAAACTCCTCACGGTCTTCATTTTCGTGACGAAGTGTGGGCTCCGGCCGAGTTCCTGCAGCGAGCGGTAAGCCTGCTTGAATATGGCGACATCACATTCTTCACCAAACCGGTCTCAAGGTTATTGGGTCTTTCTGGACTCGACGTTTGGCACTCGGAAATTCGTTTTCAGAAACAGCCTGATTTCAGACCATCTGCTGTCTGGTTAGATCGAAAGCCTGCGAGAACACTAGCCACGATGCGTGCATGTGCTCAGCTTAAGCCGCGCTTAGAGGAGGCATACAAGGTAGGGGTACTCCTGCCACAGGAATATCAGATGTTTGCTCGGTACTGGGACAAGCAGGCGTCTTCATCTAATGCCTCAATCGCTGCGCCTCTCAGCCAGGAACAACGGGAAGTCACTATCGCACTCCCTCTTGAAGACACTATCGTCTCGCAAATGGTTGACACTTTACGAGAGCTCCGGAATGTTGGCTTTAGTCAACTTGGTCAAGACTGGTTCGTAAGGGATGCCCTTGAGGTGAGAGAGAGGGAGACCCGTAAACAGCGGAAACGTGTTTGGCTTGACACAAGGTTGAAGTCACGTCGAGATAACCGAAAGAAGCATCTTCCTTTTCGGGCGACCAGCGACGCGCTGCCAGTATTAAACGAACACATTGCGTCAAACATCCTCAACACAATTAAACGAAGTGATCTTACGATTATCACAGCTGCTACTGGATCTGGCAAAACGACACAGATTCCTCAAATGATATTTGATGAACGCATCGACGCCGACAATGGTTCGATGTGCTACATAGCTTGCACCCAGCCAAGGAGGGTCTCAACAATTTCGGTTGCAACGAGAGTGGCCACCGAGAGACAACAGCTGGTTGGTGACGAGGTTGGATACAATGTCCGTTTCAATAACGAGAGTCCAAAATTTGGATGTGGTATCAACTATATGACAAATGGCTTGCTTCTACGAATTTTGGAAACCAGCCCTCAGTGGCTCCTAACAACTTTCTCTCACATTGTGCTTGACGAAGTGCACGCGAGAGATATCGACGCCGATTTGTTACTGACTGCTCTGAAAAATCTTATGACCCACCCACTGGAGGAAGGACTTGTTATGCCAAAGATTGTTCTGATGAGCGCCACTATTGACGCAGAGTATTTTGCAGAATACTTCAACGACATTGACGTGCCGATCAAAGTATCTACCATTAAGGTGCCAGGCAAGAGCTATCATGTCGAGGTTCAAAGATTACAAGATCTTCTCCCCCTGCTCGAGGAAAAACAGCCGCAGGAAATGAAGCAGGTTATGCAGAACAAACTTGCTAGTGCCTATATTCACTCTCAGCTGCAAGCACCTCCAGAAGCTCAGTCATTGTTGCAAGCTGAGTCCTCTACGACAGATACTGAGCCTGATACACCTGATGCAGAAGTCCTGGATGATGTGTACGTTCCCACACGGTTGATTCCGTTAGTAATAGACCACATCATTTCTATTTCAGATTCGGGAGATATACTTGTCTTCTTGCCTGGACTGAGTGAGATTGAGGAGACAGAGGACCTCATAACGACAAATACCTCACTTGGACGCGATTTCACGGACTCTAACCTCTATCGAATCTTCAAGCTTCATTCTGCATTATATGAAACAAATTTTGATGTCTTCAACCCTGTGCCGTCGGGGTGTCGACGTATTGTGTTAGCCACAAACATTGCCGAAACATCTCTTACATTGCCCGATGTGAAATTTGTGATTGATACAGGGTTATCGCGGCAGAATTTCTATGAACAGTCGTCGCAATCAGGACAGCTCAGACTCGTATGGATTAGCAAGGCCGAAGTGACCCAAAGACGAGGCCGTGTCGGTAGGACGCAACCAGGACATTATTTCGCATTATACTCTGATGAACAGTACAATACAATGGATGAACGGCCGCAGCCGGAACTGACTAGGACGAGCTTGACACAGATTGTGCTGCGCGTGCAAGCGAGTTCGGCATTTGTAACAAACACTGCGCCTAAATCTCTACCACAAGACGCAAATGTGACACACCCAGGAGCCATTCTACTGGCGGCGCCCTCAGCTCCTGACCAAAGCACGATCATCGCAGCTGGTCAAGAACTACGCAACCTAAAGGCTGTAACCAACGATGGTCAGGTTACAGCTCTTGGTAAAGTGCTTAGTCAGATGTCAACCGGTCCTGCTGCAGCGAAAGCCATTCTCCTTGGCATGGTGTTTAGATGTCTTGATCCACTTATCTTCTCAGGTGCTCAATTAGAAGATTGTCCGATCATGGCAAATGCAGCTTCGACAGGTTCTGTAACGACCTTGCGGAAGCAGTTGGCAGCGACTTCTGACGATGACAAGTTAGCTGATGCGAAGGCTTTCTTTGCATATGATAATGCAAGACGGACGTCTGATACCACTAAGATCGAGGACATGAAGACTACCATGTTCTTGAGACATGATACCTACCGTGAAATCTCACAGTCGTCGCGACAGATATATGCTACAATAAAACCAATGCTCGGTCCACTCACTAAAAAAGAGCACCCACCTACTAAGGAAAATGCCCCTCCACCATACCTCTTTCCACAAACACCACCAACACTAAACGTCAACAGCGCCAACCATGATCTAGTAAAGGCACTAGCCCTGAGCACAGTAGGTTCCCGCCTCGCATTATGGCAGCGAAGAGACTGGAGCACCTCCAGCCATCCTCGTGTGCTCCCATCGCCACGCAGCGTCAACCACGCATCCGCCAGAAAAGGCGTCCGAGACCAGCGCCTTAAGCGTGCAGCCGGAGACCTCCTGGCCTACGGCGTCCTCCGCATCCTCCCCAAAGACAAATACCCCTGGGCATGCGAAACATCCTGCGTATCAGCCCTGACAGGGATCCTCTTCGCCGAATCCCTCCGTCTCGTCGACGACGACATCCTAGTCATCAACGACTGGGCCCGCTACCGCATTAAACCAACAACCGGTGATTCAAAACGCGCAGCCAAGATCCTCCTCGAGTACCGCAAAGCATTAGATCGATTTCTCGCAATGGCACTGCAGATGATTTCGCTGCATCCGATTGTGTTGGCGAAGGTGAGAAGTGGAGAGATGCAGAACTCGGATTTCAATGTTTTTTTGAGGGAGGAGGATCATCCGTTTAGGAAGATCTTTGTCGATAGTGTGGTTCGGATATTGGAGCTTGATTCGAAGGCTAGGGCGGAAGCGGCGGAGACACGGAGGTTGGATGCGGAGGGTATTGAGACGCCGGCTACGACTGCTGAGGAGGGGGATGTGGCGACTTTGAGTGCTGTGCCTGAGGAGCTTGGGGGAGTGTCTACTTGAGCATGAGCTGTTTGAAGTGTAACGAGGACGGTGGATTGGGTTCTGCAAGAGATGGTCACCTTCGGTGCAACTATTGTTCGAATTCGAAAGCTGTTTTTTAACGACATGTGTTCGTCACATTGTGCTGATCATGCAACGTTTCAATTACTATACGCCATAAGACCGTACACCTATATTGGTTCAAGGGTGGTGGTTGAAAAGGGGCACCGACGATGGCAGACGAATTGCAGAATTCTGTGTGTCCCTTCAGGAGAGGCTGTCCAGTCATAAAGGTTCGTTCTACGAATTGGCTGTGCGAGGTGTACAACAACAAACACTTCATTGTATAAAAGGATGTACTACAGTAAAATAGACCTGTACATAATGGCATAGATTCTCATCTTGAGTGTGGCACCACTGTTACTAGTATTACTAATCTAGTCGTTGAGGGGTCGATGTTTGAGGACAAGGAAGTCATCGAATTTTGTTCATCGGAAACAACTGTCCTACTGTGCTTGCCCTTGTTGTTGCTTGCTGTGGACAACGGAGAATTTGAGATCTGGACGACTAGGGGGTGGAGGGGAACCAGGTACATCTTCTCTTCCATGGTTGTAAGTCCCGTCCCCTGAAGGAGCAGAACTCGATTGCTGACGTGTGATGCCTGACCAACTGACTGACTGTCCCTCTAGCCGTACAACCACTCAATCATCCCACTCTATCTATCGTCCCCTCTGAATTTCGAACATGAACATATTTGCTGTGCTGTGCTGTATTTGTACGTCGTGCTAGTGCTAGTGCTATGCTGAAGAAGAGGAAGAAATGTAGTGTAGAAATGTGTTCATTAACTTTTTTTTGGTTGTTGTTTTTCGAAGTCTTTTTTCTTTCTTAGTATCCCACTCCTATTAGGTAGTCACCCAGCTTCTCGACTGTTGCGACGCAGTTGCCTGGTTGTACGGTTTCGGGGTAGTGTGCGATGAGGATGGCTTGTTTTGTTTTTACTATGACTACGCCTTCTTTGCCCTGTTGTGGTATATTGTTAGTTTTGAGTTGGAGATGGATGGTGGTTCTTGTGTGGGTTTTGCTTGGTTGCGTATTTGCTTTTGTGTATTTGTGTGTGTGTACATGGGTGTGTGTATGTATGTGGATTGTTATGTTACCTTTTTTCCGTACAGACTTCGCTCGTCAGCTTTCAGGGTCATGTATTTCGCGCCGGCGATGTGGAAGCCTGTACTCATGACTTTTTTCGGGTCTGAGGAGTCGGTAAATGCGCCGACGACGACTTTTACTTCGGCTGGGGAGATTGTGAAGTGTGGGGAGGCGGCCCAGACGCTTGTGCCGTCGGCGCCGAATATAGCTGCTTTGTCGGTTTGACCGGAGCCAACGAGGCTGGAGGGTGGGTTGTTAGTTTTGGGTCGGATGAGAATAGGATGGGAGAGATAGGAATGGGTGTTGGGAAGGTCGGAATGTACCTTGTATCAACGTATGCTGGTGGATTGTTAGCGGAGGTGTATGGTGATGAGATGGCGTTACTGACCTTGCCAGGACATGGTGCGTTGATGGACTCTTTGGATTGCAGGCTAAAAGTTTCTATGGGTGAATGGTTGGGGATATTCTAGGTATTAAGGATGTATTGCTGCTGCAATCGATAGGTGAGGTGAGGCAGAAAGCTGAGGTCCCGTGACTGATGTGAATAGCTTGTTTAATAGGTACGGTTGTCTTCCGTTCTTTGTGGCAATGGTTGGGGTGATGGAAAGAAAGTTGCTACTGTTGATATTGATAGCGGGGTGTTATCCATCCATTTCGCCTTGACATTTGACAGCGCTATCAGCTGGCAAGGCTGCCAGGCCTCCATTCTGGGTGGGTACCGCCCCGCCGCCCGTCGCTGGCACAACTTTACGATAGTTTTTTTTCCGGCTTGTGGCTTTCGATTTGGTTAATATTCCGCTTGACTTTCAAGAATCTTCACACTACCAATAGTATGCGAAATGCCCTACTCCTTACCGGTATGAACACTTGTTTGAAGCTGAAAGACCGTTAACGGTTGAAGTACCAGAACTTGGGTCTCACAAACTCACGACTTCTTGAATTCATTGACCTATTCTAGCTAACCAGGTAGGTTCCAACAATATTCCTGGTTGTTTTGACAAGGGCCACGGAGCCAATGATACCGGAAACCACCAGCGCTGTGGACGAGCACACGAGCATAATCCCTGTGTAAATTACTACCTACGCATTCACCAAGATTCAGCACAACATCATCTAAGCAATTGAGGTCCTGTAATGATTGCAGTGCGAGTCCTTCTCGGGCTCGAAACTCTACAGCGTGTTCACAGCAGTCTCATCGAACTTCTCTGGTCCGCTGTGCATGTTCGGATGAGTAATGGTTGATGCTTGACACAGCTGTCAATGGTCTGCATCGGTCGTGGAGATTTGACTTTGTCAATGGCACTTCGGACCACACGAACACTGCAGCACTCTGCAGCATGCGAGATCAGCGAGCTTACATGCTAGGTTTACAGCGTCCCGCGATCTCGGTGTCGAAGTGTTAATGAGGTTGCATTGTGATTCGTGTATAAATTCACGGCTACTGTTTCAAGGAGCCTTGTGGACTAGGGTATGGATTTGGATCCCTGCTGACGGAAAACGGTCACTGCACCTCGTAGCTATCATGCTCATAATGTCGTGAAAGTCAATCACAGAATCATGCAGCACAGTTGGACGGTGCTCACCGATTTGCTCTACCAACACCAAGGATAGAAAGTCTGTTGCACGGTATGCAGCTGAATATAAAATGTCGTCGTATTTCTTGCTTTGTGGCGTCGTCTGCACACATCTGTAATACTCCGCACCACGACGCCTAATGTTTGGTGGCGTTTCCCTGAAACGGCGCCAAACGAGTCCGATATGGTGAAACTCCACCTGTTCTTCCTCTCGGACCTTCTCGACTTCTTCAGCGTGTGCTGATCAAGCCTCACAGTTACATTGTACTCCTCCAAACAACCAATGCCTTCGAATCATACACCTTCCCGGTTGTTTGGTCTGGCCATGGGTCACCACCACTAGTATGCCATCTTCGCAGCTCCGAGGGATGCTATGCAATATCAAGTTAAATCCTGGTACCTTGCTGGTGCTCGACGAACACCACGAACGCCTTCCTTCTTCACACATCGAGACCTCATATGTCTCAAACTCCACTATCATGCCCATTGTTCTTCCTGCTTGTTTCCGTACACGACTTGTTATTGCTGGCAGACCTTGCACCAAGTTTCGTGATTAATTTGTTTTGAGCTTACACTCTCCTGTCAGTTCTTTGCACACATAGTATTTCGGTTTACTGCTTCCCCTACATGGCCTACGGCAATCCCCATCTTGTCGAGTGACCATATCACAACGTTGGCCATCAGTTCGAGGGCACCTAACAGAGCAGAACACGATGCAGAAATCATATGAAGCTTGCCATCAGATTGACTTTGATTTTGTTTTCCCCTCCGAACCACATGTTTTTGTCGAATGCTGTGATGTAAAAGGGCAAGGCCTGAGAAGACCGACTGCCTCTGACGGGAAAGGGCACAGAAAGAAACGAAAAACCGAGCCCAACCCCCTGATTGGACATTCAAGAGGCTCTGGGAGTACACACTGTGGCACGAGAAGTGCTGCTACGGGCAGGGCAAATGGCTCACAAAGTGTTCTGGCATTCGGGAGTCCTCATCATTCGCCTCAGCCATCCAGCGCGGTCGTCGCAAGTATGAGTGCCACTCAGCAGCAACATGCTTCTTGTTCTAGCAGTCCTTTGCTGATCCAAACACCGAATTCTAGAAAGTGGAAAAAGATTGGTGGCTTCTTCAGGTTTCGGTCAGGCTCGAACAAACAGCCGCATCTTTACCGTATTGAAGGCACAGGTACTGAAGCCAAACGCCTGCGTTCGCTAAAGCCTCGAGGCTGTTGGCGTGATGCTGAATTGCCGGCCCTACCTCAGGACGTCTCCGATTCCTCTAGCTCTGACTGTGAAGATTCTCCTATCGCAAAAACCGATCATCGTTGTGCTACCAGTACTGTTGAGAGTACAAAAGCCTTTGAAACAACGAAGAAAGCACCTTCACTAAAGCTCGATATTCCTAGAGCACTCCTAAACCAACACGGCGTGATGTTCAGCGAGGCACATGGAGTAAGACGTCCGAGCTTACAGTTTAGAAGAAGCAGGACGGTCGAGCAGCTGTCAACAAATTCTACAAAGCAACAGAAGACGGATAATCTCGTCGTACCTCAATTGACACGGCCCGCAACTTCTCCAACACCTGAGAAGTCGGGACACGGCTTGACCGCCACAAGCTCACAGCCATGCCTCGCCTCAAAATACTCGCTGTTTCCGACCACCCCATCCTCTTTCAGGTCCAAGTGCTCTACACCGTCACCAGATCAGAGCCGCACCCGTTTGGTAACCGTACCGGCACGACCGCCACCGTTGTACCAGGTAACCCTCAGCGATCCGTCCGGACCGACTCATGATGGCACTGCGTGCCAAGCAGTTCACACAACTCCTGCACTCTCCTCCCGGAATGAAATATTCTTCGACGTCATAAGCTTTCGTGATTCAAGAGGTATAGCAGGTCAGCAGTTCGAGATGACAAGGCCTCCATCGGAGGCAGTCCAACTAGCTCGTTCCAAGTCGAGTGCCAGAAAGCTATTGCAAGATCAGATACTTTCGACGAGACAGACCGATGAGCTACGATGCGACGACGATGAGCGGACGTCAAAGAGTACATCGACTCAAATTGATGAAACTATTGCTATCGTTGAGAGCTTGACATCGTTATCCTCAGCGTCTGCCTCGATATCTGAACCTTCCAAACCACCAGTGTCCCCACCTCTGCAGGTGAGAACCACTGAGGTGATCACGCCAAAGACTGATCACACGGTGTTGTCAGCTCCGGTCTGTACGATCACCACCAGTATGTCAGGAAGAATGATTCCAGCTCACGTCAACCATGTGGCGTCACGAGCATCACCTTCCATTCGACCAACACTATTACCAGCTTTTACACCCGTGACTGTGGAAGCTGTAGTTTCGGATGAATCGTCTTCCTCTCCACCTCCAGTACCGATCAAGGACTCCCGCTTTATTCCCCTCTCTAAATATGCCCCCAAACAGACCACCGAAAACCTTGCTCGACAGACTGGACTCCGATCCGTTCGCACTACGCGCTCAAATACGGACAACCTTGCTAGTTACATTTCCCGCACATCAAGCTCTGGCCGCTCTCGTGGTCCAGAACGTTCTTCGACTGTACCCGCATGTCTCCGACACATACCACGACCAAAACATACATTATCTCCTCCTGTAATAGCAGGCCCTTCTTCGACACGGGGCGGATCAAAAGACAAACCAACCATGATCGCCTACATCAAACCCGCAGCCGAGATTAGTGTTGCACGCAAAATCTCGCTTTCGCGCCAGCCAAGCACAAAAGTTACGATGCCAAAACATATCACAACAACAACAGCCAGAACCACGCACCTTCAATCCAAGCAGCACACCACCTCCCATACCGCACCCACGATCCTCCTCACCAGAGCCGAGTCGAAAATAAACGTGGAACAATCCGCCTTGCGCGGACACGTCAAACTCGAAAAGGAAATCAACGAGAGGAAGATACAAGTGGAGAAGAAGTCACCAGTAGTTCAAGAAGTGAATTGCAGACATAAACCGGGCCAGAGTATGGACATCATCCTCGATACAGCTAGTACTGCGTCGGGAAGCCCGGCACCCTTAGTACCGAGACGGGACTGCAGGGATTTTGTGGATGGTGGGTTCGGGAATATATCGCTGGCGATACCTGTGCGGTGAAAGGAAGGGATAGGCATGTGTTTAGTGTATATATGTAGTTCGAAGCTGTAGAACAGCGGTTTTGCTATGTGTAGGGTAAACAGAACTACATCTCAATGATAGCATTGTTTAGTCATTCAATCATTCATTCAATTAATTATGTATAAAACATGTTCAGCATCTAGCTGCCACAGCAGACAGGGCAGCGGCAGAGTTAACAGATCCTCCGTCCGTCCCACCTATCCATCCTCCACACCCACTTTCGAACCGGTCACCACATCCGCATCCCCACCCCCTTTCGTCGCCACGCCGCTGGTGTCAACGTGCGGAACTTCCGCGAACGCAGGGTGCGCGCTCAACGGAACGAGTAGCGGCGAGCTCTGGGGGAGCGGTTTCCTGCGTAATGTGTGTTTGCTGGAATTTTGGCGCTGCTGTGGGGTTGTGAGGGTGTTTTTCTTTGAGGAGGGGGTGGTGCTTATTATTGTGCTGGTTTGTGGTGGTGGTGATGGTGAGGGATCGGAGCTGTGGGATCGTATGTGTGTAATTGAGGAGGAAGAGGGGTCTCGAGCTGTGGGATTTGGAACGCGTTTGAGGAAAGATTGGAAAGACGGTTTTGTTGGGGATAGGTTGTTGTTGTCGTCTTGTTTGGTAGTGGGTTTATTGGTGGTTCCTGTGTAAGTTGTTCGGTGCCGTGTCTGCGGATTTGAAAAGTTAGGGGGAGAGGATAGAGGCTGTGGTTTTGAATGTTGTTCAAGGTGTGTGCTTGCTTGTTGAGGTGTAGGGGTAGGATGTGTGGTGGTTTGTGGTGGGCGAGTGTGTCGTCGTCGTGAGAACTTTGATTTGAGAACTGTGGCTAGGTTAGAGGATTTTGTGAGGAAGGGTAGTATAGGCGAGGATAAATAGAGTGGAGAACTGACTAGGTCGGTGTCGGGGATGAATTGTGCTTTTGCATATGTGGGAGGTTGTATGTTGAGGTCTGGTGTCGGGGATGTGACTTCCACTGATGGTGTGGGGCATGGAGAGGTTGAACTTTGCTTTTCTTTTGTTTGGGCGGAATAGGCTGAGGATGTGGGTGACCAGATTTCAAGTTGTTTTGTG
>Ga0181465_101009_pt1 | contig 12136 bp, 13 predicted proteins | sample InSIn3gowninarea_FD_119076 | JGI IMG/M metagenome (GOLD analysis project Ga0181465, IMG submission 119076) | Clean room microbial communities from NASA Spacecraft Assembly Facility at Jet Propulsion Laboratory, Pasadena, California, USA -... ... | reverse complement strand
GATTGTACTTTCATTTCCTCCTCCTCCTCCTCATCCACTTCCTTCAAAGATAGTGCTTGCGCGAGATTGTGCGTCCGCATAGAGAACAGAGGGAATCCGAGCATGCCCATTCTCAGGACTGTTATGTTCGGAAAGCGAGACATGCGGGACGTTCTGTGAGTGCTGATAGGATGTTGTTGATGATGGTGATAGATTTTCAGGCCCCCCAGGAGACGCTGTGGGTCTTCCAAAAGTATACGTTGCGAGATTTGGAGCGGCCGTTGAGGCAGATGGTGGGTCATGCTGCTGCTGCTGCTGTGATGACGATAGAGGGAATGCATAAGATGGTTGTTGCTGATTGCCATTCTGTCGCTGGAAGCTACTTCCATTCGATGAAGAAGCTGCTGAATCTCTTCTTTCCTGCAATCTGCTCGACTCGTCATTCTTGGTACCACCAGCTGAGATATGTTGTTGCAACTCCTTTGCAGTCTTTGACAATGTTCCTTCTCCACTACCAGCAGCAGCGACTTCCGACACGATTGATGCGCGCTTCTTTAACGCCGCTTCTCCCGGAGCGTGTTGCTGCTGATCGGGATAGAATGCAGCACCATTTCCATTTCCTTGAGCAGCATATGGTATAGATGAATTGTTGTTGTTGTTGTTATAGTAATGCGCTTCAACCTCCTCTGCGTGAGTCGCATCTAGTGTTTTCCGCTTCGTCCCGTGTTGAAGAGGGAAAGTCGATTGTTTTGTGTTATTGTACGTCCCTCCAGTTGAGCCGGACGTTCGCCTGTGCTGTGGATCTGCATAGCGTTCATCCGCGCTGTTGTTATGTTGACTAGGGAAGAGCGAGTGTCCCAGCCCGTTGCTCGAGGAAGAAGAAGATGAAGATGCCCAATAAGGCTGATGGTTGCCGGGATAGCCAGCGGATAGCCTTTGTTCGTCGCTATGACTGCTACTATATTCTGGAAAGAGCTGCCTTGCTTGATGAAGCTGGTGTTGCTGCTGCTGCTGCTGTTGAAGGTAGGCTGCAGGAATATGTGCATGGACGAGCGGGTCTGTCAAGCTTCCTCTGCGTAAGGGAAGCATCTGAAGCTGCGTAATAACAATAAACGACTGAGCTTCCGCATCATGGTCAAGCTGGCTGGCTATTACTCACCCTTCCTTCTGGGAACGGGGCCAGTCCATGGTCGATGCTGGGAAGCCTGACGAGCGGGATGTTTCTATAGCGGGCGGCATTGTCGTCCATGTCCATTGTGATGATGATGATGATGCGTTTCAAGGTGTCAAGAATCCACCATGATTGTTTGATTTATTACGAAGATGAGATGACAGGCGGAATTGAATCAAATCAACAAGGCCAGTTTGAGGGAGGAAAGAGGAAACAAGGCAAGGCGTGAGTGGGAGATTACACGGCAATCATCATCATGAAGAATGTTGTGATGTTACTCACCCTCCGCTGTTGGCTGTCGCTGTCGCTGTCATGGCTGACCTGGATTATGCCTTGTTTATGCTTTCTGATGGCCTTCAAGAGCGATGATGACCATCCATCCAACAACCATCCAAACGATCTGTCAAGTCAGAAGCCAACCCGCAACAACAACAGCAACAACAGCAGAATATGAGTAGTGCAAGCCCCGGCTCTGTACATTCTATGCCTCCAACCAATCTCTTTCCACATCCATCTGCGCCTCTTCCCTCTCAGTCACATTCAAATTGGACTCCCTCACCCTCTCCTCTCGGCACCTCCTTTTCGACCCACTCAACGAGTGTTCCGCCCTCCTTCCACCATCGCTCACAATCGCATGGACATTTATCACATCCCCATCATTCAGGTGGTCATACAGCTTCTTCTGCTCCTCCTGCTATCTATCATTCCCATTCTCACCCTGGTACATTTCCAGATCATCACAACAATACTCATGGCGGTAGTAGTTATGCGAATTCGTCAGCTGGAGGAGCGACGGCTACGAGACCTCCTTCTATCCACTCGCATAATTCAAACCAATCGATTCATTCTATGCACTCTATGCATTCTCATCATTCGAATCAAGGGAATGGCGGGATGGGATCACCTGGTCCTGGCTCAGGTCATGGATCACACTTGATCTCTCCTTCACCGACGAATCCGGCTTTGTTGTTGCAGCAGCAAAATCTGGCGAGCGTACAGGAGGATTACCAGCTCTTCTCGCATGTAGCGCCGTCTCCGCAGCAGCAGCAGCAGCCTATACATCATTTACAACAGCAACAACAGCAAATGGGTGGACAGAACGGTCATATGTCATATTGAGCATGCAAGATCACTCGTGCCCCCTAAGCTCTATCAGCTATCTATTTCCCCCAGCATATAGCATCTAGAAAGCCTCTCAGCAAGGCTGGGCTTCTCTGGCCTCAAAAAAGTACATACTCTTTTACACCTTCTTCTTTCTTGTCCATATTCACGAAAACCGGACGACTCTGGCTTATACCCTCCTCTGAATCTTTACGTAAATATGTTAATTCGGATCCGGAGCATAGGGGCGATGGGTTATACAAGGTTCATCGTTGTAACCATCATCTATTCATTCGTGATCTGTGTGATCTTCTAGGTGAAATACCAGACGAAGTAGAAAAGTATTAGACGTAATCAATCGCGGACAAGAGCTAACGGCAGTCTCTAGGTATTCAAAGGCAGAAGACCACACTGTTGGGCATGAAAGCTAATAGATGAAAAGCTGGATTCTCCGATTACTGCTGCAGTGCATACTCGAGCGAACAAACAACGCTAACTATTCCGCTCCATGCCATTCTATTCCGACCCTGAAAGATTAAAAGACTATCGTAAAGCAGATATGCTACATGGAAAGAAAATGGAAAGTCCTGGTCTGCAATGGAACTGCGAGAAGAACGAACTAAATGCAGATGCATCTGGGTATGGAAGACTGCTTCTGAGTGTGGATATTCGAAAGGAGACAAGCGTTTGATCTCTCGCGCGTGCTTAAATCTGTTTGGATCGTAAAGGCTTTTCGCCTACTTTTATGTTTGTATAGTGAGGAAAGACGTAGCTCTTGTAGAGTGTCTTTAAAAATAAGCCATATCCAGGCTAATCTTGATCTGCTTCTAGTTGTGCCAGAGCAGCGCCTAATACCTTACTGGCAGACATAAGCTGCATCATTTCTTTTCCACTCAGCTTGTTGGCCTTCACCTCTCCCTCTTCAACAGATGTAGAGGTGCTTGAACAGCCATCTACTCCAAACTTCATATAGCTATAATAGGTCATGAACCAGACCAGCAGATCGCGAGAAGTAGTTCCGTTATTCGAGAAATCACCCAGGGTCTCGATGTCTGCTGAATCGATGACTGACGCAGCGATAGGGAAAAGATGGAAGGAAGAAATAGGAGTAGATGCCGAGATCTTGGTCTTTGGCGACAAGAAGGTCTTGTTGGGCGATGGTCGCTTAGGCGGACTTGCCGTTTTTCGCGGTGCCTGTGATAGATGAGGAGGGTGGAGTGGAGCGGGAGATCTAGCATCGGAGCCTAACCTTCTCCATTGTTTATGAGGCTCCGGTTCAGGTGTTACGGAGGTCTCGGTATCCGAACGAGATCTCTTGCGGAGTCCGATATTGCTCGATGAACTAGCTTTGATAGATTTGGATTGGGTAGACTTTGAGTATCCGACTTTCGCGTGATTCCTCAGTACACCGGGAGGAGGGACAAGCTTCTTCTGAGTTGAAGATGGAGCATCTCTGAATTTCTTGGATGATGAAGAAGGTCCGCCACCATAGATGTTTCGGGAAGATGTTTTGCTCTTGTTTTGGCTCGACGCACTCTGACCAGGAATGGGTCCAAGCGGTTTAGTCTCTCTATAGACTTTCGAGCCGGAATTAGAGGAAGAAGGTCGACTATAGAGCTGAGGTGTATCCTCCTTCTTCACCTGACTTAGTCTAGCCGGAAAAGAAGCTTGTACGGTGATAACATCGTCGCCTGTATCCGAATCCGTCCCACTGTCATCTCCCTTATCGCTTATATCCATATCCGATCCATCAAGATGAGCTTCGTTGGCAATTGGGTGCTGAGAAGATCTTCGTCGTTCTGATGAAGTAGCCTTTTTGCGGTCATTCCTGCTTGCGGACCTTCTCGATGATCCTCTGGATCGACTCCCAGTGTTGCGGCCTTCCTGTTCGTCCTCTTCATCTGCCGACTCGTTATCTGATAGTTCCGAGATTTTGTTGCCGTTCTCATAGTACTTTCGAAATTAGCGACAAACTTTACATTCAGCATCCTGCCAACCACAAAATGATAAGGTAGGCTTACAGCTTTATCTGCAAGCCAGTCGTTCAGATTCTCTACAATCTGATTCGAGAGAATCGCCAGTAAGATGTTTGAGAGAAGACGTCAGGGACTAGCGGTGTAAGATTTCCGAAACAGCAGAGTCTGACCTTTTCTTCGGACAAGAAGGACACGCTGGACATGCATTCCATGCAGTGCTCTGGCTGATAGCGGGTGAGTTGCCTGAACCACATTCCAATCAGAGCCGCAAGGTGGTGAGTGAATTATGTAGGAGAGTTGAGTTGATTGTATTCACAGAGACCATCAGATACAATGGGTAGAGGGGATGAGTTGATTGGTATCAGTCACGTCCGCTCTCGATTTCAGTTACTGTGACCTACCAGATCAATTTAGGGAGATAATTCTTCTTGTTCACATTTCTCTTTTCGTGCTCCTCGTCAAGCACCTGTATAGCGATGGCGGTGCATCCACAACTGATGGGAGCCTTCTCATTTATACAATGCAACGAAGCAGATAAGAGGGATATTTCTAGCTCGTTGTTGAACTTTTCCGAAACGAAGATCTTGATATGATGATTGTTCTCGCGGAGCCTAGGACTGGTCAACTCGAGGAATTCTTTCAAGGTGGAAAACAGATGGCCTGGTAAATCATATGCATTAGTATGAGACGGCCTCTATGCGAGGGGAGGGTTCACCTTCGACAAATTTGCTTGATGCTCTCTGACTGCTTGTCGTACCCCTGAGCCTCGAAGAAGCCCTTGTGCTAGCAATATTTCCTAACGATATATCCGAGACAATCGACTTTTGTCTGCTTCGGGTCACCTTCTTTGTAGTCACATCGTCGTCGACCTGGTCCTCTTCCACGGAAACCGAAGTATTGCTCGTGTTATTTGAGCTAGGCTCGAATGACCCGCTACTATCGCCAAAAGTGGGTACCGATATATTGCTTGCATCGTTCTCCTCCTTGATATCCTCAGCTTCATCAAGGTCCTCGCTGAAGAGGCCTCTTAGTGCAGGGTTTGCGAGTCCATTTTCGATTTCTTGGGTAGTATAATTCTGTAGAGCAGGCCTATCGGTAAAGACTGTGTTGCTTGATGGATTCACAGATGGCTGCTGAGGGACTACAATGTCGTATTTCGGATGTGCTTCGAAGGGAGGGAACACTAGAGCGGCCTGAGCGGCGGGAACAGCGGTTGTAATAGTAGGAGCAGCAGTAATGGCAGGACTAGGAGTGCGCGATGGAAAGTGGGAATCGACTTCGTTCGGTCCTACAGCAAGCTTGCTGCAGTCGACATTGACGGAAAGGGCAGGGGTACGCTTTGCGATGATGTCTAGATCAAGGGATGAAGCTGAGGTAGTGGAGGAGGCAGAAGAGGAGGAGGAGGAAGAAGTAGATGAGACAGCAGGAGGTCCAGTCCCGCTGATGACTCCTTCAAGAAGGGTCCCGCCCACGCCCGATCCCAGCTGAGGGTCCATGTTATTGAGCATGTTATTGAAATCCATGTCAGCGTCAGATAGTCAGCGAGTGTCCTTGTCAGATTTAAGAAGTGATTGGAGCAAAGCAAAGAGGCATTCCATTCAGTTTTCGTTGAAATCGGGAGTGCTGCAAGGGGGAGACGAAGACGTCCGACAGGCCTGAGCGCGATGAAATCATCATGGCAAACTTGGAGGTCTTTAATGACAGCTACAATACCCCATCTCACATACAATGATGGTCGACTGATTACTCGTTCGCAGTGCTGATAAATATCCATATCAAATCAGTGCCTGTGCCTAGACACTGAGTCTCATCAAACTCACTTGAATCCCTGAGCACCCTGCTCCTCAAGCTTCTCCAGCTGCTCCTTATCATTCTGCTTGGCTTCCTCACTGTGTCCAGAGTTGGCAAGCGATGCCTTGTACCCGCCGATCCTGGAGATCCGGCTTCAGACAATTGCTTTCTGGCCCATAACAGTCGTAGGGACTCACACGTTGCCTGTGTCCTTGACTTCCTGTGAATCTGGGTTGGGCAGGCCGACCTCTGGGTCGTAGGTGTCATCGACATTGGCGTTGGAGGACATGATTTATGGAATGTAGCTTTATTTGTTGCGATGGTACGAAAGAGGCAAGAAGCAAGAAGCTGATAATACTAAGAAGCGACCTTGAATAACAAGCCTGTAGCTGCGGAGAATAGATTAGTATCGCGTCATAGGGATCACTCATCGAGGTCCGCAGATCACGCAAAATGAAAAGGCGATTGTAGTATGCACGTAAACGCATTGAAGACAGTTTATGAAGGTCAGGCCATAATCGTCTATATGCCCCGCTTACCATTCTCGGAATACTGTCTTCCAAGTTCTTGCTCCCATTCGAGTTCGACTCGTTTCTGTCGAGGGACAGGTTGGACCATCCATTTGCCTGACATGTCCGCGCGCGCCAGCACCTCCAGACAGTCGAGGTTGTCTTTGTACGCCTCGATTACCGAGCTGGGATCCCGCTTGATTCGCTCACTACTTTCGCTTTCACGGCGTCCTGTAGGATCCATATCGGATGAGCTGTTCAGCAGCGAGTGATGCCACTTGCTCATAGTACTCTTTGGGTTGACGGACTTGAAGTGAGATCCCGGGATCCTAGGCAAAGTTCGTGTTCGTGTGTGATACCAATGGCCAGCTCTCGTCAAAGTAACGACGATCTTTCCCGGAGAGGTCGTCTTAGTCCGGGAATGGTACCTACCATTAACGAATTCGATGCGGCAGGACCGCTTCGCGCTGTTTAGGGTGTAGGGGACGAGGCCTGTCGACGTTTCTATCGAGGGCCGTTGCGACTCGACTGGTTGTGGTGATCTTGCTGTACGATCCATGCTGAAATGTCTTTGCGTCCGGACGGAGTTGTATTGGCTCTTTGCTGATGTGTGACAAGAGCAGAAGAGAGATTCGCCTGCAGCCGCCCGCGGGTGTGCATTGCGATCCACCTGCGAGACAAAGGGAAGATCCATTCTGAAAGGTCAGTATGGGAGCTGGGCCTGCGCCTATGTAAAGTTAGTCGAAAGGTACCGGGAGTCGCGCGTACGCTTTTGTGCGGGCAGAGAGGATATTAACCAAAGCGCAACTCGGAGCCATACTTGCCGCAAAGGAAGAGAGCTGGAATCGAAATGGAGCTGGAGGGGATCATGAAGGGAGATGGGCTCAGCTTAGCGGAGTAAGATTGTGCGGAGGAAAGCCATGGTGAGGCTTGATACAGACCATGTCGATGTAGATCCTGACGTATACGCACAAGTGTCATTGCATTCCGGAAGTACATGTCCCAAACCATGCTAGTCCCGGTGGTGGGACTGTGGACCCAACGAGTGAAACAAGGCCCGGCCTCCATCAGCATTGTTCCCACACCTCTACTAGTTCCTGTGAAAAAGCCGCCGGCTGAATAGTCCGGTATGCTTCGTCCATCATCTCGGGTGAATGTGGAAGGCTTCTCTTCCATACTGGGCTCTCCTGTCGAGGAATTCGCCGAGCTCTCACTGGTAGCGATAGAGGAGATGCTTGCACGGATGCCTTTCGTTGTAGGCATGCTTGCGAGAGAAGCGGTCGACCTTCGGTGACTGGGTCTCAGAGTTGCCTGCCTTAATCTTGCAGCTTTGGCCTCACTGTCCTTGCCAAGGTAGCCAGCATTTCCGTCAGCCGACTTCATGAAGGAAAGTGCACTTTGCCCTGCTGACTCCGATGCTTTGCGCCGAGCTGAATGGGCAAGCTTGCTCGCGGCTTGTCTCGCCTTCCACAAAGCTGCTCGTTTCTCCCGAGCGACAGGTCGGACCAGCCATTTGCCTTTCATGTCTGTGCGTGCTACTACCTCGAGACATTCACAATTTGGTTCGAATTTCTGAATAATCCAGGCAGGGTCTCGCATCATCTGCGGTTTGCCTCCTGACTTCCGGAAACGTGTAACATCTAACCTCCGAGGTGTCGTTCAGCATCGAGGGATACCATTTGTCCACCTCTGTCTTCATTTTTTCAAGCCTCAGCATAGAGACCTTCGGCAACCCTGCGCAGTCTTCGCGATTGCCTCCTGTGCTGGAACCCCCGCTTCTGCGCTGTCAGAGTTATGTCAGAGTTACCAAACTATCGCGGGAGCCGAGTCTTTCGCGCCAGCGCATCTCATCGTACAAGAATTTAATGCTGAGAGATCGCTCGTCGCCATCGAAGGTCCAGACTTCAATGTCATTCCTTGTAGGTTTGCACAAGTTGGCCAACGAGCCTTGAGATAAGACTGCTCGATGTATTGCGGAAGGTTCCTTTCTGCCCGAGATAAGAGACTGGGATTAAGGTATTTAGTTGTGTTATGTCCCAGAGAGAGAGAGAGAGAGCCTCTCCCCGTCCCTGGCAAGCGTGCTTTGGTTCACTCAGCCAGGAAAAAGGGGTCTTCAGTACGGGAGTGAGTGATGCTTGCCCCTTTGCTGTCGGACAAAGGGCGTTATGGGAGTTGTGCGAAACTTTCGTGCGTTGGAGCGGATGTCCATCTGTGTGCGGTTGCGAGCCAGCTTTGCCGAAAAGGTCAGGAGTAGAGGTTTGGCCGAGTGCTGCTTCCGAATGCTGTAGAGACGGTTCGAAAAGGCCAGAGCTGAGCGAAAAGAATTTAGGGAAAGACAATGCTTGATACTGTCGCGTACACAGGTCTGAAAAATCTGAGTTAGTCTCTGAGATACGTTAGCCCAGTTCCTACCGAAAATGCCAATGTTTTATACATCAGGGAGAAGTTCCTTGCAGAAGGCAATTGCCAGAAGGATACACCTGCATCTACATACCGCTGCACATCGTATGTGAGCAGGCAGCAGACCTATTCCTCCTCTTCTTCCTCCTCGCCGTCAGATCCTGAGCCAGCTTTGCCTTTCACGACGGCCTGCGATACATGTACATAAGTCTATGCCACGTATTCGCTAAGTCTGGGTTTGGCCTAAACTTACTGCAAAGGTCTGGTCATCTGTGCCGGACAATTCCTTGACTAGTCCATCATAAGGGTAAGTTCGCTTTGACTGCAATTGCCCAACTTCATTAGCTTCATATTTATGATGTCACAAAGCGCATAAGCTTGTCTCGACAAGAGGAGAACGCACAGCGGGGATATCAGGTGTGATGAGATAGACAGCTCCGGCGAACGCAGTCATTACGAGGGAGGCTATTCCCAGTAGACCTAGTGCGTGGTATCCTGGTACTTTTGGATGTGTGTCTGGCGCCCACATCGATAGAGCGTCGTCGTTTTCGGGGAGCTGGGAAGGACATGCATTAAACGGCGTTGATATGGGACCAGCAGAGCCAGAGCTTCCTTACCACTTCACCGAAGTTTATACTGTATATCACACTATCTCAGCAAGGGCATACTAAGCTTAAAAGGGTGCAATGCGACTCACCGTTCTTGAGGGTCCCACCATTTCAGATGCGGCGCTCTAAGCTGTCTGCTGATCTGCGGGATCTGAGGGTATCCCAGTCCAGCCAGTTGCGGATCTTCTGCCATCTCATCTTGTGTAGGTACGACTTGGGGGCTCTGCTCTGTTGGCGGGAGTTCTGCGACGGCTGCTGAGCTTGAAGCGTGTCGGATTGCCGTGGTCACAGTCACAGTCCTCGTTGATGTTGATGCGATTCTGCGTGTGCTCACTGCTCTCAAGCAGGCGGTGAGGGAGGCCATGGTGGACTTCGACGACAAACAGAGGAGCAGAGACAACGAGCAAGCGACCAGCTCTTTCCAGAAACCAACAACTTCCAACATGGCTACCGACTTGGAGGCTCAGTCAGCAGCAGCGAGTACAGCAGATTCAGCGACAGCACAACAAGCTGGAGCCATCGCAGCATTGCAAGCTCAGACGCAGGCTTCAGAAGTCGCAGCTATCCGAAGGACAATCAAACGACGACCAGCGAGGAAACAGGAAGAAGCAGAGAAAACACCGCTAGAACAGAGTGGAAGCACTTACAACGTATGGTATCACAAGTGGGCAGGTGGGAACAGATAAACTGAACGATATTCTGCGAAAGATGGGCTGATATGGATGGCATTGTGCAGGCGGCGACAGATACGATACATACAACTCGAAAGTAAAGAGTCAGACAAAGTGCAATATCGAAACAGACATAGGCTATACCCGCGCAGACACTTCAGGAAACAAATACTGCTGTCTGTATTTCGCAAGGGGATGCTGTCCGAAGGGGTGAGTACAATATCACTCTCTGTGTACTGTGGTCTAGGTATTGATGTATGTTTGGTAGATCCGACTGCACGTACCTCCATCGACTGCCCCCTTCAGACCTCGTCCTCCCAGACGCTTCTCTAGATGTCTTTGGAAGAGAGAAATGGGCAGACTACAGAGATGATATGGTGGGTACTCTTTTACATTTTTGAATCTCCAATCCTTACTCGGGACATTCGCAGGGCGGAGTCGGATCTTTTAATCGACAGAATAGAACGCTCTACGTCGGCAAGATGAAGGTTACGAACAGCATGGAGCAGAGTTTATTACGGCACTTTGATGAATGGGGCGACATTGAGCGAAGTGCGTCTCCTACCTGTTCACAGAAAAGATGCCTGCTCAGATAGCTAAGCAATTCTTATTTGCTTGCAGTCAAGATCCTTCAATCCCGGGGCGTGGGTTTCGTCACCTATTTCAGCGAGCTATCTGCCCAATTCGCCAAAGAAGCAATGATGAATCAATCTCTTGACGCGGACGAGGTTTTAAATGTACGCTGGGCGACTGAAGATCCCAACCCTACTGCCAAAGTGTATGAATACGAAAGACTAGTAGAGATGGGAAAGAAAGGTATTGGAAGTAAATTGACGCCTGAATTCATTATGGCTGTCAGGAAGATGGATGAATTGGAGGGTATCGTCGAGAGATTGGAAGTGGATTATGAAGGAGATGTAAGACAAATAGGCAATGGGAAGAATAAGAGAAGTATAGAAGATGCGAACGGAGCAAGTGCAAAGAGGATAAAAGCACAAGAACCTGCGCAACCGATAAGTCAAGCGAAGGGACTACTGTCGGGATCGGCAATGGATAGCTTGAAGAAGGCTGCAGCATTAAGGAAAGCGAAAGCGCAGAAAGCAGCAGCTGCAGCAGCTACTGCCAAAGCGTAGCATCGACCGACATACGGCCACTCCTCTCCACGCCTTTCTTCATCTTCTCTCGAGCTCCATCACTACAGTTCGAATAGCCTGCGCGTTGTTAGTCTCTTTCATGTTGTCTACACCAATAGGAAATGTACTCTTTTCAGGATATCAGTTGTTAGGTCTCGCCCTTTCCTCAAACCAAAGAATTATGCCCAGCATTACTTCCATTACAGACTCTGTCCCACTTGCAGTCGCAGATGGCGTGAAGAGCGTCAGCATACCTCGTTTCGGACTAGGGTGAGCTGGACAACCTCATCTATCATCAAGAGAGCCATCCCATCCCATCCCATCTCATGCTTCTCACGCTTCTCACGCTTCCCCATATAGAGTCTATGAAAGCGAAGGACAAGACTGCTACAACTCTGTTCTATGGGCTCTCGAGGTTGGCTTAGCCGACAAAATAAAGCTTATGACGAGCATTTCCGTTCCTTGAAGCTGATTTCGACTCGACAACATGAAATCAGGCTGGATACAGACTTATTGATTCTGCGGAATGGTACGATAATGAAGAAGAATCTGGACGTGCTATCCGAGGTGCCTCCCAATCCAAGCCAATACGACGCAAATTATGTTACCTGATCGATGAACCTGATTGCAGACTTTATCAAGAAATCCGGCACACGGAGATCTGAGATCTTCTACACTACAAAACTCAAGGTAAGCCGTCTCCAAGCCTAATTCCGGGCAGGCTATTCGAACTGTAGTGATGGAGCTCGAGAGAAGATGAAGAAAGGCGTGGAGAGGAGTGGCCGTATGTCGGTCGA
>Ga0181465_101008_pt1 | contig 12137 bp, 5 predicted proteins | sample InSIn3gowninarea_FD_119076 | JGI IMG/M metagenome (GOLD analysis project Ga0181465, IMG submission 119076) | Clean room microbial communities from NASA Spacecraft Assembly Facility at Jet Propulsion Laboratory, Pasadena, California, USA -... ... | reverse complement strand
CGCCTGAAGATATATTAGAACGCCTGAAGAAGACAAAAAGATCAAGACAAAGCAAAAACTAAGTGACCAAACAGAGGCAACAAGGATCCAAAGAGGCTTAGATGGTGAAACAAAAGGATCTAGAAGAACAAACAACCAAAAATCACAGCTCAAAGGAGCCCACTTGGGAGATGGATCATTCGATCAGATATTCAAAAAACATTCTGCCTGGAAGAAGGGAAACCCCTCTTTTACATAGAGCATCCACTACCATGTTCTACTCCCTGTAGAAATGGAGAAAATAAATGAGGTTGAAGGAAGAATGGAGCACAATAATACATGCCATCGAATGATATAACAATGGGACCTCCAAAGCATTCCTCCCGAGCAGTCAATCAATGACTATCTTAGAGTCTGCAACCACCTTCAAGGAATGGATAGCCAACTAGTCAGTACTCTATAGTAACCCCACAAGTGCTTGACAACTTGTACCACAACCACCATTCCAGAAGAATTGAAAATCCCTGCTAGGGAAGATATTATTGACTGCCCCCAACCACGAACCCTAGTAGCAAAGGCCCCATTAAAAAACCCCAATGAAAAAAAATCCCAAATCCAACAATCGGACAAAATGTTGAGAATGCATAGGAGACGAAGTGTCGATCTCCATAAAATATCTGACTATTTTGACGCTGGAAAAATGAAAGTTAGGGATCCGATCCTCAAATATGGTGGCGTTACTGAAGCCCCAAATCCCCCAAAAGACAAAAGACATATAAGGGGAGGGCTTGATGGGGTTTATGACAGGAAGGCAAATACATTAACCAGTCGAAGATGGAAAGCCAACCACTATCGATCCTAAGGTTCAACAAATCTGCCGCATGGTCCCAGATAGCCTTTACAAAAGTGCAGTCAATGAAGAGATGGAAAACATCTTCAGAGGCTGAATGGAAAAAATGACATCTTCCCAAGTCAAGATCCGGTTGAAAAGGGTCATCTATGGTAAGCACTTGATTTTCAGAGGAGCGTCCCATTTCCACATGGGCACCGACCAGTTGTCATAGGGGCCGGAGGTAGAAGAACCTGCAATATATGAATAAAATTATTTGACAGCAATATTACCTCCAACAACACAACCTGCCCACACCAAAGCATTTGATCCGTCATTTAAATAAATTCCAGCCTCAAGGAGATTGAACTTGTATTTCTCCCATTCGAGTTCACACTCTGCGCTAAGACTCAATTCTCAAGAACGAGGCCAGGAGAGGGCTACATGCTCTTGAGGAAGGGCATTCTTCAGATCAGACAGGAGGTTAAATCCCAACTGGTGCAACGCGTAGAGCGTTTGGGGAGGAAGGATATGCTCCCCTCAAATGCCCTTGACAGCGTCCAATCCAATTAATATTTTATCTCTGTTACCTGCTTGCCATCTCAGGTTACCATATAACCAACCCTTAGCTTGCATTAGGTTGCTCCAAATCACCGTTTTCCCACCCTTAGAGGGCACAACATCAGCTACCCATTCCTCCAAGCTATGATGATAGAGGTATTTTCCCTTCAGGATTTTTCTCTATAAGCTCAAATATCTGAACTTCTTTGCCTTCAAAATATCAAATGGGAAATCCGGAATTCCAGCTTGGAAAAATGCCAGCTTTTCAAATACTCTCTTACATTTACCAACCACTTTTATTAAATTTCCCCGTGCAATGACTCTCAAAGAGCTATACACTTCGCTATGCATGAAGTGTAGTTGGGATGCATTCAAATGCAATGGATCCTTATTCTGGCTCAACCAAATGCCTTTGATCTCTTGAATGGACTGCATGCCATTATTAAATAGAAATGAGTTGCTTATCAGAAACAAAGATACATACCGTAAAGAACAAAATATATATGATTTGAAAGATTTAGTACCTTATCTTCATTTACGTTGTTATTCAGTAACTCCTCAACTTCAGTGGCACTTGTGAAATTGAATCTCAAATTGTCTGTCTTCTGGAGACCAATTGTCGAAATGACATCATGTATACATGCAATCCCATCTTTGCCTTTAGTGACGAGTGCTCTACTTTCTAGTATGTCTAGCTCAGTCTCTCCCACTATATCCGACACTGTGTTCCAATCCCATCCACTGAAAAATGAACAGATGTCAGGATCCTTGCACGTGTCAGGAAGAGAGTCGTATGCAAGAGATAATGGTCAGTATCCTGAAAAGTTTTACCCTCCATTTTTTGTCTGTCATGCATCACTATTCGATATGCCTTCTGTTTGTCCTCTTCACAACGTATCACGCCTGTTGCTAAGGTCAACATGAGTGGAATTCCGCCACAAATCTCCATGATGCGGTGGAGTTGGGTAGCACTTAAATTTCCAGCCATGCCATTGGACAGTTCTTTTCTTAATAAACTCATTGCTTCCGCAGATGGGATGCTCCTCATACGATAGAATAACGTTTTCACTGTGCATCCTCTACGCACATTTATGTCACGTGCGGTAAGAATCAGCCTTAGCTTCTTGGCTTTCTTGATATCCTTGGGCAAAAGCTGTCGAAGCTCATTTTCGCCCAACACGTTATCAATATAAATGAAAGCTGTCTGTTTCTCTAATGCTTTACCCAGTTCTCGTTGTCCATCTTCAGGCGTTCTAATATATCTTCAGGCGTTGTAATATCTGGAATAGAGTGTTGAGGTTCCATCAAATCTTTTAGTGTCTGTTTCTGCCACTCTACTATATCTGGAGTCGAACCTATATACTTAAACAACTTAACCTTGGAATATTTACATCCTTTCAGGTTGAGTAGTGAAAAGACAGCATCCGCAAGGGTTGTCTTGCCCATCCCTCCGAAGCCATGCAACATAATTGCGAGAGCATTTTCTTCACTAGCCCACTCCAAAAGATCTGTAACTTCCTTGACCGGTTCCTCTATTCCCACTGTTTTCACAAATGTAACACATTGTATTAATTATTAATGATAAACGAATATAATAATAACCGCTTACGTTGAGAGTATATGGCAATTATTTCACCTGCATGTTCCGGATATTTTCTGGAGAGAGGAGCCTTCTCACATGCATGGACATCAAAAAAAGAAATACCCATTTGAGCATAAATATGTTTGTACTGGTCATCTTGTTGCTTCGTCAATCTTTCCGGGTCTCCCTTCTTTGCTGACGTGGAAAAAAACCTGCACATCAACAACGAAATTCCATTAAAAAAACCACAATTTTTGAGTGTACTAAACATGTGCCTTCCATGCATTTCCAGTTAGCCACATATGGTGTAATTTCGCGCTGTAGTTAGACGAAATTGATGGGAAAGTTATGGAAATTTAGGTTATATTTAGAGAAAATCCGGCAAGATTTAAACTTCAAAATTTTAGGTGTCCTAAAAGTTTTTGATGATACTGAATCTATTTTCACCATAAAAATTCAAATACTGCCTCCGCCAAATTTTTTTAAATTTTTTACCCCAATTCCGACCCCTTCCGACCCCTTTTAACCATAGGGGCAACTCCTCCTCTCGATAGACGACTCCATTTCTGCCCCTCAACGCTGTAAAAACACTAAAAGGAATTCGCCCTAGCTGTCGTATCTCTTTGTCATTTTTGTTTTGGTAGTTAGAGCAGTCAATGCAGCGAATGAATGAAGTGGACTTACAGATGAAGTTCGTTATTTAGTTCTCCTATATCCGATGCTGTAGTTTTGTTTTATTTGGGCAGTTTTCAATAATGAAATGAACAGAGCTTCAAGTTACTCCGTTTTCTGTTGCTCTGGTTGCTTTGCTTTTCGTGTTGCTATTTTAGATTTTTGTGTAGATAAATAGGGATTTTGTAGCATCGTTTCAGGCCCCTGTTTCCACCACTGAAAACAGAACGCAGGAGAGGGAGTAGTCTACCCAGGCGGAGGGATTTTGTAGCATTGTTTTAGGCCCCTGTTTCCACCACTGTGAAAACAGAGCGCAGAGCGCAGGAGAGGGAGTAGAAACACTGTGAAAACAGAGCGCAGGAGAGGGAGTAGTCTACCCAGGCAGAGGAATTGCGCAGTTTTCATCGCCGCCGGAAAAAACCTCCGGCTCCGACAGCCAGCAATTCCTCCGCCAGCTCCGCCACCCTCCCCGAGCTCCGCCCAGCTATGACGATGTCTGACCAGAGTTCCATCGCCGTCTTCCCCATTCACACCTCAATTCTTTGGGAATTAACCGCGGGCTGCATTCGACCCGGCACTCCCCTGCACCTCACCAGGTCACCAGAACAAGCAGAAACCGGACTGTCGGGCTCGACTCGACGCCTGCAGTTGAACAGAACAAGCGGAAAACTCACTCCTGGGCTCTGCAGCTCACCGGCTACAAACAGGCAGGTTCATTCATCGAACCCACTCCCTGATCTGATTATATATGTATTTTGTTTCTGAGCTGAAACCAGGCTGTCTTGAATCGAATGTCCTGGAGCTCTGTCTCTCTGGGCAGTCTATATATAAATGTATTTGGCTGGATATAGGCTACCATCATTGACAGATTTGCGTTATCCAATACGCCAAGGAATCAACCAAACGAGATTACATTCTAGAGAGTCAGCAGATCTTTCAAACTCTAAAGGATAACCTTAAAACGCTTCAAGCTACGATGAAATGAAGGGGAGACTAGCATTGCTCCGAACTAGAATTTGCTATCGGAGATCCTTATGAACAGACCACTTTTATGAAAAAGGTATGTAAGAAACTATATTCTGAGTGTTATGGTCCCTTCGCAATCCTTCAGCAAGTTGAATGAGTAGCCTATTCTCTACAATTACTAGCAAGCGTCAAGGTACATAACCCATTCCATGTTTTTAATCCAAAGAAGGAAATTGCAGAGGATTTGATAGTTTCATAAGATTTACCTTCCCTTGATGAGGAAGGAAAATTGATCCTGATAGATGAGCATATCCTGGTTTCCAAAGATGAAAGGTTAAGAAACAGGGTTCTTAAAAATATCTGGTGCAGTGCAAAGATCTGCCCATTGAAGATGCCTCTTGGAAGGAACCTAACAGCTGCCAACATCCTTCATTGCTTACATTGATACAAACATTCAGGAGAGCCAGACTTCCAATGAGCTCAATTCGTCTCACAAACAAAACCAGAGCCAAATAAATGGTAATTTGAATTTACTGATGAAATTTCACGGTATGACATGTTAGTCAAAGGACTTTGTTTTCGTCGATTTAGAGGATTTTATTAGCCAGCTCATCCAAGAAGTTCAAACCTCTTGTCTGAGATCAAAAATAATAGTTTTTGGTCAAATTAAAGCTAGAATTTAATTTGTGGTTCTAGAATCGAACATGGCTGCATGCATTCAAAAACAAGGGTTTCTCTAAAATTAAATCTAGAGGTGTGGAACTTGAATCCAATGTAGTTGCACGAGTTCAAAAACAAAACTTTTCCTAAACCTAGAGCTAGAATTGTGGAGCTTGAATGCAACGTCGTACTTATGGCTTTCACCTCGTTTCTTGGCAACAATTGTGTTATACAGAAAAATTTTGGTCTAGCTGAACCAACACTATATTCATTCAAGATTAGTTTGTCTTTACAATTGGGAGTGGCTCACCTGAAAGCTTTGGTAATTCTGTTTATTGTGTATGTGATTGGAAGTTTAGTCTTAAATTTCTTCAATTTTTCACTCTAAATTGTCTTCCCAAGCTTTTTAGTTCATAAGCAAGTACTCAGCATTCCATCTTTCCTATGAGATTTTAAGGAAAATATATTGTGTGAATGTCTGTTGGATGGATGCTTTGTTTGTCCAACTCAGTTAGAAAAAAAAAAATAATAATAATAGATCTGAAAAGGTTTGAAAACACAATATAGTTTAACTTTGTACTATTAAGTGCACAACCGCAAATGATACTTCCCTTCATCTAGTGGAAACTATCTAAATAAAGGATAAAATTAGACAGTAACCTGATACTGATTCTCATACAAACATCCCTGACAACCTTGAGACTTAGTTCAATCTCTAAAAGGGATCATCATTCTAAATTTAACACATCGGAAAATGGAAATCAGTGATTCCAATGAAAATTTTCATTGATCTTATACAGGCTAACGAGGTTCATTCATTTATAGGTCAGTGGAGTGGTGACCATATTTCTTTAGTGCAGATGATAAGCTTAATCTGAAAATGAGGAACCCTTTCATGCAATACAGAGCATTCTCTACTTTTTTATAAATTTTCAATCTCATTTGGTGTTCTGATTTTCTAGACTCGTCCCGTACAAGGGAAAAATGCTCAGAATTGAAATATGGAACCAATGGCACTCAAACTAAAGGAAATTGATTTTTCTTTGGCAATGAAACACTGTTCTTTTGTACCCACTGCTCAGTCCAACTGTAGGATGAAACTTGACCTCCAACTGAAGTAAAAACTCATCCTCTTTTCTGAATATTAGGCGCTACTGTCTACAACTCGATTGGCTAAGAGTGCGCTTATGAATGGCATTTGCTTAGTTTGTGGCCTTTCAATCACGATGAAACATATTCTCTAGGACAACACGTTTGTTAAGAGGACTTTGAAATATATTCAAGAGCAACAGTCAGTTTTGCTTCAAGGGCAACTCCATTAGCAAACAACTTTGTTCAGAGATTCACATTACATAGCACACGTTTTTTTCTCCGAAATCTGGCACTGCCTTAGAATCACTACTTTGTTCACTGTTTGGAGATTATGGTAAAAAACTTTCCATTCTTCTTTACAACACAATATCTTCTTTATGTTCATGTTTATATAATCAGTCTCATTTTCAAAATATTTACATCCCTTCCTCTCTGTTTCTAAATCCCTCAGTTTATTGGATAAGAAGATATAGTATTTCTTTGCCTTTAAAGCATGACATTAGATATCTGGTGTCAATTTCTACAATGAACTTACCTCACATATTGAGAAATCAATCCCGAAGTATGCCTCAATTGTGTCAGTCTCACACATCTGAGTTGCTGGATTGCATTACCATTGCTTTATTTCAAACCCAATCATCACTCATATTTCAAATTATACTTGTTCCACTAATTGTCAGTTGAACTACATTCATTGATCTCAAATTACTCGAGAAGAATAGTGGGGGCTCTACTCCCCTGGCAGATTCAAGTTGGCTGGCCACACCGTTTTCCTACAGTCTAATTTGCAAGTAGGCAAACAGGTACTGCTCCATAGGCTAGGCAGTCAATGCTTTCCTTGCCTGGAGATAGACTGCTTTCTTGCCGGGATAATTGATAGCTGGTTGGATAGAGAGACCGGACCTTCTAGACAGACTAACTGGTCAATCAGCTAATGAGCTATCCGAACTTTGAAGACAAACCTTGCTTATAGGAAATTTAGAAGAGGCACAAAAGGATAGGTTGATGATGCTTTACAGAAGAAAAAAAAATGAAAATACAATAAGGATCCCATGGGCTAGTTTCATGTCAGGTTCAGCTTTATGTTGGATGGAAGAATAATCAACTTCAATTGTGTGACGTTGTCATTAAAAGTATCTAATGTTTGATCGAGTCTGGATGTTCCATAGGAGAGTTTCAATCCTCAACCCTTCACCAAGAAATTTAAACCTAGAACCTGATAAAGATTAAACCCCACAAACAAACAAAAATAATTTTCACATTTAAATATGTCCTGTGCTTTAAATTCACATAAACATGGTGAAGTTTTCCTTCTATTTGTATATTTTTCAACATCACTTGATAGTAACGTAATGCTAGGGAAAATAGAAAACCATTAATCAGCATTTGTAAAAGTCAGTCTGCAATAAAAGAACAGGGTGGTTCCACGAAAATAATGAATGAGGGAATTAAACAATTGTCTAGACAAGTCAGTGCAGCTTGACAAAATGACTCTCCCTGCCCTTGAATGTGGCAGAAGATTGTATATTTTTCAACATCACCGGATAGTCACATGATGTTATGGAAAATAGAATACCATTAATCAGCATTTGTAAAAGTCAAAGCCTGCAATAAAAGAACAGGGTGATTCCATGAAAGCAACAAATGATTGAATTAAAAATTTGTCTAGACAATTGAATGCAGCTTGACAAAATGACTTTCCTTGTCCTTGATTGTGGAAGAAGACACCATAATCAAATTCACCATGAATTCACTGTCCTCTTCAAATACACTTAAAAATGCCTATTATCTGCTGAAACTGGTGATGTGGATGCATTAGAGTAGATGCATCACTTCAGAGTAACAGGGTAGCAATCCTCATTTCATACTTCAGAAGATAACCGCTCTCTGTCATCTCTTTCAATGTCCTGCCACAAGATTAATCTTGTCAATAAACATCTCTATATAACATGAGAGGATTAATCTTCTCAACAATAAACATCTCTGTATAACACAAGATATCACATAGTAAATTATAAAGGGTTTGCTTTATCTACCTTTCTTAAACTGTCTTTGATTGAATCTACTGAACCTCCCCAAAGTTTAATCTGATCTTTAGCTTGTGAAGCCTGCAATTTATGGGTAAAACCAGCAATATACTAAATTCCTCTACTCTGGAGAAAGTGCATACAAAACACAATCTACAGATTGCCTCTCCTATGTAAGCTTATTTTACAGATTTTGCCAATAAATCGTGATTCCAATTTTCCCAAGTTTTGCTTCAAATGAATTTACTTTCTCTTGAAAATACTTCCATTCATCAAATTTATTTTATATTCATATTTGCATGGTCAAGATATTGATCACCATACTACTAAAAAAGTTTAACCAATGAACCTCTGCTTCTTCTACCCATTAGATGTCTTTTCTGGAAATTTGTGGCATTGCAAACCAATCTTCTGCTGTGGAAGTTCATGAGTATGAATTATATTACATAGTATGTTGAAAATATCCCAAAACGAAGGTGAAAGTTAGACAGTCTCCGTTAGCGATGAACGTGAAAGAAAAGTGCCTCTTTTTTTTAACGATGGTATTGATTAATTTTCAAACTTTTAACGTGGATGCTCTTTTTTTTTAGGTTGTTCTACAGTTCTGCTTCCAACCAGGATTGTCCATGCATTGAACCTCAATGTGGAAGACATAAATTCTTAGCCAAGCACACAATGTGGTATTTTTCCAAACATGCAATTCTCATCCAAGCACACAATGTGGTCTTTTGCCAAGCACACAATGTTTATCTATACAAATATTTTTTGTGTAAAACGCATCATGGAAGTGATGGTCATGGTTGAAGGCTTGTATTTTATCTAGTCCATGGTTTTCCGACTTCCAGTTGTACAGCAAGTGATAAAGCTGTGATAGATTCATTTACCTTTTGTATAAGCATCATTACATGAAATGATGCTCTGGAAGCACAAGGGAAGTATTATGCAATACTGTGGCAGTTTCCACGGTCTTGAGGAAACAATTCTAGCATTTTGTAATAAATTGAATATAATGAAATCCATTGCAGTGAATTTTTTGCTAGCAATCTGTTATTTTTCTAAACTTTTGACGTTCAGCTCCACTCCATTTGGTAATCAATAAAATACAAGTTTAGGTGTTCTTTGATGGAACCTCAGAAAAAGGCACTATTGTGAGTAATTTGCATCTGTCTGGAAATCAAATTGTTGAAACGATTGCAGGATTGGGGGATAGAACAACTATGAATAATTCATGACATTAAGGTTTCTGCTCAAATGTGCTCTGAACAACAATGTTTCTCAGCTGTAGGTGTTTAGGGATTCTAGATTGTTAATCAGATGGATGAATGGCAGAGGACAGCTGCACAAGATTTCTTTAAGATTTTGGGTGATCATTTAAAATAAGTTGCAAATTCATTTCAGCCTGTTACTGACACTGATGTCTTTAGAGACCAAAAAATGACAGCAGCCGCATCATCAAAGAGGGACTACAAGTAGTTGCAGGGAAAATTATAATCAAAGAGAACAAGATATAGTGTTATATGCTTCCTCATTTTGTCACTGCTGTAAACTTTCGGTGGATTGCTTTGTTTGCTAATAATGTTCAATTTGTTTTAAATGGAGGCAACAAATATTTTGGGTAAAATATGACAAAATGTGATTTGCAGAGCTACAACTTTTCATTTAGCTGGAGAGCCTATTTAGGGGTTAATAGGTATTGCGTGTTTGTTGTTGAATTTTTGTAATCTTTTTTCTGGCAATTTTGTGATTGATATAGTTTACTCAAATTAGTAATTGTTTTATGCATTCTTTTAATATTTTTTAAGATTTGGGGGTATGGATTTTCACATTTATTATTTTGTTATTTTGGTCAGTGCCTATGATATTATTTAGAATAATTGACGGGTGAAGAATTTTTAATTGGGCCAAAATGGAGGCCAATATCTATTTTAAGTGGGCTTTTGACAATTGTTGCTAGGTTCTCTGAGTCATCTTCTCAAGTGCTACCTTGATCTCCTTTCCGTGGTAGATCCATGTTTATATTAAAAGAATAGTAATATCTTAATGGCACAGTGTCTCAAACCAATGTTGTTGTATTTCATTGTTAACAAGTAATATCTGGTAACCGGTGGATGTGTTCATCAAAGTTCCTTCATAGCTTTAAAAGTTTGGATCACCAGTTTATATGTATCTAATATCATTCTACTTTCAAGTAAATAATTGGATGGTTGGTTTGTACATTGGACATATACAAAATATTTAAAACAATGGGGTAATATAATGGCCACTATACATAAAATACAAGATATTTATGCTGACCCTATTTCATTTTAATATTTGATTTATTGCAATGTCATCATAAAAAAGGGCACTCATCAATTATTAGTCCATCCAAAAGGTAACAAAATTCTGCGAGGCATTCCATATATGGCATTTTCAATAACATACAGTTATAAATAAACAATAACATACAGAACAGAAACTAGCCAGGTGTTCCTTTGAAACAAATATATACAAAGCAAAAGCTTGCCATTTTCATGTTACATGCTATAGTCTCATCTCCTCTCCATTGAAATCATCCCACAAGTGCTTGAACTCAAGTAGGCTTCTCTTGACCACAGATACTTGGGACAAAATTGTGCCACGATGGTCTAATGCCATTAAGAGAAATCTGAACTTAAAATTTGATATATTCTAGAATTCTAGAATCTAAAATTTGATATATGAACCATTTTGGAAATATTCTAAAATCCTTTCAGATATCAAATATCAAATTCACATGAAATGAAATGAGATGTGAAAGATGCCAAGTTAATCTAAGGAAAAGCAGGAAGATAATTACTTAGTTACTACTACGGTGATACACATTGAAAAAATCGATTCATGGTGAAGTGCAAAAAAAATTATTTTCATTTATGCAACATGAAGGTAAGTCAAAACATTTAGACAATCAAGCATATGCGAAAAAAACAAACATTTATAGTAATGAGAATATGAGAACAAGAGATTGGCAACAATCTATATTCTTCTGATTGTAGTATCTCTGAGGTCGTCTGAGAATATGAGATTGACAGCAATCTATATATCTCAGATCGTCTGATTGATAATATGGTCTGTAAATCAGCTATGTTTCAGAATCTCTGAGTAGTTATATGTCATAACAAACATTTGTATGAGATATGCCTGTATAACAATTACATGTATATCCCATTCTCCTACTAAACATGACTATGGACCTTACAACACCAGGTGTTTACCGTAGCTACTTCTCTACTCTTCCTAAATGAATGAATTGTGTGAAACAGTAATCTCAAGGCTGGCCAAACTCAGGGCTCAAACATAGTTTGGCAACATAATTTGGCCAAACTCAGGGCTCAAACATAATTTGGTGATTAGTCACCCATGTTCTAGCCACTTGCTTGCTTTCTAACATGTTATATATGCATCATCAGAATCCAGCACGTCCCAAGTCATGTCCATGTCCAAAGAAGGCATTCTGATAAGAGGATCCACTTCATCAACATCAGTCCATATTGAAGCTGGCACTGACAATGAGGCTGAAGCAGAGATTGATGGCATAGTGCTGAGTACATCTATCACAGATCTACAAGGCATTTCAGAATTAGAATTCAGTGCAATAATCACTGAAGTTTTATCTCCCTCACAGTTGCATATATCAGGACTTTCTGATTTCACCTCAATGAGTGAATTCTCCTTGGAAAGTGTCACCGTGATGGTCTTTTGATTCAAAAAATTATGGCCCAACATTTTTTCATGTGATGGCTTGTTGGAT
>Ga0181465_100849_pt1 | contig 12140 bp, 7 predicted proteins | sample InSIn3gowninarea_FD_119076 | JGI IMG/M metagenome (GOLD analysis project Ga0181465, IMG submission 119076) | Clean room microbial communities from NASA Spacecraft Assembly Facility at Jet Propulsion Laboratory, Pasadena, California, USA -... ... | reverse complement strand
GTAACATCAAATGCTGATTTTATTAAATCTCTTTTTAATGGAACCAGTTTTACTGAAAGTAGCATCCCTTTTGAAAATATTGATTGGCAGTTGGTGGCAGCAGTGTCAGCAGTACTAAACAATTTTACCATTATCACAGGTGGTCCGGGCACAGGTAAAACAACTACAGTGGCAAAAATTCTTGCTATCCTGTATACCATCAACCTCGATCTTAAAGTCGCATTAGCGGCACCGACCGGTAAAGCTGCGGTTCGAATGGCCGAGTCGTTAAAAACTTCAGCATTGGATGTGACAGATCAGATAAAAGGAAGGTTTCAAACAATGTCTCCGGGAACAATTTATCGTCTGCTAAAGTATGTACCCGATTCACCTTATTTCAAACACAATAAAGACAATCCTGTAAACTATGATGTTGTCATCGTTGATGAATCATCGATGATTGATGTGGCCCTGTTTGCAAAATTATTAGATGCGATCGGACCAGAAACCAAGCTGATACTTCTAGGAGATAAGGACCAGTTAGCCTCAGTTGAAGCAGGAAGTTTATTTGGTGACCTATGTAAAACACAATCCGGATTAGAAGTTCTTTCCGCTGGAACAACTCAACTTATTAATTCACTCATTTCGGACAGTCGACGACAAATTCCTCTCGATTATGTTTTGAAGGAATCTCCTCATGTTTTGGCTGAACATATTATTGAACTGAAACGAAGTCATCGTTTTACAAGCTATCACGGTATTGGGAAATTCAGCAAGGCAATCATTAGAAATGATGTTAGCGCCCTACAGGAATACCTGCAAAACAATACAGATGAGCAGGTGACAATCGACACAAAATATGACGCTGAAATATTTGAACAATTCGTAGAAGGCTATGCAGATTACATTAAAGAGCCGGACATAAAAAAGGCTTTACGAAAACTAAATCAGTTAAGGGTATTGTGTGCCGTGAGAGAAGGTGAGCAAGGACTATATAGTTTAAATACATCAATTGAGAACTATCTGAGAAAAAAGAAGCTAATTACTAAGAATTCAGAATACTATGAAAACAGGCCCATTATAGTAACTCGAAATTATTATTCGCTTGGTTTATTTAATGGCGATGTTGGAATTATAAGGGCTGATGAAAATGGCGTTTTAAAAGCATGGTTTGAAGATAGCAATAATGAATTAAAATCAGTTTTCCCGGGATATGTTGCAGAGTCGGAAACGGTGTTTGCAATGACAATCCACAAAAGCCAGGGCTCGGAGTATGATAAGGTTTTGGTTGTATTACCGGATAACGTCAACATTCAAATATTAACCCGCGAACTTCTTTACACTGCTGTTACCCGTGCAAAATCAAAGGTGATTGTTCAGGCAAGCGAAGCAGTCATTTTACATACAGCGGAAGGTGTGGTTGAAAGGGCGTCGGGGATTATGGAAAGGTTTGAAGAATAATTTGAAAATTGCTCAATTTGAAAATTTGAAAATGGGAGCGTGCCGTTGTTGGTTGACGGACCAACAACTAATAATCGTAAGTGCATTCGAAGTACAAGGGTTAGCGCAAAATTGTATTTTGTAACAAATGCGTGGCCTCCTTAAGGAGAAGGACCGAGGATGAGGTTGCCGCTATGAAAAAATACAGTACAAGTGAGTGACACAACTGGGGTTGAAGAGAGAACAAGTGCTGGTCTCCAAAAAAGAAAAAAGGCTTTGACAAATCAAGGCAGGATTAAATTGAGCTAATAATGAGTTTACAAATAAATGGGTCTAATTCGCTGGAACAACTGGCAGCTCAACTGTCAAAAGAATTGCAAAGTCAGCAGAACCATGTTTTTCAACCTCAATATATTGTTACACAAACACAGGGGATGAATAACTGGCTGAAGATTAAAATTGCTGGTAATTTAGGAATTGTAGCCAACTGTAAATTTTTGAAGCCAAACGAGCTTGTGAATGAAATTTATTATAAGCTAGGCTCGCAAAATAAACACCCTCTTTCTGCTGAAGTACTACAATGGGTGCTCTTTACGCTGTTAGCAAAAAAAGAGTTCCAGGATGAGTTTAGGCAGATTGCCAACTACTATACAAATGACGATGTAAAGAGGATGGCGCTGGCCGAAAAGGTGGCGGATCTGTTTGATCAATACCAGGTTTACAGGGCGGAAATGATTAGGGACTGGAACGAAAACACAACCGGTTTTGATGCTAATAATGGATGGCAAAAATTTCTTTGGGTTAAGGCGAAAGACATTTTAGGTGACAGCATGCCTGATAAAACAGTAATGGGTAAATCTATTATTGAAGCACTGAAACAACCGGAACAACAAAAGAAACTGAAGGCTTTAATTCCGAATATTCATGTATTTGGTTTGTCAATTATAACGACTTATCACGTTCATATTTTTTATGAATTGGCAAAGATTGTAAACGTTACTTTTCACTTATTGAATCCAGCTCCGGCTGTGTATTGGTTTGAAGATAAAAGTGAAAAGCAACTGGCATTGTGGCGGCAGAAAAGTAAGATGAAGTTGTCTGCAACAGATCTGCAAACAGCAGGAAATTCTTTGCTTACAGGCTGGGGAAGAGTGTTGCAGGATACCTACAGTATGTTTTTTGAAACTGAAGAATTTTTAAATCAATACACAGATGTAGAATCTCCCGAACCGGCGACTGAAAGTTTATTGGGCAAAATACAAAATGACATTTTTCACAATAGTGATTCACTTGCCAGTAACCGCATTAACGAAGTTGATATAAGTGATGGCTCCATAACCATTAATGCATGTTATACTACGGCAAGAGAAGTGGAGGTGTTATATAATTACCTGGTGCACCTCGTTGATCAAAAATCTGAAACTCTATCTGCAAGAGATATTGTTGTAATGGTAAGTGACATTGATGCTTATGCGCCGTATATAAAAGCTGTTTTTAATTCTGCTCAATATAAATTTCCGTTTACTATCGCTGATGAAAGTTTTACTATCAGCGACAACCTTTTTAGTGCGCTTCAATCTGTCCTGGCTTTAAGTGAAGATCATTTTAAGGCCGAGGAAGTGTTACAATTATTAGATTCAAACTATATCAGGAAGCGATTTTCAATCTCAGATCTTGACCTGATTAGAAGGGCCGTTGATAAAGCAAATATCAGGTTTGGTATTGAGGGGAGAAAGGAAGATGAAACCATCTATGTAAGCTGGAAAAATGGTATCAGAAGGATCATGTACGGGGTATGCATGAGTGGAGAGGATGAATACAATGTAGATGGCTACTCCACATACCCGCTTGATATTGCAGAAGGTGAAGACTCATTAGAATTGATACGTTTTTGTCATTTTGCGGAAGTACTCATCTCAACGATCGAAGACCGGAGATATGTAAGGACCATTACAGAATGGGGAGATTATATTGAACAGGTAGTAGATAAACTGATCTACCAGACTGAAGACAACAACGACGAAGATTACCAGTTACTTTTAGAAAATCTGAAGAAATTATATGTCCTGAATGATATCGTACAGGATAAGATCAGCTTCGACGTTTTTAAGCACAGTTTTATCGGGTCTCTTACTTCCGAGTCGCGTTCCAATGCTTTTGCATCAGGCGGTATTACGTTTTGTTCATTGATCCCTATGCGAAGTATCCCTTTTAAAGTCGTCGCGCTGTTGGGATTAAATTTCGATAAATTTCCTCGGAAAGAGACAAGGGTAAGCTTCAACCTGATGGAGCAGGAAAAAAGAAAAGGTGACCGGAACGTAAAAGAAAATGACAAACATCTTTTTCTTGAAACGATCTTATCTGCACAAAGAAATTTATACGTTAGCTATATAGGCAGGAGTTCGAAAGACAATACGGTGATGCCGCCTTCAGTGCTGATAGATGAATTAATTGATTATATACAATCAGGTGTGAAGGATGAAAAACTTAAAGTAAAAGAAACGATTGTTACTACTCACCCCTTGCACGGGTTTAGTCATAAGTATCATCTGCACAATAACCGGTTATACAACTACTTAGGAGAAATTGCCCCTATTAATAGACATACAGAACTTAGCCAGACCGCCACAACTGAGCCGCTTACTTTTGATGAAGTCTCAATAGAATCGTTTATCAGCTTTTTTAAAAATCCGTTTAAGGCTTATTACAACAATGTACTTCGAATTCGGTACGAACAGGACAATGTGCTTTTGCCTGAAAACGAAGTTTTTGAGCTCGACGGCCTGCAATCGTGGCAAATGAAACAGGATCTGTTGTTTTCAGATTTCGATGAGTTAACACAGTATAGAAACAGGGGGGTTGCTACCGGTAGTCTGCCACTCAAGAATATGGCAAATTGGGTATTAACGAATACTGAAGAGGCAGTCCGGCCTTTAAAAGAGCTGGTAGCCGATTGTATTGGAGATGCGACTGAAGAAAACATGAATATTGAACTTGAAGTAAGCCAGACTTTATTAAAGGGTAAGTTGAGCCGAATTTACGACGGCAAGCTAGTCTTCATTTCGTTCTCGAAAAATGAGAGTAAGTATTTGCTTGAAGCTTACATCCGCCACCTCACTGCCATTGCAGCAGGCAACCCGCTCGATTTATATTATATTTCTTCAAACAGGAATAAAGTGTATAAAGTTGAAGAGAGCAGGCGAAGCCGGAAAAGTGCATTAAAGACTTTGCAAAAACTAATGAACCTTTATAAACTCGGGCACGAAGAGATCTTGATGTTCTATCCTGATTTCAATAAGAGTCCTGGCGATATAGCAGCTTTAACCCAAGACAAGTTTAAGGTTTTAGTAAACAAATATCTCGAAAGCGACGCTTGTGATGTTTATATAAAAAAAGAGCATTCATTTGGTTTTTTTGCCCAGGAAGGAGTGTTCGAGCAATACCAGGATAATAGTGAGGAGATCTTTAGCGAAGCGAAGGATTTGTTTGACGCATATTATTTTAAGGGCTAGTTTCTTTTGTAACCCGACCGCATTACTTCGATGAAGCTTCTCTTGCGTCGCACTCTTGTACTTTTTAAACTTTGTTCGGCAAGGTACGCGAAGTGGTGACTGTTTCTTTTAAAAGACCTTTTGCCAAAAAGCCCGAAGGCATAAAGAAATAAAAAATGACTATAACGAGCAAACAAATAAAAACCTAGGACGACTATAAAGAAACAGTTGCAAGGCTCAAAGTAATTTTGATGCATAAAAAGGTTCACCTGAAGGTGCTGGACTTGACATATTAGGAATGTTAATAGAGGATTATGAAAACGAACATTCTCCAATTGTTTTAGACAAATCAACAACATTAGCTAGGCGAAAGTTGTTGCTAAAAGACACAACAAGACGAAAGTAAATGGTGCTTGGTGGATCGCAGTCTTCGTTCCCCCAAGCATTTCAGTATCTCGGAATATAATGTATGGATTTTATTCCTGTGCCTTCAGATCTCTAAGTAGCTTCTTAAAACCAGCCTCAAAAGAATCATGGTCTTTCCAATTAGTAAAATCATCTGGCATATAGTACGATCTTATTTCCACTGCTAAATCCTCTCCAGTATCGGTGTCCATAAGTTCCCATTCTTTTATTTTATCATAATTAACCAGACGAATAGGAAAAAGTTTCTTCCTCCCATCGCTTTTTTGGGCTTTAAGAGCTCTTCTAATTTCCGTAACAACCCACTTACTTTTCATACTTTCCTCAGAAACTACTAATAACAGCCGCTCATGCGCTTGAATAGCGGTATCTATCTGACTCCAAATTTTCTCCCCCCTTTTCATGTCTATAGGCGCGAACCAAACTCGCAAATTTTCAGTTTGCATTCTTGAATACAAGCGTTGAGCAAAATCTTCATCCTTGGAACTGTAGCTTATAAAACATGAGTAAAACTGAACAGCTTCTTTTGCACCAATTAAAGAAGGCAGGTAAACAATAAAATCTTCCGGAACACCGCAACCCCTTAAAAAAACTTCGGGTATTTTACCTGTAGACATATATAATGTATCAATCGCGATTGAAGAAGGCGCCGAATGGTTAACTGTCTCCAACCCCTTACTTTCACTCATATTAGTATTGACAAAACTGCAATATCCAATGTTACTTCGGGCAAAATCCGTCTGCTCTAACCTGCATGATTCAAAATTACAATTAACAAATACGGCATTAGTAAATTGAGCATCGTCAAGATAAGCGCTTTGAAAATTTACTACTTTAACGGAGGCATAAGAAAATTTTGCACTAGAGAATTTCGCACATCTGCAATCTACTACATTCAACGCCGCTCCCCTTAAATTAACGTTTGAAAAAAAAGAATTCCTAAGGTTTGCGTTAGCTATTTTAGCATTAGAAAGATTGGCATTGGAAAGATCAGCGCTTGAAAGATTAGCCCTATAAAGCAAAGCGCCCGAAAGATTTACCTTTGAAAGATTTGCGTTTGAAAGATTTGCGCCGTTAAGAAAAGCTCCGGAGAGATTGGCGCTTGAAAGATTGAAATGCCTTAAATAAACGTCCATTAAATTGGCTCCCGATAAGTTTGGAACAATCCATCATGCAGCTTAACCGACACACAGGCAAATGAAGATGGAAATTTGTGCAAACAGTCTTTCTGAAAAAAGGTCTTTTGTTCTAAATTTAGAAACAAAAGACCATGCAAAAAAAAGAGAATCAAACTTACCGATTTTTGCTGAGATTAGATTCTGGTGCTGGTATTGACGTGCACAAAGAATTCTTTCAGGTAGCTGTGTGCCGGGAAAAATCTCCACCAGTGGAAAAGCAATTTGGCACCTTCACTAAAGACTTGTTAGCTCTGCGTGATTTTCTTATTGACCATCAGATTAAGGATGTAGTTATGGAAAGCACTGGTGTATACTGGATGCCTTTGTATCATGTTCTTACAGAAGCGGGGATAAATGTCAGGGTTGCAAACCCGCTAAAGGTTAAGCAAATACCGATGGAAAAGACCGATAAGAAAGATGCTGTGTGGTTAGGCAAGCTTTTAATGAACGGTATGGTAGAGCCCAGCTTTATTCCTGGTGAACAACAGCAGGCAATGCGCTCCTTTACAAGGCTTCGCACTAAATACACGCAGCAAACCACAAGAGTAAAAAACCAGGTGGTTAAAGTGCTGGAAACCTGCAATTTCAAAATAAGAAGCATTGTTTCAGATATCAGCACTAAAACAGCTCAAAAACTGGTAGAGGCGATAAGTAAAGGAGAAACTAATACAGGAAAGCTAATTGAACTGTGTCATAAATCAGTTCGCAAACGCCAGGGAGATGAACGCCTTGCTTTAGCACTTGAGGGAAGGCTTACAAATAAAAGTCAGCAACTGCTCATCATGCTTCTTAAAGACCTTGCCTACTTTGAGGGGCAAAAGAAAGAGGCTGATGCGCAGGTAAAGAAGCTGATGAATGAACAACAGCAGAAGACGATTGATCTACTTGATAAGGTTGAAGGAACATCTGTAGAACAGGCAGAAATAGTTATGGCAGAAATAGGTGCCGGAATAGCATCCTTTCCACATGCTGATAAAGCAGCGAAATATGGAGGATTAACATCTGGTCAGGCCACATCTGCTGAAAATAAAAAGCCTGTAAGAGCTGTTCCCGGCAACAAACATCTTCGCACCGTAACGGTACAAATAGCATGGAGTGCTATAAAAGTTAAAGACGGATATTGGGCGGCAGAATACCAAACACTTAAAAAAAGAATAGGCGCAAAAAAGGCCATACTTGCTACTGCCAGAAAAATATTCAAAGCGATGTATAAAATATTAACCACCGGTTATAAATATGAAAAATGGGATGCGAAGCGATATTACGATAACCGGACAAAAACAATGGCGTATAAAGCAGCTTTGCAAAAAGCCGTCTAAATACAAAGGGCCGACACTCTTATAATAAGACTTGACGTACAATCTGCCATACTACTCTTCGGAGTACACAGGCATAAGCAGCTTACCGTAAAAGGTAATTTGGCTTGCAGAGGAAGAATCAACATTTTTAAAATCCGACTATCCATTTACTGCTATTTTTCTACTCCTCGAAAAATTTGATATTTTTTGGGGTAGTCTTTTTTTGCTGTTACCAGTGGTTTTGTCAGGCTGAAGCCTGACAAAACCACTAATCTTCAGAGGAATAGTTTGATTTTCCTTCCTCCACAAATTCCAGCTCTTCACACCTTCTTTAATTTTTGCTACATGTTCATAGTTTGCCATAGATGAATTATAAATTGTTGCTTTCTAACAGCCTTCTTGCCACTTTCCTTTCCTTTTTCAAACTTATATATTTATATTTCCTTCAGGTTAAAATCATTAATTCTTACCTTAAAAAAGCTGCTTAGCCGTCGGCTTGATTAACTAAAGGAAAAGTTCTGCCATTCCTTTAGCTTGTAATTGTATCTGGAGACTTTTCTGCTTTACTGATAAACGTCGTTTGGTGCTGTTGCCATCTCTCATACTACTAAACTAAACTTAACTAATTGAAACTAATCAAAAGCATAATGATACTTATGCTATATCATAAAGTAGCATTTACAATAAAAGCTCTAAACTTCTTTTTAAAATCATCTGTCCCTTCTGGCTGTTCTCTTCTTTTAACGATAATACCCCTTCTTCAAATGTCAATTTGTAAATAAACTTAATTTTGTTAGTATCTTTTTCAAATTAAACAGTCACCAATTTTCTTAAGTTTACAACTAGTATGCGAGACTTCAGCCCCTCTACCGTTCCCCTTACAGACAGCAACCTCATAGAAGCCAGTGCAGGAACAGGTAAAACCTATTCTATTGCAATCATGGTATTGCGACTGGTTTTAGAAAAAAAGATCTCTATCAAAGAGATTTTAATGGTAACATTTACCAAAGCGGCTGTAGCTGAACTGGAAGAAAGGATCAGGCTATTTATCAGGCAGGGACATAAAGCAAGTCAGGGCCTTACGATTGCTGATTTAACGATTTCGGGATTGGTAGAACATGCAATTAGGCAAACATCAAGAGAAGAAACTGAGCAGCAACTTAAAGACGCGGTGCTGTTTTTAGATGAGACCTCTGTGCTTACGATTCATAGTTTTTGCCAGCAGACCCTTACCGAATTTGCTTTTGAAACCAACCAGCTTTTTGGTTCTGAGACATTGAAGGATATAGTAACACTTATTGAAAGTGAGGTAAATAAATTTTGGCGTCAGAACATTACTACCATGAATGTTAACTTGCTTGGGCAGTTGATAGAACATGGACTGTCGAGGGCTGATATTGTTTCTGTAATCAGGGAACATATATCGGGGAAGAAATATTTCGAATACGACGAAAACGAAAGCTATTCGATCTGCGACGAGGACCAGGTTAGCTTTTCAAACACGATAAAAGAACTTGCTGAAAAGGACAAGGAGATTAAGGAGTGTGTTTATGATCATATCAGAAATAACTCAGATCATCTTAAATCTATTACAGAGGCAAACAAGTATGCTAAAACAAGCTTGTTGCCTTTAATAGATACTCCTGCTCAATTTGTAAACCTGGTTGTTAGCAAAAAAGGTACTGGTTATATAGATAAATTATACGGAAATATTATAGCGCAACACAGTGAATGTGATGAACTGGTAGAAGAAAAAAACGACCTTCTTCAATCTGTTATCAACAAGATTTACTGCCATGCTATTGGGTCGGTTACAAAAGCAATTGACCAATACAAGTTACGAAACAGCCTGCTGGGCTTTGATGATATGATCGTGAACTTGCACAAGGCAGTTGTGCACGATGGAAATAACAACTTAATCTCTTCGCTTCAAAACAAATACAAAGCGGTTTTTGTAGACGAGTTCCAGGATACCGATAAACTGCAATACGAGATCTTTCACACCACTTTCGGTACCGGGAAAAATATTTTGTTTTATATCGGTGATCCGAAGCAATCCATTTATTCATGGAGAAAGGCCGATATTTTTACCTACTTCAAAGCATCTGGCGAGGTTGACAATAAATATGGGATGAACGTAAATTACCGTTCTTCTGCCGGCTTCATACATGCGATGAACTTGCTCTTTAAACCTCATGACGATTTCGATACGTTTTATTTTAGGAGCCAGGAAAATTCTATAGACTACATTAATGTAGAATCACCGGAAGACAATAAAAAGGGAGCATTATTATTAAATGGACATCCTGATGTTCCGGTCACTATTTACGGTAACCAGAACAATAGTGAAATTGCCGAAACCGTAACAGCACAGATCATCAACCTGCTTGAAAAGGAAGATTATACAATAAATCAAAAAGGTACTTCACGGCGAATAAGACCTTCGGATATTGGCATATTGGTAAGAAAAAATAAGCAGGCAACTGCAGTAAAAGCTTGTTTGGCAAAGCGTGGCATTCCCGCAGTAACTATTGATGATTCAAAGATTTTGCAATCAGATGAAGCGGTTTATGTATTGTATCTTTTAGAAGCTTTGATAGATTTGAATAGATCGGCGATCAATAAAGCTTTACTGTCTCCTTTTACCGGTTATGATACAAAAGCTGTCCTTGCTCTGAATGAAGAGACCGTACTAAATGACTTTAGGGAATATAAATCGATCTGGGACAAAGACGGGGTGTACAGTGTTTTGATGAAGTTCGTTTCGGATTACCAGGTAAGAGCATTGTTGTTGAATCATCATACAGAAAACGGGGAAAGAACAATTGCCAATCTTTTCCAGGTGATTGAGGTGCTGCATAAGGTACAGTCAGCAAAACAGTTTTCTGCACTTGAACTGGTAAGCTGGTTAAAACGTGGAATAGATGGAATGCAAACCGAAGGCGACGAATTTGAACAACGGGTGGAAAGTGATGAAGATGCCGTAAAAATTGTAACTCTGCACAAAAGTAAAGGACTTGAATATAATATTGTTTTCGCACCTTTTCTTGATCTCGATACAAAGATCCATTTCCGTTTTTGTAGCTTTAGGGATACTGAAACGGGTGACTATATTTTTGCTGATAGCCAACAACTAAACCCTGAACAACAGCAAATAGTAGACGAGCAAACCGAACAGGAAAACCGACGACTAATTTACGTCGCTATCACCCGTGCTGTTTATAAATGTTATATCAATAAAAGCCTCGCTAATTATTATAAAGATTCATCTCTTGTTCCGTTTGTAACTTCTGTTAAAGGCATCAATCCGATGCTTATTTCTTTTGAAGAACCTCCAACCATTCCAGCCAGGTATTATTATTCCAAGTCAGATGAAATACCTGAAACGAATAATGTTAAGCCGGTAAACTTCAACCTTTCACAAGTCAATTGGAGAAAGATAAGTTACACCTCACTTGCAGCAAATCATGCTATAACACCAAAAAAAGAACTCCAACATTGCTACAAGTGAATATGACCACTTTGTTTTCAAACAACTGATCAAAGGAAGCAAGACCGGGAACTTACTTCACGATATTTTCGAAAACATTGATTTCACTAACGCCCAATATTGGAGCTATCCGGTGCAAATTGCTTTGAAAAAGTTTGCTCCAAAACATGTAGAAGATTGGGCGCCAATGTTGTCGGATTTATTGCAAGAAGTAACACAGGCAAAGATCGAGGTAGCAGGAGAAAGCTTTACTCTTGCTGATATACCACAGGAAAAGCGACTAAACGAATTGGAGTTTGATTTCAACGTTCCTGTATTCAACCCTTCAGAGCTTAGTACTTTAGAGCAAATCGACAGCCGCATTAACGTCAAATATTACGAATCGTGGGAAGGGATTATGAATGGTAAAATGGACATGTTTTTTGAACACAACGGGAAATACTATATTCTAGACTGGAAATCAAACTTCCTCGGCGATTCTCTTAGTTACTATCAAAAGGAAGTGCTTTCCGAAGCAATGAGCGAGAACAATTACCATTTGCAGTACCTGATCTACACCGTCGCAGCTAAAAAATACCTTGAAAGCAGGTTAGCAGGTTTCAATTATGAGTTGCATTTTGGCGGTGTAATTTACTTGTTCGTAAGAGGGGTAAGAGCCGGAGCAAATAGCGGAGTGTTTACTTGTAGACCGCCTTTAGAAAAAATTGAAAAGCTGGAAAGAATGTTGAGTATGGATGTTGTGGGGTGAGCATCTGTACTGTGATTCAGCATCGTTGCGAGGTTTAAAGAGCAAGTTCATCGCATGTATGAAGCCGGCAGAAGAACGGTAATTTACGTTCAT
>Ga0181465_101004_pt1 | contig 12146 bp, 16 predicted proteins | sample InSIn3gowninarea_FD_119076 | JGI IMG/M metagenome (GOLD analysis project Ga0181465, IMG submission 119076) | Clean room microbial communities from NASA Spacecraft Assembly Facility at Jet Propulsion Laboratory, Pasadena, California, USA -... ... | reverse complement strand
GGTTCACCTGTCTGCAATCAAGATCAAACAGCAAAGCTACTGAAACCTCTCGCATCAGGTCCCGCACCGCTCGAGGCCTAGGACGATAGGACGTCGACTTCTACTTGCTCAACATTGAAGCAACGGGTCGAGTCTACCGAGGACGTGTGGTAGGTACCTACCGTGGACTTTGTATGATATGTATGCATGTAGTACTACTACAGAATATATCACGATACCGTTCTTGCAGGTTTCTGTATAGAAAACCGATGTACTACATGATCTGAAATATAGCACTAACAGCCGGCCTAGCAGTATGCACAACAATTAATACAGAATGAAGCACACATTCCAACAAGCTATAAGAAACCGTACACATATCCTCCATGACCTCCTAGTATAACGTTTATTAGAGACGACGAGGCAGAAAAATCATGTTTGCCGTCTCGATAGTCCACATATCCTCGATCTTATGGCACATGAGGTTCTGGTCACTGTGTCACACAGCCACTGAGGTCCTCCTTTTCGGGATCGTTCGCGGGATGTAGCACTAGCAGTCGGTGGATCTCTGCCAAATGTGAGCAGCGTATGGAACAGCTTATACAGGATGAAGCATAGAGTACAACAAGCTAGGGGTCTTACTGTTCACGACGAAGGCTCAATAGTATATCGTCCAGAACTGCATGGACCTCGTCTCGTTGCAGACCAGATTCCCGACCACGCAATCAGGCGCCGACTCTTTGTGGACATGGTCTATTTCGTGAATGACCATTTCCATGCAGGGACTCGAGCCTTTGCACTTTAGCAGAATCTCTTTTCCGCCTTGTTTTACTATAATTATGCATAATGCGACATCAGAAACGCTCTGATTAGCTTCGCAACCGAAAGCCAGCTAGCTCTTGGCCAAGATGATTGAATAGTAAGCGAGTTACAGAAAATCGGTGTATTAGATAGCTAAGCTACGGTACTCATGATGCATCCTCAAACAATCGGTCCATCAACATAGTCCTGGCATCTCCTTCTAATTCCTCCTCTTAGATCTCACCCCTCACCTCTCCCACACCCTCAGCAGAATAAGAAACAAAGATGTGACCAGCACATCCTCCCTCTCTCCTCACCTACAAGATCTGCAAAGTCCCACTATACCCAAACACAGCTGCCACACTCTCGTTCCTAACACTAAAAACACTCTGATCGCTATTAACACCACTGTACGTAACACACTCCCAAACGCCACTGCTGCCATCCGCCTCACACGCACCCGCACTGTCAACCTCATCCACGTAGTGCAGATCAAAGCTCATAGCCGCGCTAGTCAAGCCCAGCAGCGTGCCCTGGGCAGCACAATTAGCGACGGCTTCGCACGCGGTCTGCGTGCCGGGGAACGTGGTGGTTGTGTGCAGCAGGTTGAGGACGTTGGAGGGGTTGTTTGGGTTTTCGGTGAGTTGAGAGCTGGAGAAGTAGGAGGTATATGTGAGGACGTTGGCGAGGACGGAGACCTTTGTGGTGTGGCATGAGGCGATGCTTAGGTCGGGGGTGCTGCAGGTGGGTTGGGGAGCTGGGGCTTGGGTGGAGGAGGTGGTGGGAGCTGGTGCTTGGGTGGAGGAGGTGGTGGGAGCTGGTGCTTGGGTGGGAGAGGTGGTGGTAGAGGCCGGGTGGGTGATCGTAATCTTGGTTGTTGTGGTTGTGAGGTGGACGGAGGTGGAAGGTGTTTTTGTTGTCTTTGTCTTTGTTGTCTTGGTCTTGGTTGTCACGGTCTTTGTTGTCTTGACCTTTGTAGTCTTGCTACTTGTAGTAGGCTTGGGCGCCTTGGTGCTTGTAGCCTTCTTGGTTGAAGAAGTCTTGACAGGCTTTGGGCAGTTGTTCTTCCAGCAGTGGCCGGAATTGTAGAAGATGTTGTTAGTTGTGGAATCAGCCACAAAATCCTGGGATTTAATGCTCTTTGAGTAGAAAGAGCAGTAGCCACCAGCCTGGTTGTAGGAGAAGGTACGGCATGGACCAGACTTGCCAGACATGACATAGCACATTTGGTAGCATGCTTCGGCCGAATGGACGTGGTTCTGAGGTGTGCTTCCGAGGTAGCCATCAGCTGCCTTGAGCTTGCCCTCCTGGTTGCCTTTTCCCCTCGTTAGTTTAGGACTGTTGACGATGAGCGCGAAACATACAGATGTATTGCTGGGGTGGATTGGCGATGAGATGGCCAGTGCAGCCGGCCGTAGGAGAAGCTGCTGCTGCCCGAGCCTGGAGTGGCGACGCAAGCACGCCGCCAGCTGTGCTGATAGCGATCAAGGCAAGGGTTGAGAAGTGCATGGTGGGTGTCGTGGGGAGTGTCGAAGGTGGAAGATAGCTAGAAATATTATGATCGTCTCTGAAGGAGCTGCGCTGTCTTGATGGTGAGACGAGACACTCCAGGACGTCTGATATGTCTTATATAGACATCTTCCGTCAATTACACTACATCTCCGTCATAGTACCATCACAAACAACAACATACCATGTACAAAGTCACCCGTATCATCAAGCAGATCATCACTCGCATCCAGACCATACAACAGCGCCAGCATCACTCCCAATCCAATAGTAACATACCTTTGACATCACGAGCCTCACATTTTCTTCGCGTTGCCTCATTTACTATAGTCTCGGCATCACTTGCCCAGCTATCACGTCTTGCCACTGCTGATCGATATTGCAGAGGCTTTTGTTACCGTCGAGTTAGAGGTAAACAGTTCACGCCAAGCTGCTTTTGCACAGAATGTCACTGCCAGAACACGAAGGCCAAGCTGTTTCTGGAGAAGCTTATTAGCAGTAAAGGGAAAGTACCTTGATGCTGACATGCCAAGTCGCGTTAGGAAGATTTCAGCTTGGCTTCATTCGGCGGAGAAGTAAGCCTTTTGGGCGAGAAAGATTGGCTCGGCCACGGTACGATGGGCATGGGTCAAGCTTTGTGCATGACGAAAAGCTGTTCCTCATAACGATAATTCACGATTATTTTGTTAGCAGGAGGGTTGTGTAACGGAAAGGTGAGCAGAACTTAGACATATACCTTCCTGAGGCATAGCATGCCGTCTCCCACGCCTTACTTGCCTCGCGGTATTCCTAGATCTATCACATCACAATGATCACAGCGTAGCACATCAAGGCAATCTCGGGATCTCCCCGTGTGACAGCCTCAGGGTGTTCTTACTGATCTAGTGACATAGTGAGCACGGCACCTTGGCTCTGCGATAGAGTAATACGATTCATACGCTTGCGGACGATACGGATCTTGCGCATATCGGAAGCCATACACCCACCTTGAAGCTGACACTGCTGGTAAGCTTATCTTGCTAGCGGAGGACAAACAGTGGTATAGGCGCTCAAGCGTGCGTCCAAGGCGGCGATCGATCATAGAGCCGCGCACATGCAGTTCACGCAGAGCTCATGCTGCCGACGAATACGAATGGGCCAAGTGCGGACGTTTTCTTGCGCTTCTTGAGCCTTGCCAGGATGAGAGCAGTAATCCGAAAGTACGTGTACTGTAGTCTGATGCTCTAGCATTGTGGTATACTCGTGTCAGCTGGCATTGTCTTGATAAGCTTGTAACGAAGACAGCGTCAATACGAGTAAGTGGACAGGATGTAGTGTTGTGTTTGTGGTTGTTGTGAAGCGAGCCGACATCTCATACGAGGTCGGCGGGGTAAGGAATTGCGTCGGTGGCGCTTCGTGCTTCGAGGTGCTTGCAGTGTACGACTATGATGAATGAATGCACTGATTGAAATCAGGGTAGGAGACATGGCAGGCAGACTGGGAGGGAAGGAACATCAGGAAGACAGAGGAGTCAAACCGGACTCAAGTGTGAAGTGGCAAACCATCCTAATCCGAACACGACGACGACAACAACAATAAGAGATATAGCAGACTCTTCATTCAGCCTACATAGAGTATCTTCCTTGCTTCATCTTCTGCAATTTGTGGAATTCCGGTTTCGCATCTCATTCCTACGGCCGATCTTGCATCGCTCACGTTTCATTACTGTTCCCTCCATCCTTTCCCAGCCACAAGCCTCTTTCAATATCTGCAACAATCTGAGAAAGGAAGTAGGAAAAGATGCCGCGGACAAATCTCAGACTTTTGTTCATATTCGTACAATTCCACCTTGATGAGCCGTGGTGATGACCGACGGTATCTTATTAATAACAACACTTGACGAAGAGTAGTAAGGTCAAATCGTAAAAAGCAGACGTGATGCTGGAATGCTAATTCGTTGTCGCTCGCACTCTATCCCGGCGACATAGCAGAGTTCTTGGTTGATGTTTCACTCATTCGCCTGTGCAACATCTGCAGGCGCTGCGTCTGCATCACCAGTCGCCTCTTGTGCGCTGGCTTCTGTAGCTGTTTCTGCGTCGGTAGATGTGTTGGTTGGTGCAACAGGCTGTGCTTTTGTCAGCATCGGGGAAGTGTTTGGCGATTCGCCTGTTTCGGTGTCAAGTGATGCTAGTGCACTATAATGATGTCAGCAAATGTGTCAAGAATAGTATAAGGATGAACAACTTACTCGAAGGCGTTGACTGCGCTCTTGTTGGGTGTATCTTCCTCCTTCTTCTCTTGCCTCTTGCTAGAGTTTCTGCTCTCAGACAGCAAGCTTGATCCGGGACCCATGCCTGGACGACCACTGTTGCTTCTTGAGCTGAATGAGCTAGGTCCAAGTGTTCTTGCAGGACCGCCAGCTTGACTTGCTTGGCGGCGGTTACCCAGTCTCCTGAGGTCGTCAGTAGCGACCTGATTGCGCGGGTATTCTGGTGCAGGCATGCCACCACCGTAGCGAGCGTCGCCTCTTCCAGCCGGTGGTCGGTTGCCCTTTGATGCAAGACGCTCGCGGTCCGATGCTTCTTGCGCTGCGGCAGCCTCCTCGCGGATCTCCTGGATAGTCTTAGGACCCTTTGCATCGTCCTTTGAGTGCCAACCAGCCTTCCTAAGGTCGATGACATCCATGAGCAAGAACTGCATGCGGCTGGGCAAACCAGGCATGTCGAGGATGAACCTGATCTTCTGGAAGTAGCCCTCGATTAGTCCGGGACCATGGTCATCGCCACTCATTTTAAGTCCGACTGTTTTGAGAAGCTTCACTAATGACTCGATAGCACCCTCATCTGGCATACCACCCTCCATATTGTCAAAGAGACGAACGAAGCATTGGTGCATAATCTTGATGGACAACATGCGAAGCTTGTAAACCTCTCCAATGAACTGAAGGAGACCAAGACCCTTTCTCTTGGCAGCAGCAGCAATATAGTATTCGTCGGACAGCATGGCAGCCTCTTCGGTTTCACCTTCCTTCTTCTCGGGAAGGTTGACAGTCCAGCCGCGTTCGAACTCTTCCTGACAGCGGTTGAGAAGGTATTTCCTGAAAAGAGCGCCACCAGTGACGTGTTGACCCTCTTTGTTAACGACATCCTCGTCCTTGATATCGTGACTCATCTGGTCCATCATGCGAAGACAGAACTTGGCGTACATTCCAGCCCAGTGGGCTTCGTCACAAGCCTTGTCAAAGGTCAACTGGATGACTTGACGCAAAGTACGACCATCAGTCTCGTTTTTCGATTGGCTGGAGATCTCAAGGATCTGCTCGGAGATCTTGTCGAAACGTTCAGGTGTCATCTTGTTCAAAGCGGCCTTGACCTTCCTCTGAACCATGTCAGGAGCCATGTGACCGTCAGGCACAGCAGCTGCAAGAGCCTTGTTGTTGATGGACGTTGGCTTCCAGCCGCTGGCGGTGACCTCGATAGGCTTAAGATCCATACCGGCAGTAAGAGGCATAGTCTTGTTCGCTGCGGCAGACTCACCTCTTGTAGGCTGTCTGGATCCCCTGCTAGGACCTCTCCCACTTATGCCACCACGAGAGCCAGATGTAGCAGAGTTCATGCTGCTTGCGCCACGACCAGTGGAAGGACCACCCACTGGGAAGCCACCAGGACGACCTGCGAGAGCTGCAAGGGGATTGTTCATTGTTGGCGCACCACGACCAGAGGCCGCGGCGAAGCGATCGGCAGAGGTTGTGCCTGGAGGCAAGGTTCTTGGACCTTGGCTGAAGTTGCCCATGCCTGTGAAAGCCGGAGGAGGAGCTCCACGCTGAGATGTGCCGCGTCCAGTCATTGGGGTACGTGCTGACTTTGAGTCACCATCACCCATGGTGTCCTTGACTCTCTGATCCCAGTCTACCAGTGGCTTCTCCTTGAACACAGGACGGAATTGGAGCAGGAAAGCAATGTCGTAGCGGCGACCAGCAAGCTTGCCGCCTTCAATGGTTGAGGCCTCGGGAGCATTAATACCTTCGGGATACTTGACCTTCTCTTTCACGAGGTCAAGCATGCGAGCGGTGCGCAGGCTTGTCTGACCAGGAGTAGATGTCGCTGGTTCAGGCTTTGTTTCAACCTTGAGACCTGGCTTCGGCTTGGGTGCAGCTGTCTCCTTTGCAGCTGGAGCTTCCGGCTCCTCAGTAGTTGTGCTCGCGGCAGCATCAGCACCAGGACCAAGAGCGGGTTTCTTGAGCGAAGCAAAGAGCTTTTCTCTCTCGGCCTTGTCTTCGGCGGACTCTTCAGCGCCGGCTTTGCCAGCTTCTTCGCCAGCCCGCTTCTTCTCGCGAGCCTCCTCAAGTGCTTCGGCCTCACGCTCTGCGCGTTGCAGCTCTTCGTCGGACGCCTCCTTTGCCTTTGCAGCTGCCTCAGCCTTGGCCTTGGTCTTCTTCTCTTCGTAAGCCTTCTGACGCTCCTCTTCCTCGCGTTCAGCAGCTTCCATCTCGGCAATCATGCGCTCCATCTCTTCGTCCTCGAGACGTTTCTTCTCCGCCTCATCGTCTTCAGGCTTTGACTCTGCAGCAGGAGTAGCCTTCTCGGCCTCAGCAGCCTTGTCAGCGGCGACCTTATCGTCCTCTGCCTTCTTAGCGGCGGCTTTGTCAGACTCTGCCTTATCGGCGGCTTCTTTGTCTGCAATAGCCTGCTTCTCGGCAGCTTCCTTTTCTGCTGAAGCCTTCTCCTCAGCAGCTGCCTTTTCCTTGGCAGCCTGCTCATCGGCCGCCTTCGTGTCGGCTGCCTCTTTCTCCTTCTGAGCATCTGCTGCAGCCTTGTCCTCAGCTGCCTTCTTGTCCTTGGCTTCAGCCTCAGACTTGTCTTGCGCGGCCTTAACATCAGCATCGAAGGAAGCCTTGCTAGCGACGTCATCATCTTGTGCGCTCTTTTTGACCAAAGCTTCAAACTGTGCCTTGATCTCTTGAGGGGTCATGCTAGGCTTCGACTCCGTAGAAGGAGCAACACTAGGAGCGCGAGCAGGTGGAGTTGGTCCATTGACAGCAGTTGATGGAGCGGGGGATTGCGCGGCAGCTGGTGGTGCCGGAGTAGACTTGGTTGCGGGAGTGAACTCTTTGATATCGAGGATTCCTCCGTCAGGACGCTTAATGACAATACCCTTGCCCTTCTTGGGTGGAAGTGTAAAGTTATTGCTGCTTGGAGTCTTGCTTTGAGGTGCTGGGGTCTGTGATGGACCCTGCGAAGCAGCAGGAGATGGCTGTGGGGGAACAGCACTGGAAGGGCGTTGCTGGTCAGGATTCTGCGAAGGAGATCTGGACATTGAGCTTGGCTGAGGGTTGTAGTGTCCTGCCGGAGAGTAAGCAGGAGCACCAGGCTTGAAGCGTGGGCTTTGCGGTTGTCCTTGCTGCATGTTCTGTCCCTGAATATAGTGAGGATGCATCTGATATGGATTTTGATAGTAGTTGTAATTGGCATCGTAAGGCAACTGCTGACCAAACTGTCCGTTGTGCTGCTGCATTTGTTGCTGATATGCATTGTAAGGTGGCTGAAGGTGCGGCATCTGGTTGGATCCCATGTATCCACTGTACTGCATTTGCGGACCGCCTGGAGGGCCTGGAGTGCGTTGTTGCATATGCGGAGAGTTTGGCTGCATCATAGGACTTTGAGGCTGGAACTGCGGTGGCATGTTCCCGTTGGGTCTCTGGTTGTTCATGGGACGGAACCCTTGTGCGGGCGAGTACGGTGCAGCCTGGTTGAAGTTCTGGTTGTTGTAGCTTCCAGGCCCACGGTTCTGCTGAGGTCGAGGCATGTAGTTCTGCCCACGCTGTTGTGGGTTGAACGGCATCGGAGGGGCGTTCGCATCAGGGTGTGAAGCTTGCGACGAAAGTCTTCGAAGCTGAGCGGATCCAGGAGCTGCATTCGCGCCGTTGTCTGCGCCACCAGTGCTTCCAAAGCTGATTCCGTTGACTTGAGCAGGCTGGAATCCGCTTGGAGGTCTCCCGCCACTAGCAGCAGGCTGTGGGATTGGCGAAGGTGAAGCTGCAGGGCTCAAGATCCGGGGGTTGTTTTGGGCAAGTGGCAAAGAGTTGGTTTGTGACTGGAATGGAGCACTGTTGCTGTCAGAAGCAGTTGAGTCTCCAAATCCACCGAAGTTGATGTTTGGTTTGGCACCCGCAGAGCCAGGACCTCCGTTAGGAAATTGACCTGACGCGCCTGCAGCGCTGATAGTGACCGAAGGTCTGTTCTTGGCGTGGTCGCCATTGGGGAGATTGCCGTTCACAATCGTGGGAGCTGCCATGTTGGTCGCTCTGTTATTCACTGGGGTGTGCGAAGCATTATGCGCGCCTACAATAATCTGTGGCGCCGAAGTGTTGTTTGCTGCGGAAACTGTTGCACTCTTGGAACCTGCGGCTGCAGATGCGAAAGAGACTGGGCCGGCGGATGAGATTGTGGTAGGATGCGAACCAGCGCTATCTGTGTTGCTGTTGTTTGTGTTGGGTGAAACAGTGGATGCGCTTGTCATTAAGTGAAGTGAAAAGGCGTTCTTAAGATATCTTCGTGGAGTTTGTGAATGGGCAGTATAGAATTGCTTTCCTTGAGCAAGGTAATCCGAGTCAAATGAATGATCAGAAGAGTAGAGAGTTCTGAGCGTGGATTGAGTCCTTCTTTCTCAGTCAAGGTTCAAGGTCGCACAAGGAGCTCTGGGCGCAGTCGTCGATTTCAACCGCACGAAGCTGGAGGGGTTTTGAGGAAAGTGGCAAACTGCTCGGTGAGGACGAGACAGATGACCAGGGGAGAGGAAGAAGGTACTGTAATGCACCCCTTCCGATTGAAAAATTGGGTTGTTGGTATGAAGTTGGTGTGGTCTTGGTGAAAATATTCCAATTATCAGAGGTTAGAACTATTCTAGCGCATGACGCCCCCTTTTTCGGAGGTGGACAGCGCAACTCCAGCTTCCTCGATCCTCCCTCTCGTCATCCACCTCCTCCTTTCCATAGATCGATAGATCCCTCTCCAGCCAACGCTACACAAACCTCCGGCTCACTTGGCCATACAGAAGCTACAGCTGTTCAGCTGACACTCATGCACATGTCAGAGTGGTACAGAGCAAAAGATTGCAGGTCTTAGACTCGATGCTATTTGCTGGTTCGAGGTCACTGTCCTCGCTTAGTCGGCATATCAAAATAAATGGGTGACTCATAGACACTGCTCGTCATGCCAGCACACAGATGTGCGTCTAATGTTCCTCTTCGGTGAGAATATTTGATTGATCTCACGGTCGTGTAGCACGACCTCGAGCAAGACTCGACTGCACGAGCTAGCTTCCCGTGGCTTCTCGAGGCGCCCGAGTTGCTCGAGTACCATACATATACTCATACACAGCAATCTTAGTCCATGATTTTTGATCATATGCTCACTGACTATTTACATCCTCGCAAACAACCCCTCAAACTCATCCTCCGCTGCCTGCATACAATCATGCGAGAAAATCTTCCTTTGCACATCCGCATCTGCCCACTTATCCGGGTTCTTTCCTGTCTTCTCCTTCAAAGCCTTGAATTGTGCGTCTCTCTCGGCTTTCGCAGCTCCTTCGCCGAGATGCAACGTCCTGCCTGACTGTGCTGCCAGCTGTACTAACGTGTCTGCACGCTCTTTCCTAACCTCCTGATAGACTCGGAGAGCCTTGTTGATACTTGAGGCTGATGTGTCTGGCAATCGTGATAGCACAACGGAGAGGACTGCTGCGTCTTCGATTGCTTGTGCAGCACCTTGGTTGAGATGAGGCAGTGTTGGATGGCAAGCATCACCAACAAGAGCTGTGGTCTGATTGACCCATGTGGGGAGTGGTTCATGCACACGTAGCTTCCACTCGCAGACCTCGCCTTCTGGCACTAGTGCGAGCAACTTATGTACTGTCTCGCCAAAGTCCTTGTATTCTTCCAGCATCGCGGACTTCTCTCCTCTCGTGGTATATGTTGCGGAGGGTGCCGCGGCAAAATGAGAGTCTGGGTGTGCTGTGCTGATGTTGTAGATCTGCTTGTTTGATACTGGATATGCAATGACATGGCGCCTTGGCTCGATCCATCTTACAACTGCATCGCTGTCGACCAATTGAAGCAGTTCAGGGTCGTGCTTCATTTGGTCGCGTTTCAGCATGATACGATATGCAGCTTGCTGTGTATCTATGATCTTGGGCTGATTGTTTCCTCTCTCAAGAGCCAGCATGGCAGTTCGAACATTGCTCTTGATACCATCGGCGCCCAAAAGCACGTCGACTTCCACTTTGTACTTGTCACCGCCTTTTCGAGGCAAAACAGTAAACGAAGGATGTGGACCAAAAGAGTCAATCTGCTCCACAGAGCAGGCAAAGTTGAACTTGACGGACGGGTATTTCTTGCAAGCTTCATACATGGATCCAGCAAGATTCGACCGATGACCAACCTGATGCTGGAAGCCGTACTGACTCTTCACCTCAGAAAGGTCCACATGAGCTAGCTCTTGATTCGTCGAGCCTTGCCGTATGCTTGTGCTTTGTATCTTGGTCGACTCTTTCGTGATATCCTCCCAACAACCAAGTCTTTCCAGTATCCTGGCCATATTTGGAGGCAGTTGTATGCCAGCTCCCACGAAGCCGAGGTCGCCAGCGAACTCATAGACCTCGATATTCTTGAATCCTTTGTTTGCGAGCGCAAGGGCACATGCAAGGCCACCCATGCCTGGAAGGTGTCAGACCAGTAACCCTCGAGAAAGTATTCAAGACTCATTACCTGCACCGATGATGCCCACTCGAAGGTCTTCTACATTATTCGTAACAGAAGGCATCGTGGAAATTATATCATAGGCAGTATCGTGCTAGTAACCGCAATGGCTGAGTTGCTCCAGGTTTCGAGGTCAGAGGGATATTCGTGAGGTTTTGAAGAAGAGCACCTGGGATCGTCACAGTAAACTGCCGTCGTTTTCCCCCGGACATCAACGCGGGGTCGCAAGCCGTAATGTATGTGGGGTGTGCTTGGTGCTCGGAGATCCCGATAGCCGCGAAGTGATTCATCTTTCTTGACAGGTCGCTTAGAGCTTATGTTGTTGCTGCTGTAGCCAGATCCTCGAGAGTCTGAAGAAGTGTCTTGCCGGGGCTATCAGTAGTCGCATCCCACAATGCGATGCACAGTTGACTCTTCATTAACGCAAGCTTTCGCCCCTGAAGAACAAGATTGAGCGTTGCCGGTTCTTCTGCTGGTGATGTGGCTATGAGGTCGCATGTATCGGCGTCCAGTTCCCAGTGCTGACTCCGAGACGCTGCCCAATTGGCAATCTTGCGTCTGACAACTTTGATGAGCTCTCTCTCGAAGTCGAGCATATTCCGTGAGGTTATCGTTGCCTCCGTCGCCTCTCCTAGTTTCAGGTTCAGGACAGTTCCGTTGCGAAACTGTGAAGATACACTAATGGTGTATCGATCATGATTGGGAAGGCTGAAGTCTACTGTGCCATGAAGCTCGGTTTTCAGCTTGTCCGTAAGAATAGCAGCCGCTGGAACTAGAGATGAAGCTGGACTGATCAGATCAGATATGTGCCGTGACCTGGGACGCGTTATCTCTATGCCAGCCTTTCTAAGCACATTGCAAAAGTCTGCTGCTGTATTTTCCAGCCTTGTCGTGTAGTCAATATGCGAGAGATACTGTACCAAAGGTCGTAGTATGTCTGATATTGGAGCGATGTACTTTTCATCAGTAAGAGGCTTTGGTGGCTGCGAGCGTCGCTTGAACCGCTGTCGATATAGGTCGCTCATCAACATTCGTAGCGCTAGCGCGAGGTCATCAGCGCGACCGTCATCATCGAAGTGCATGCTTGACTGTGTAGAAGTCCTTTGTACCAGCTCGATGACAA
>Ga0181465_100128_pt1 | contig 12151 bp, 10 predicted proteins | sample InSIn3gowninarea_FD_119076 | JGI IMG/M metagenome (GOLD analysis project Ga0181465, IMG submission 119076) | Clean room microbial communities from NASA Spacecraft Assembly Facility at Jet Propulsion Laboratory, Pasadena, California, USA -... ... | reverse complement strand
GAATACATTGCTGCTAGTATGGCCTGTTGTGAAGCAGTTTGGTTGAGGAAGCTCTTTAGTGAGCTGTTCCAACATGTGCTAGATACCACTGTAATACTCTGTGATAATCAGAGTGGGATTCGCATGACTGAGAATCCTGTGTTCCACGACCGATCCAAGCATATTGATATCAGGTACCACTTTATTCGGGATATGGTACAGCGAGGCGCCGTAAGGCTCGATCATATAGGAACTGATGAGCAGGTCGCGGATATTCTCACTAAGCCCCTGGGGAAGGTCAAGTTCCTAACCTTCCGTGAGAGTCTTGGTGTCGTGGAAAGACCCTATGATGTGGGTCCTGTTGGACGATGAGCTCTGGGAGCTCTGGGGGGCTTTGGGGATAGCTTCTCGGAGCTGTAAGCACTCATAATTCTTCTGCCCCACCCTTGTGATTATTGAGCTGGTTCGCCACTCATTTAATCTGTGCCCCGTATGCATCCTACCCATTGAGTTCAGGGCTCATGGGAAGTACCTCTCATTTGGCCAATGAGGTGTGGAAAAGCTAGAGACTATTAGCAAAGACTGATGGACCCATCAAAGATTGCCATACTCTCTATCTAGGATCAAGATTTGTGAGGTCTGGGACCTCTGGACTGATTATGTCAGTCGGGGAATGATGTCTTTGTGACTGACCCACTTCTGTTCTGAAATAAAGAAGCTAGCAAAGCAAGTTTCAGTGGGATGACTCACGATGTTAATTGCACTAATAGATGGAGTTCTCCCTAGTTGAGAGGGAGTGTTAAATTTGGACAACTAGGTCCAAACTCCATGTTCTGATGCTCAGATTAAGAGGCTAATATTTTTGTTGGATTCCTCTTTCTGAGAGGTGTAAAATCCATATAAAAATAGTCTTAATCCGATGAGCAGAACTTATATTTTGAATTTATTATTCTTAATAAATTATATGTGCAAGGTCAGCCAGTTTTGTAATGTAGGCTCACATGCCCAACAGATGTGTCACACACCCTCATTGATGGATATATTTACAGGAAAAGTTGGAGAGAATTTTCTCACATCTTCCTCTCTCATCCTAAAAAGTACGAGCTACCTGGAGGACGAATTTCAGCCACACGTGGGAAGGACAAAGAGGATCTTTCTGCTGCTAGGGTTTCTGCTGCTAGGGTTTCGCAGAAGTTTGACCAGCGTTGACTTTGGTCAACGCTTGGTCCAAACAAGCTGAAAGGTCTGGTTTTTAATCTGGTTACAATTGCCCAACACGTTGCTTCTCCCTCACACCCAGTCCTTTAGCATCCTCATTCCACTGTTGTATTCTGTTATGGCCCGTCGTCGGGGTATTCCAAGGTGAGGGAGCAACTCAGGATCCCATGGAGGATCTGGAGGGCGTGGTAGCTCTGCGCCTCGTCGTATATCCCCGTTAGCTACTACTTCACCTTCCTCTCCGCCCTCAGACAATTCTGGACCCTCCCTAAAAAGTTCCCTTCATACCTTAAGGTTTAAGTTCAAAAGCAGACTTAACAGACCGCTCATGTTAGCTATAATTACTGTCATCTTCTCGGAGGAAGAAGATGAGCTCACAAGCTCAAACGAAATTTCCAAGGAACAGTCACTTTCTCTTAATTCCAGTGATTCTCAGAGCAGCTTGGCTGGTGCTGTCCTCAATGTTTTTGCTGCGGTGTACGAAGAAGGTCAACAAGAGGCTTCTCGCCCTCCGCCAGACTCTCCTCAAGAACAGACCATAGTTTGTGAGCCAGCGTGCCTCTTTGGCAATGTTCTGCACCTTGTGCCTCCTACAGAAGGCAACTTGATGGAATCTGAAGATGAGGTGATGGTAACCTGGGCAAGCTCCCCTAATCAAGTTAATGAAAATGCTACGGATGCGCCACGGCAAGTTTAATTACCTTTGGTTTCAGCTACAGGACAGTAAGTCTGTTTTGGTTTTCTGGATCTCGTGTGTCATTTTCAGTGTGGATGGCTTCTGATACCAACAATATGAATTTGTTCATTCTCCAAGGTACAATTTTGGATTTCCTTTTTTGTAATTATGGTAAAGAACAATTTTTTGTAATAGGGCAGCTCACTCTGGAGCGTTTAGCTCTATTTAGTCTTGGTCCATATAGTTCTGTTCAGTGTTGAGGCTATGATTATTAGTTTTGTAAACAAAAGGAAAAAAAGCTACCTGCAATGGTTCTTTGACAGAGGGCAGGCTACGGCCCCCTCAGAGGTTCAAACCTCTTTGTAAATATTTTTTCTCTTTTTAATCCTAATAGAATAGTCTTTACTCAGAAAAAAAAAGATTAGACCATTAAGAATAAGATTCTTAATAAAATTGTCCCATTCATATGCTAGAAGACCATGTAGACCCAATTCAGAATCACATTTCCACCTGATAATAAAACACTGCAATGAGGAAGACAAGAAAGGATGACACAATATATAAACAACCCAGAATTTGAGATGAAATATGAGCTTTGGAAATAATTAGTAGAAGGGAGATACCCTAATAGAAGGAGCTCCAGATGTTATTAACAAATGGGGTTTATGTTTTGCAGGTCAGGCATTGTGCTATTGAACAAAATCTATGGCCATTTTGACGACTTATGATGGGACTTACAGTTCAGTCTTTCCACTACTTGTAAGCATGGATATTTTCAATTTTGAGGGTTTATATGTTGCTTCATTGTGAAGGAAAATGTGTTTTTTAATGCTCCAGATGTTATTAACAAACGGGGTTTATGTTTTGCAGGTCAGGCATTGTCCTATTGAACAGAATCTATGCCCATTTTGACGACTTATGATGGGACTTACAATTCAGTCTTTCCACTACTTATAAGAATGGATATTTTCAATTCTGAGGGTTTCTATGTTGCTTCATTGTGAAGGAAAATGTGTTTTTTAATGCTCCAGATGTTATTAACAAATGGGGTTTATGTTTTGCAGGTTAGTCATTGTGCTATTGAACAAAATATATGACCATTTTGATGACTTATGTTGGGACTTGTTACAACAGATAGTCCATGCCCAATGATATCAAAATCTTCTATTTATGAAAAAGAAAGATGGTGGTTTCTATAAATATGGAAGCCTCTCAAATTATTCTTCCTGAGAAAAAGGTGAAAGTTACTGTTGAGAAACTGGCTAGGGATAGGTCACTGAAAGAACCACCAATTTGTATCTTTTCTGGACGTAATCTGGGTATCTCTCATCTCAAGCGTTCTTGTGGTAATATTCTATTGAAAATAAGAAGACTTGTGGTAATATGCCATTGAAAATACACCAATTTGTATCTGTTCTGGACGTAATCTGAGTATCCCTCATCTCAAGCGTTCTTGTGGTAATATGCCATTGAAAATAATAAGAAGTCCTAACATTTCTACCCAGAAAGTGCATGGTGAAGATGTTTCGGAAGCGATAAAGGTTTTTCTGCTTATCAATGTACTTAACACAAAGAAACAAGTAATCAAATTCCATTAACATGCACTTAACGTTACATATGCCCAAAAGCAGAGGAAATAACTAAGCTAGAATCCGATCCAAGAAAATGCAACGTTTTATCATCCTATGCTTAGTAGATATGTGTTTAAAGTCAGCAAAATCAAAAAGATATAATCTAAAGGTAGCCCCAACAATCTGAACAGGCAACAGGATATGATAATAATTTATCCAAAGAGATATTTTTTAATAAAACAAACAGAAAGCCTAAACACATACCTGTTTTAGGCAAAAACTATGGAAGATCGGCCTCACAGAAAAAAACGGAATTAAATGCAGAGCTTATAAAAATGTCTTGGCCGTCCGAAAAGGTTGTTGACAGATGCGCCTCACCTGTTAATGCTACAGGATACCCCCGACCATATTGGATATAATGTGTGCATCTCCTTCTCAAAGCACACGGATCACGGATTGTCAAAGCACACGGATCACTGATTATCTGTCTGTTCAAAAGTTTCCCAAATCGTTGAATCATCTTATGTTTCGTGTGAATTTGGGCAAGCTTGGAAGTCGGGTTGCAAACTGCTACAGGTGTCCTTATTTTTCTCCAAGAAACAGTGTAATGTGAAGGTGAATATGCTAAATGTGGTATTGGATGGCAATGATGCTAATGAGAAGTTGGAAAATTGGAAAGTGAACATATCCAATGCATTAAAACAATTTGTGGTAGGGTTAATGAATAACACATAATGAACCAAAAAAATTAAAAATAGTAATGGAAATGAACTAAATTCAAAGTAAAAATTCTATCTAACTAATGTAAGAGTGCTACAACTATCATCAACAAATGTTAAGATAAGCTGTAAGAATAAATTGCTTATAAACAAATATGTGAACATAAATGATACAAGAGGGATATTGACCACCTAGGTCAATGGGTCAAGTTAACACAAGGAAAGTTAAAAACCTTAGAAGAAAGCTAAACTAAGCGCTGAAATCAAATATCACTTCAATTAACAAACATGTTGTTTGTAACTTTGAAGATGACAAAGTTACAAAAAAATCTTGGAATCTAAACCTCTCGTATTATTCACATGTCTTCCTATGATTTTCTTCTAATCCTATTATCTTACTGAAGCCTATTTTTTGTACAAGTGGATAGGAGGAAAACTCCTTGAGTGGAGGAATGCTTTCCCTCCAATAAGCAATAAAAACCCAGATCTTGTTTCCTGGATCACCACGCAGCAGTAGTAAGGAGGATTTACTATTCTTAGGTAGTCGTGTTGGGTTACTAAACCAACCAAAACCACTTGTATGCCCTGGGATGATAATGGTGTTTCTCTTTAGATGATGTCCAAGGCCCCAAACAAAGCCATCCTTGTCTAGGGGAAAAATTATCCTCACATTAATACCCATACAACATCTATATTCCTTTGATTTATAATGATGGCAAATAGTGCTCCCCATCACCTAAATGTGAAAAAAGCCCCAACTAACCTACATGCCATGTCAAGCTCAATGTCCTCGATATTAGCATATCGTCCTACATTATCCATTAGCTCATCTAGATAGGGGGTTCAAGGACTCTCACTCCATGGTTGGGGACTATAGTCCATCAAGTCTAGGTCAAATTTCGGGCTAACTGTATCATGGACATGTCAAGGTCAACCAACACTAATGCAATGTATTAGTTGTTGGCACATCGACCTATCAAAATGTCACAATATTGGGTAGTAGACATTAGTAAGTAGGACACTAGCCACCAACAAGAAACCTTGATGTTGGCGATGAGCACCACTAGGCCAACCGTTCACCTTAGGGGCACTGGGAGGTGGTTTTGTACCATGTGCACAGTCTTTATTATCACTTAACCAACCAAAACCACTTGTATGCCCTGGGATGATAATGGTGTTTCTCTTTAGATGATGTACAAGGCCCCAAACAAAGCCATCCTTGTCTAGGGGAAAAATTATCCTCACATTAACACCCATACAACATTTATATTCCTTTGGTTTATAATGATGGCAAATAGTGCTCCCCATCACCTAAATGTGCAAAATGCCCCAACTAACCTACATGCCATGTCAAGCTTGTCCTCGATACTAGCATATCATCCTACATTATCCATTAGCTCATCTAGATAGGGGGTTCAAGGACTCTCACTCCATGGTTGGGGACTATAGTCCATCAAGTCTAGGTCAAAGTTCGAGCTAACTGTATGAAGGACACCTCAAGTTCAACCAACACTAATGCAATGTATTAGTTGTTGGTACATCGATCTATCAAAATGTCAAACATGTCCTCGATAATAGCATATCATCCTACATTCTCCATAATTTAGCTCATGGAGATAGAGGGTTCAAGGACTCTCACTCCATGGTTGGGGATTATAGTCCATCGAGAAGTCAAATTTCAGGCTAACTGTATGAAGGACACCTTAACAAGGTCAACCTACACTAATGCAATGTATTAGTTGTTGGTACATCGACCTATCAAAATGTCACAATATTGGGTAGTGGACATTAGTAAGTAGGACACTAGCCACCAACAAGAAACCTTGATGTTGGCGATGAGCACCACTAGGCCAACCGTTCATCTTAGAGGCACTGGGAGGTGTTTTTGTATCATGTGCACAGTCTGTATTATTACTAAACCAACCAAAACCACTCGTAGGCCTTAGGATGATAATCAGATATTATTACATGCCATGTCAAGCTTGTCCTCGATATTAGCATATCGTCCTACATTATCCATTAGCTCATCTAGATAGGGGGTTCAAGGACTCTCACTCCATGGTTGGGGACTATAGTCCATCAAGTCTAGGTCAAAGTTCGAGCTAACTGTATCAAGGACACCTCAAGGTCAACCAACACTAATGCAATGTATTAGTTGTTGGTACATCGATCTATCAAAATGTCAAACATGTCCTCGATAGTCCTCGATAAGTTGGGGACTATAGTCCATCGAGAGGTCAAATTTCAGGCTAACTGTATGAAGGACACCTTAACAAGGTCAACCTACACTAATGTAATGTATTAGTTGTTGGTACATCGACATATCAAAATGTCAAACATGTCCTTGATATTAACATATCATCCTACATTATCCATAATTTAGCTCATGAAGATAGAGGGTTCAAGGACTCTCACTCCATGGTTGGGGACTATAGTCCATCGAGAGGTCAAATTTCAGGCTAACTGTATGAAGGACACCTTAACAAGGTCAACCTACACTAATGCAATGTATTAGTTGTTGGTACATCGACCTATCAAAATGTCACAATTTTGGGTAGTAGACATTAGTAAGTAGGACACTAGCCACCAACAAGAAACCTTGATGTTGGCGATGAGCACCACTAGGAAAACCATTCACCTTAGAGGCACTCAGAGGTGGTTTTGTACCATGTGCATAGTCTATATTATTACTAAACCAACCAAAACCAGTCGTAGGCCCTAGGATGATAATCAGATATTATTACATGCCATGTCAAGCTTGTCCTCGATATTAGCATATCGTCCTACATTATCCATTAGCTCATCTAGATAGGGGGTTCAAGGACTCTCACTCCATGGTTGGGGACTATAGTCCATCAAGTCTAGGTCAAAGTCCGAGCTAACTGTATCAAGGACACCTCAAGGTCAACCAACACTAATGCAATGTATTAGTTGTTGGTACATCGATCTATAAAAATGTCAAACATGTCCTTGATAGTCCTCGATAAGTTGGGGACTATAGTCCATCAAGAGGTCAAATTTCAGGCAATGATGGCAAATAGTGCTCCCCATCACCTAAATGGGAAAAAGGCCCCAACTAACCTACATGCCATGTCAAGCTTGTCCTCGATATTAGCATATCATCCTACATTATCCATTAGCTCATCTAGATAGGGGGTTCAAGGACTCTCACTCCATGGTTGGGGACTATAATCCATCAAGTCTAGGTCGAAGTTCGAGCTAACTGTATCAAGGACACCTCAAGGTCAACCAACACTAATGCAATGTATTAGTTGTTGGCACATCGACCTATCAAAATGTCAAACATGTCCTCGATATTAACACATCATCCTACATTATCCATAATTTAGCTCATGAAGATAGAGGGTTCAAGGACCCTCACTCCATGGTTGGGGACTATAGTCCATCGAGAGGTCAAATTTCAGGCTAACTATATGAAAGACACCTTAACAAGGTAAACCTACACTAATGCAATGTATTAGTTGTTGGTACATCGACCTATCAAAATGTCACAATATTAGGTAGTAGACATTAGTAAGTAGGACACTAGCCACCAACAAGAAAACTTGATGTTGGCGATGAGCACCACTAGGCCAACCATTCACCTTAGAGGCACTCAGAGGTGGTTTTGTACCATGTGCATAGTCTATATTATTACTAAACCAACCAAAACCAGTCGTAGGCCCTAGGATGATAATCAGATATTATTACATGCCATGTCAAGCTTGTCCTCGAAATTAGCATATCGTCCTACATTATCCATTAGCTCATCTAGATAGGGGGTTCAAGGACTCTCACTCCATGGTTGGGGACTATAGTCCATCAAGTCTAGGTCAAATTTTGAGCTAACTGTATGAAGGACACCTCAAGGTCAACCAACGCAATGTATTAGTTGTTGGTACATCGACCTATCAAAATGTCACAATATTGGGTAGTGGACATTAGTAAGTAGGACACTAGCCACCAACAAGAAACCTTGATGTTGGCGATGAGCACCACTAGGCCAACCGTTCATCTTAGAGGCACTGGGAGGTGTTTTTGTACCATGTGCACAGTCTGTATTAGTACTAAACCAACCAAAACCACTCGTACGCCCTGGGATGATAATGGTGTTTCTCCTTAGATGATGTCCAAGTCCCCAAACAAAGCCATCCTTGTCAAGGGGAAAAATTATCCTCACATTAATACCCATACAACATCTATAGTCCTTTGGTTTATAATGATGGAAAATAGTGCTCCCCATCACCTAAATGTGCAAAAATCCCCAACTAACCTACATGCCATGTCAAGCTCAATGTCCTCGATATTAGTATATCATCCTACATTATCTATTAGCTCATCTAGATAGGGGGTTCAAGGACTCTCACTCCATGGTTGGGGACTATAGTCCATCAAGTCTAGGTCAAATTTCGAGCTAACTGTATCAAGGACACCTCAAGGTCAACCAACACTAATGCAATGTATTAGTTGTTGGTACATCGATTTATCAAAATGTCACAATATTGGGTAGTGGACATTAGTAAGTAGGACACTAGCCACCAACAAGAAACCTTGATGTTGGCGATGAGCACCACTAGGCCAACCGTTCATCTTAGAGGCACTGGGAGGTGTTTTTGTACCATGTGCATAGTCTGTATTAGTACTAAACCAACCAAAACCACTCGTACGCCCTGGGATGATAATGGTGTTTCTCCTTAGATGATGTCCAAGTCCCCAAACAAAGCCGTCCTTGTCCAGGGGAAAAATTATCCTCACATTAATACCCATACAACATCTATATTCCTTTGGTTTATAATGATGGCAAATAGTGCTCCCCATCACCTAAATGTGCAAAAATCCCCAACTAACCTATATGCCATGTCAAGCTCAATGTCCTCGATATTAGTATATATCATCCTACATTATCCATTAGCTCATCTAGATAGGGGGTTCAAGGACTCTCACTCCATGGTTGGGGACTATAGTCCATCAATTCTAGGTCAAATTTCGGGCTAACTGTATCAAGGACACCTCAAGGTCAACCAACACTAATGCAATGTATTAGTTGTTGGTACATCGATCTATCAAAATGTCACAATACTAGGTAGTAGACATTAGTACGTGGGACACTAGCCACCAACAAGAAACCTTGATGTTGGCGATGAGCACCACTAGGCCAATCATTCACGTTAGGGGCACTGGGAGGTGGTTTTGTACCATGTGCACAGTCTGTGCTATTACTTAACCAACCAAAACCACTCGTATGCCCTGGGATAATAATGGTGTTTCTCCTTAGATGATGTCCAAAGCCCCAAACATACCCATCCTTGTCTAGGGGCAAAATTATCCTCACATTAACACCCATACAACATCTATATTACTTTGGTTTATAATAATGGCAAATAGTGCTCCCCATCACCTAAATGTGCAAAAAGCCCCAACTAACCTATATGCCATGTCAAACTTGTCCTCAATATTAGCATATTAACTTGATTTATTATTTCTTTGTGACTCAAGTTAAAAAGTGGAAATATAAAATATTTAATAAATGAGAGAAAATATTATTTCAGGGGTGTTACCAAGTCTATTACTTGAGGTTTTATATAAGACAAGTATATATTGCTAGAAAAATAGAGATAGGGAGTAATTAATAAATTCTTAAATTCCTTATGTGACATAAAGAAAAAACTGTACTTTTAGCTTTTTTAATAACTACTAAATTCTTTATTTGAACTAGTTCCTTATTTGAAATAAGGAAAAATCTCTAATTTTTTTTCTTTTAGTAATTTCTAAATTGCTTATTTGATATTAAAAAATAAAAAATGGAAATTTTACTTACAATTTCATTCCAAATACCAACCTACACCTACTGCACTATTTTGTCAGCAAATACATGCACGATTTTGTGAGAAAATGTTAGTAAGAATAAAGTTGCTCATAATAAACTAACTGTTGACCCCTCCACATCATCTGATCTGATTGGATCATCACTCAGTGTAAATAGAGCAGTTCTGATCTCAGGATTGTTCCCGCCACAGCACTGTTAAACTTACTTCCATGCACGATTTTGTGAACAACCGCTGAAATTTACAAGTACAGTTCAGAATATCGTCTTTTGGAAGCTAGAGTTCATGAAAAATACATGTACTCCTCATTGTACTCACTTTTTTAAACAGAGAACAATTGTGCAATGACTGGAATTTTACAGACGTGATGTCTTAAGTTGGTTGATAAATGCTCTGTTTTTCGTATATATATATATCATCAATTTCTGTAGTACATTTGATATCCATAACTATATCCCAAATAAAGTGGTACCTGATATCAATATGCTTGGATCGGTCGTGGAACACAGGATTCTCAGTCATACGAATCCCACTCTGATTATCACAGAGTATTACAGTGGTATCTAGCACATGTTGGAACAGCTCACTAAAGAGCTTCCTCAACCAAACTGCTTCACAACAGGCCATACTAGCAGCAATGTATTCGGCCTCCGCGGTGCTCAAAGCCACCGACTTCTGCTTCCTGCTCATCCATGAGATCGAAGAAGAACCAAGATTGAAACAGCATCCAGATGTGCTCTTACAATCCACCACACTGCCAGCCCAATCGGCATCAGTATATCCCCGGAGTATCACACTCCCGGCAGTGTATCTCAACCCATGGTTTATCGTGCCCCGAAGATATCTCAAAATATTGTTGGCACCAACCCAGTGAAAATGATGAGGCTCAACCATTTGTTGACTCAAAGTATTCACTGCAAAACATATGTCCGGACGGGTGTTCACTAAGAACATTAAAGCTCCTATGAGTTGACGATACTCAGTAGGACTTGCCAAGATAGGCCCTGCAGCGCTGCCACTCAACTTCTTAAAGTTGAGTTCCATTGGTGTCGACACGGACTTACAGTCCACCATCCCAAATCTTTCCAGAAGCTTCACAATATACTTTTCTTGAGAAAGGAAGATCTCTCCAGGTCTCTGCCAGACCTCCAGGCCTAGGAAATAGTGCATCAGTCCTAGGTCTTTCATCTTGAACTCAGCAGCAAGCTCCCTCTTACATTGATGAATGAGAGGGTCATCACCTGTCAGGAATAGGTTGTCCACATACAGCACTAGAATGAGAGGCTTTCCTTCCACAACCTTAAAGTAAAGGTTTGGATCAGCATTGCTTCGAGTGAAGCCCAGCTTTATCAAGTAACTATCCATCCTCTCATACCAAGCTCTGGGTGCTTGCTTTAACCCATAGAGGGCTTTCTTCAACCTGCAGACATAAGTGTCTCGATCTTGAACTTCAAATCCCAGAGGTTGTTCTACATACACCTCTTCCTTTATTGCACCATGCAAAAAAGCGGTCTTGACATCCATCTGATGAAAACTCCATCCTTGCGTAGCAGCAAGGGCTATGATGGATCGGATGGTGGTATATCGAGCCACAGGTGCAAATATATCGTCATAGTCAATTCCTTCCTTTTGAGAGAAGCCACGGGCAACAAATCTTGCCTTAAACTTTTCAGTACTCCCATCAGATCCATGTTTAATCTTGTAGAGCCATTTAGCGGTGACAACAGATTTGTCCTTCGGTCTCGGGACCACATCCCAGACATCATTCTTCATAATAGCCTCATATTCTTCATGCATAGCATCCTTCCAGACTTGATGCTTGATGGATTCCTCAAAAGATCCAGGTTCAGATTGTATAATAGTACTCATGGCAGCTAGATACCCTTGGTATCTACACGGCTTCTTGCTTCGGGAAGAACCTTGTAATAAAGGTGTCCAAATCTTCGGTGCCATAGTTCGGTTTGACGGATAGTATCACAAGTCATAGCTCCCAACGGACTCCCTCCAACCTGGTAGAGTGTACCAACCCTAAAACAAATTGAGATAGCTTCCTTGAAGCTCTTCTTCCACATGAGTACCTTTCCATCAGAGAAAGTTACATTGAATCCTTTGTCTTCCATGGCAGATACAGACACAAGGTTCTTCTTCAATTTGGGTACATAG
>Ga0181465_100996_pt1 | contig 12182 bp, 13 predicted proteins | sample InSIn3gowninarea_FD_119076 | JGI IMG/M metagenome (GOLD analysis project Ga0181465, IMG submission 119076) | Clean room microbial communities from NASA Spacecraft Assembly Facility at Jet Propulsion Laboratory, Pasadena, California, USA -... ... | reverse complement strand
TCTACCGGATGATTCTGGTCTTCTAGCAGAACACGCCGTGTGGGCGAGCCACGTTCTGATAGCTGTGTCCCTATGGAAGGCTCGAATGGTCTGAGTAATGCTACGCACGTCCGAACATGGCATGGAAGAAAGCTATTTCTGTTGGGTTATGGAGGTTTGCACTGAGTGGTCGTTGTTTCACAGCCTCCCGGTGGTGGCATCCAACGCAAGCGTTGTTGAGAACGACCCAGGACATACAAGGCCGAGATACCACTATGACGCTTATGAATGCAATGCACAGTTCAATGTTATTGTGAAATCGTAGAGTGTATAGTGTATCTGCAGCTATGGGTTTCGGGTTGAGTTGCTTCGGACTTGTGCAATACGCATCGTCAGGTCCACGAGTGGTCAGGGGGATTTCACGAGAGCTGGGTAGATCAAAAAGCTGGGATGGGCACTGCTCTACTGTACCTCGTAGGTTGGCAGATGTTCCAGAGGACTGTGCTTCATACTGTATGATTGGCGGAGAGAATAAGACAATGTGCTAGAGGTTCGACGTTTCCGGATTCGAGGCATGAGCATCAGAAAGCTAAAACACTCCATGAAGAGGATGGCAGTGGTCAGTTAGTGTGAGAAAGCTTTATTTGTATTCGTGTCTTATGCTAAATTCCTACTCTGTCCTACCAATATCATCCATCACCGTGAACTCAATAACTCAATCCTCCCAATACCTACCTACCCTTGTAAAGACAGGACGTTTTGACAATGAAGTCAGTTCAGAGCCTCCAAGGACGGCTCGCGAGGGCGTAGGGATACTGGGGGTAGCCATAATTGCCATTTGGCTGGAAACTTGTGGTATAGGCATTTTGATGCGCTTGCGGAGGTGGGTGCTGGTAGTATTGCTGTTGCCAAGCAGGGATTTGCGGCGGCTGTCCTCCTTGCTGTTGCCGCTGCTGGTGCTGGGCTAGATTGTATTGCATGGCTTGTTGTTGTTGTAGTGCCTGCTGTGCTGGCATTGCGTGATGGTGTACCAGATTTAGAGGTCCCTGCTGCTGCATTCCAGGTGGTGCATAGGATTGCTGCCTGTGCTGGGGTGCAGGAAAAGTAAAACCTGCCATATTTAGATGAACCATGATTGAATAGTGGGTTGTAGTCGGTGGAGGTTGAAAGCCTCGGATAACTAGCTGAGGAGTCAGTGGTTGCCCTTGGGGAGCGGAATAACTGGGGACGGAGGAGTTGCGGTTCCAATTAGGATTCCAGTTAGGATTGAACCACGCCATTGTGTTCGGATGGCTGAAATAGAATGCTCTGCTTGTGAGATATCTGTGTGCTTTGCCGTGGGAGTTAATTGATGCGTTCTGTTTTGTAACCTGTGATGAGTAGTTAACAAGAACGATAGAGTGGTCAGACATGACATCTGAGCTTTTTATCTCGTTCACGACGAACGAATCTGAGGCATGGTGAAAGCCATCAGCGAGGAGCCACTGCGGTTGTTGACGTTGGTTGTCATGAACAACGCAGTGATCTCAATCATGTTTCCCTCAAGTACTGCGATGAACGGTATCGCAGGTCCAGGATTCGACTCTTCAATCTGGATTGTCAGTGAGAGACATTCGAATTACAGCATTCGCCATCTCTTTCACCGCAGACGAGTATAGAGAGTTTCGAGTGGAGCTCGGTGTCATCACTCAACATCCTATGAGGCGGCGCTGTGAACACCCAAGTGCATGGTATGTATTGGTGGCTGCTATCCTCAAGCACTTTTACGAGACGGACAAGTATGTTGGATTGCGAACATCCTGATTTATGTCTCCACCCTTAAGTGTACACTGTGTACACTTAAAGGTGAGAGAGACTTCGGTACTAGGTAAATTGCAGGTCAGTAGACTCATGGATTGAGACGGCGAACACGACTGGTTTGCACGATTGTTGTGCGACTGAGACAGAAGGCAGGAGGTACATCGAGTTGCTTGCGGATTGGTAGATCTTCCTTTAGTTGCACAACGGAATGTAATGGCAGTGTAGAGCTGACACTCAATATACGATCTGGAGCAAATTGCTATGTGCTTCAATAACTCACCGAAGGCGACATATTCAGAAACCGCAAGAAGGAAGATAGAGCAAAGGTAAAACTGGTTAAGGGATTCGAGAGGACATCTGGTTTTTTTGCGTCTGGTATAGGCGTTTTTGTAGTAGATTATTGACGTCGTGGTTGGGTACTAGGTAGATACTAGTAGGGACTGTGAGTTGTAGAAAAAGGTGATTTGTACATGGAAGCCAGATCCCATAATTCTACCGTAAATGCTTTGTCATGATGTGCTTCAAAGCTCGAACGATATTGGAAGGTCAGTGCTTTTATTATCAGCAGCAACTTCTTCATCTTTGTATCTTGTGGTAGTACTGTTGATCAAAGTCCAGCAAAATAGCGTACATACTCGAGTACATACTCTGCTCATGACTCGAATATGGGGCAGCAACGTCGAAGTATTCTCTTCATGAGCATGCTCCTTTTCGAGTTCCAACCCCTCCCAACATGGTTATTTTTCGGCGAAATTACATGCTTGTTGGAGGGGTATCCGTGTTTGGAGCACCAGCATCGTCATATGCTAAGACCAACGGATGTGTTCAAAAACGACAATGTTTGTTGACCTTCATCCAGATACTCTCTGAGTACAAACCGTAATCTCAACGACCAAAATCAAAACCAACAAGCGTCATGTCGGTAACAACGAAAGCAACCATCGCCTCCTTCGGGGGCAAACTCCTCAAATTGTCCCACCAGTCCAAGGTGACTGGCACAGAGATGAACTTTAATCTGTACTTACCACCACAAGCAGTCCTGAACGACCAGCACAAGGCTCCCGTGCTCATATGGCTCTCTGGTCTCACTTGCACAGCCGACAACTGTTCAGAAAAGGGATTCTTCCAACATGGCGCGAGTAAAAAAGGCATAGCAGTCTTATACCCAGATACAAGCCCTCGTATGGCTCAGCCTCTGTTTTACCGGCGACCGTACTAATGGAGATACAGGTGGTGCGAATATTGAAGGTGAAGACGAGTCTTATGATTTTGGCTCCGGTGCTGGTTTCTACGTCGATGCCACCGCCTCACCCTGGAATAAAAACTACAAAATGTACAGCTATGTTACCAAAGAATTGCCCGAAACTGTTTTTGCAGAGTTCAAGCAACTGGATTCGTCCCGAGTTAGCATTACTGGTCACTCCATGGGTGGTCATGGTGCACTTTCGCTCTTCTTGAAGAACCCCGGCATGTATAAGAGTGTGAGCGCTTTTGCACCAATTGCGAATCCATTGAAGGCTCCTTGGGGAGAGAAGGCATTCAAAGGATACTTCGGAGAGTCCGACTGGCAAAGCAAGGGTGCAGAGCATGATGCAACAGAGTTATTGAAGAAGTGGAAAGGTGGTCCACTTGACATCCTGATCGATGTGGTAAGATACCCTCCTTTTCTCCAATGCCCACTCCCCTGTACAGTCAACTGATCGTGTCTAGGGCACTGGCGATAACTTCTACAAGCAAAAGCAACTCTTGCCTGAAAACTTCGCCGAAGCAGCGAAATCAATTGGTCAAGAAAAAGGTGTCAACATTCGATACCAGCCGGACTACGACCACAGTTACTTCACCATGGCCAGTTTCGCTGACGATCATGTTGATCATGCTGCGAAGCACTTGCTTGCCTAGTACGTTCCAGTCATTCGCCAGGGCTTGTGCTCGGCATGCTCAAGGCTTGAACTAAGCTGACTTGCTTAGAGCCAGGGTAGTAATGGTAGACAAAAGCTATAGATAATCGAATTCTCATCCTCAGAATGCAAATGATAATGAGCACGCCTACAGTAGTTGTAGTTGTCTGGACCAGCCGTAGCATTGTACCAAAGAGGGGTCCAAAATCCCCAAAAAGAAAGTTAGCCAATAGGGTTGGGCAGGGTGGCTTACGTCAATCTCACTGAGCTGCTTCTATCCTAACTGTCCAATTCACAAAGACACTCCTCACTACATAGGTATTCACAGCCTTTCGATCTTTACTTCTTTTTTGTAATCTGCGGAGACTCACGGTACTCGATTGGAAGGTTCTTCCAACCCTACGATAGTCTAAAATCAATCAAATCAACATTCGCTCGTTATTGATTCCAATTCTTGTTCGACAAAACTTGCAATCATCGCCCTACTTAGCCCTTGTCTACAGACTACCAGCTGACGTTGTAGCTCTGCTGAGTGGCTAGTAACACCCCAAATATGGCCACTGGCCTGCTCCGAAACGCAACCGCTAATGCGGCAAATTCGATATTGAACCAAGACAAAGATATCACTGCCTCGTCCTACAACTTCAGCTTCACACCCTTTCTTCGCGCAAATTCTCTTGCTGCTTTAGCCTCTACAGTCCCAGTCTGCGAAACATACGCATCCAACGGTTCCTGTCCTCTCGGTCGGAGATGTCCAAACAGACACCCAACGCCTAATCAATCGCAAAGTCATCACTACGGTCGCAATAATGACAACTACGTCTGCAAACATTGGCTTAAGGGGTTATGCAAGAAAGGCGACGATTGTGATTACCTACATGAGTACAACCTGCGGAAGATGAGTGAATGTCAGTTCTACAATCAGAACGGATACTGTCAGAACGGGGACGAGTGCTTGTATGTGCACGTAAAAGAAGACTCAAAATTACCATTATGCGAAGATTACAATGCTGGCTTTTGCGAAAAGGGTCCGAGATGCGGGAAGAGGCATGTGCGTAGAAAATTGTGCGAATTTTACTTGGCTGGATTCTGTCCTGATGGTAGGGACTGCAAGCGTGGTGTGCATCTCAAGAGTGGTCAGGCTGCTAAGACTGGTCACAACGAAGATGACAGAAGGAAGAAGGTCGTGGACTTGGAGCGAAGAGAGGAAGAGAACAAGAGAGACGGTCATTTCCGTGGTGGTAGAGGGGGACGGGGTGGGAAGTGGAGAGACAGGAAGAAGAGGAACCAATGAGCGTAGCCATCGAGACAAGCGAACACTTTCCACCCATTCGAGAAACTTGGCATCCAGTACCATGATCTGAGGAACCTTGGTTAGTGTCTATCCGGGGTTTTGGTACCACTGAAGATATGGTACCGCCAAGGATAACATGTCCTCCGCTGAGGACCTGCGCCACGAATATAAATGCAAGCAAACAGGTCACTCACATATGCACTTGCGCTCATACTTAGTGACAGTTCAAGTCCGGTCCGGCTGATCCAAACAACCATCGGTGTGTCACTCGAGCAATCTTTCGGAATTCACACTTCACCCAGCTTCCAACATCGTACTGCGCTCCACGACAGTTACACCTCCAGCTGGTACGAAATGGCAACTTCTACAACCACTCGCGTTACCCTCGGCTTCGAGACGTATACTATAGATTCTGATAACCCTGCTCTGAGATTCTCGAGCACCCATTATTGCACAGAATGCAGACGATGGGGTTGCTCAGAATGCGTTCCTTGTGAGCAATGCGTTACTGAACGCGTTGCCCTGATCAAACATAATTCCACACCTCCCCGCAAGTGCACAAGCGACAGCGAATTGAATACCACTGCAACAGAACCTACTACGAACGGTGTAGCCGCCAGCCAGCGACAAGTCCTGTCAGAGGAAAATGTCGAGAAAATACATGATGTTCTCCCACTCGAAAAGAGTAAGGAAGGTGCAATTGTTGTGCCCCAGTCGGGTCGTAAGTACATTCGATCCAAAAAATCTATTCCTGTTGAGAATTGGACAGTGCTAATTCTGCTTAGGACTTTCCAAAAAAGAGGCTGAAATGGAAGGCGATTCAACACCTTCCCTGTCAGGAACTCCAAAGAAGCAGACTTAATTGTCTAGAGGTGGGTATTGCTCATTGGATGTGGTACTATTGACCCTCAGTCTTGGCAGGTCTGAGTATTGCAAGACAGAGCATGCTGTGGTCATGCTATTATCAGCTAGCAGTGAAATGGATATAGAAGGAGGGTGAATTGGACGGAGGAGCAGGCAGGACGGAGAGCAGGAACGGCGAGCATTCAAGGCTTCGTACCATCGATGTGGAGGGCGTCCGTCCTCAGAGTAGCTATCTGTACCATCGCTGCCCTCGGAGCATCGAGAACTATTCAAAGTCAAATTTCTGCTACGTAATACTTCTTGCTGCCATTGCTAGATCTTATGCGTGTAACAAGTAGCAAGTACGGAGCATTTATCCCAGCAACATCTCCACATAAGGACTATCCTTTTCTAGCTAGCGTTCCTCCGCAAATCCGCAGACCTCGGGAACATCTCCACGCGGTCTTCCTGCACGTTGATCAACACTGACGTCTGCTGTACAGTTCTAGAACGACTGAAGCTGCTCTTGGATTGATGATGAACTGCTGTCGTGAACTTGACCTTCTGTTTCTCCTTGTTGCCTCGTTCTTGCGTTGCTAAGAGACTCACCAATATTGACATTGCAGCTACAGCTTCTTCCGTCCCGCGTAGTCCACTTCGTGTCAAACTCCCCGACTACTACTCTCCATCAAACAGGATATTTACCCTCGTACGGACACACACATAGGACTTCAGTCCCACTACAATAGCACCTACCAATAAAAAACCACACCAACCCACAAAATGTCCTCAACAAAATCCCCACCCTTAATCTCCCACTCCCCCCAACTAACCCTCACCGCCGCAAAACTCATCTCCGCCGCCTGCACCGCCAAAGCCCTCGAAATCAAAGTCCCAATGAACATCGCCATAGTCGACTCAACCCTCCACCTCCTACACTTCGAGCGCCTGCCCAACGCAAAACTCACATCCATCGATATCGCGATTAATAAAGCGTATACCGCTGCCGGCCATCGTGCGCCGACGAGCGTTTATAAGGAGGCTGTGTGGCCGGGCGGGAAGGCGTTTGGGTTGAATGCTAGTAATGGGGGGAGGTTTATGTATGTTGCTGGGGGGATACCGATTGTTGTTGGGGGAGTGGTTGTTGGGGCTGTGGGGTGTTCAACTGGGACGCCGGATCAGGATGTTGAGGTTGCGGAGGCGGGGGTTAGGGCTTTTGAGAGGGCGATGCAGGAAGGGGAAGGGGGTGGGTTGAAGGCGAAGCTGTAAGAGGATGGTGTTTGAAAAAGGATGGGGTATGCAATGCTGCGAAATGGGCAGTATGAGAAGCAAGTGATATGCGATATCAAGGCTCCTCCTTCCTTGGTTACGTATCTGGGAGGGTGATTGATTGAAACAGAGTTGATACCAGCACATTCTACTTTCCTCACGCAGAACATGAAGCAGTTCACCTCACCACAGATTCCCGAGTTTTTGCATCCTTTGACACGATTTCGATTTGATTCCGCTTGAGGGAAGTCTCCAGCCTTATGTATATCTTCGTTTGTCTATGTCCCATTAATGACTGAAACATAGGCTTGCACTATTGAGAATCAACATCTGACGAGCCTCGCTCCTTCCTCCCTAGTCAACGCAGTTACAAAATTTGACGCGACTTTCACTTGGTCTTCAATTTAATCTTATCGTCTTACTTTCGACCTTCAGACACTCATTTTCTCCAGTCTATCTCATGTCCTACCTCTTGCCGTGTCTGTTGACAGCATTGCCTGTATTCACCATACATTCACCATCAACACTATGGAACAAACCACCATTTCACTGGATGCAACGTTCATTTTGGTGCGCAATCTATTGACGAAAGTTGAACCTTCTCTGCCAAAACTGGTCCAAGAACAGAGCTTTTTCCTACGCCTCCCTGTCGAGATCCGACTGATCATTCTACGAGAGCTTCTTTGCAGCCCCGACGTACTCAACGAACGACAAACATACGAATCACCTAGACCGAACGCCACGCTACAGACCCAAACTCCTTCGACCAAGAAGCGGGAGAGAGCTTCGCTGCCGCGGAAGGCAAAGCAGAAAGTGCCAGCAGACAAGACCCAGGTGAGTACTGCGCCAAAGACGGAAACAGTCAAAGGATATCATCTGTATCCGGTTGTCCTCAGGTGCAGCCAGCGTCTTCTCGATGATGGACTAGCGATACTGTACCGCGAAAATACGTTGGGACTGGTCGTTCATGATTCTACAGACTCTGACGGCAATTGGTATCCCCAAGACCCAGTGCGGCTCGCCATCTACGCTTGCAAGGAGGATCCCATATTTCACATAAGTGATTATCGATCGTCGCTGGGCAGCTCTTATGTCCAAGACTTGGCGTACAAATTCGGAAGGTTCAATGTCGAAGTCTGTACCTTTGACTACTACTACGGCAGTGCTATCGATCACACCGGGAGCTTCATCGGATATCTGCAGACACTTTTCGCTAATTGCTATGTTCGGGTTGTTATCATGTCGAATGGCATGTCAGCAGAAATGACAGACGCAATGGATCGGTTGTTGCAGGGCTTCAAACGTCTCCGGTGCAGCGATATGGTCATCGAAGGAGTTCTTTCTGAGCTCGCTGAAAGCATCGTGAAGATCGCTACGAGCAGGGAGCCGGTCATCAATCTGTTTCCATCATTTGAAAGTCCTGGTCTTAAGGAAATCAAGTTCTTCCTAGACGAATGTAGTCGACGGACGAAGATTTGGAGGCACTTGCCCAAATTTAAGGAGTTAGGGGATGCAGCGACCGAAGGTGATGTGGTCAGATTCAGGAAAGTAAGAGCTGAAATCTTCGAGATGGCCGATGATGAGGGGAGATTGAGGCTTGAAAAGATGAAGAATGATGCCTGTGCGGACGATGTGTGGAAGTGAAGAAGATTGAGATGAATTCATGTAAGGCTCGTTTAGGGTTGGAGTAGGTGTTTTGCTATCTAGTGCAGCTGGAGTAAAGCTGGCTCGTCGAGTACTGAACTACAGATGGGTCTCAATAGCGGAAAGGTTGAGTGATAGTGGATAAGTGTGAGCAGAAACGCAGAGCGATGTAGCTGCTGAGTTACCGTTTTCGGGTAGATGTCATGGGCAAACGCTTACATCCCTGGTTGTACATAATCCCATACGAGTCCTTCAAGCACTGGTGACTAGCCATTGCGCTTGCTGGAGTTTCCTTCGTACTGCCAAACATAGCGCTACAATACATGCCCTATCAACAAGCTGATGATTCACATATGTATCACCCACCCGCTATGGTTCATATCGATGCCGTTGAACCAAGCTACACCCAATCAGGGTTCGACAAAACTCCACAATCGAGACGTCGCTTCAAGGTTAACACAAACACATAATAGTAATAAACAATCTAATTTACCAATCACTTTAGATGTTCTAGCCGTTTCACGATGAAGTGAAAGCAACTCGTATCTCGAGGTTTCCAGCTGTGCCAGTTGCGATTACCAAGACACGTCCATGCTACTTCCATTTTCACTTGCCATCTCCGCCAGCCTTTTCATTTTCGCAAGCTAGATGCGATTCCTCTCTGATCTCTTGCATCTCGACGTGCACGTACCCTTCCTCTACTAATTCTTGTTTTGTCCGAGTCATGTCAAAGTTTAGGCCTCTCCTACCTCCCAACGAATAGTCATTCAAGAGCTTGAAACCCATCGTTCTATGCATTGAGGACATCTTACACAGGCTGAGAACCAACTGCTCGTCGACATGTCCAAATTTCAACCTGAGGCGGATTCTTCTCGATCTAGGCTCGGCCATGGCCTTAGCACTGGATCTGATCTCAACACACCTCTTACACCACCACATTCTGTAAAGAGCAAGCTGAGCAGTGTCATCCCCTCCCGGCCAAAGGCTAGCCATGGCTGCAGTACTCTGGTCAATCTTCCAGCGGAGCTGCGCTTAATGATTCTTCGACACTTGTTGGTCAGTCCAAAACCATTGACGACACGAGACCGTTACAGGAGGCCGGCGCCTATGCGATCCACCGAGGTAGATGTGGCGCTTGCGAAGATAGAGCCGATAAAATTGGTGCCACGCAACACTAGAGCAAATCCAGATGCAAAAACAGTCCATCGAGTAATTACAGCACAGAGATCGCCGAGCGTGCAGGGGTACCACCTCACTCCAGCTATCCTGAGGACCTGTCAGCAGTTTTACGAGGACGGGCTGCCAGTTCTATACCACGAAAACACTTTAGGGCTCTCTTCTGGTAGAAAAAGCTACCTCAGGAGCGGGAAAATGCAGTGTGGAGCTACGATCATGGCTATGGATATCTACAGTGCCAACCCAGTACTAGAACTCTACGACCTCAGCAATTTCAGCAGGACATCAGGTGGGGGGAGCTGGGGAACCGTCGTGGTAAATCAACGAGCAATGACTCTAGCGAAGAAATTCTGCAAGTTTGAGTTGAACATAACCCTCAGCACTGACTATTGGTTACCACAATTGCTAATCAGAAACATGTTTGACCAACTTCAACCACTCTTGTCCGGCTCATTTCTTCACGTTGAAATTGATGAGATATCATATGTTTCGGACAGTAACAGCACGGAATATCTACTACGGTGTCTCCAGCGCTTACGATGTAGAAGTTTCAGTATCACTGGCGTTGATCCCGACCGAGCTGAAGCTATGACCAGGGTCATCATAAGTGGCCAACCATTTGTCGACTTGCAAACAGCTCGTGAGAAATTGTCCGATATATGGGAACTCTTGGAGCGCTATAACTCTGATGACGAATACGATTGGGCTGGCTGGAGCGAAGCGGAGCAGGCCGTTGATGAAGGAAATGTGTTGTTGTTCGAAACTGCCAGGAAAGAGATCATGGGTGCTTTTGACCTCCTATTAGATGACATGACGAAGGTGAGGGATGGTGTATACGATGCCGATTCATGGAAAGACAAGAAGTAGGATGTACATGTTCTACAGAGGTTATATAGGACCCGAGACTCATTTCTCAATAACTCCTAATCATTGAGATGCCAACGAACATGAGAACGAACACAGCCAGGACCTGAACATACCCACCTTACTGCGTGACCACCAGATAGCTTGCCTGATAGCCAATCACTTCACATCACGATACGAACGTACTTGACCAAGCGTATACAAATACCTTAACTCCTACATTTGCCTTATCCGAACCCAAAACAAGCATGAATATACTGTAACTAGTGCTACCCTCCACGAATGAAAGTCAATCCATGAATCCTCCTTGTATCTATCTACTTATGACCGAGAGTCAATCCGTTCACAAAAACTACCAACTGTGGCGGGTATCGTAAGTAAAACCACAAGCACCAGAAGTCTTCACGGCGTTTATCAAACGGCTTGAATAGTAAGCAGTCAATTTCTCACGCAGACCACTGTTTAGCTTAGAATCCAACTGTTGCTGTATGAAATGCGAAGCCAGCGAGAACATGGCTGCGCAGATAAACGAACGGAAGCCCATTTGTACTGTAACTCTGGATGTACAATTCTAAAGAGTGTGGCATGTATGAATAGGTTGATAACAACGAATGGCTTATTTGCTTGTTTGCTTGTATCAGTACTTGATGCTTATGTTCTTTGAGATAATGTGATGTGATGTGATGTTCCAATTCTAGCCAGGTACCCGCGTGTTCAGGCGCTTTCAGACCCATCCATAGAATTCGTTAACTCCCAGAATGCAAGATAAAATTCAACTCAAGCCAGACCAAAACCTGCTCCTGCGTAACCGCTGACCACGGCCCAATGCTCGTCCCAACGCCCCCAGCCATATTCCCAAATTTCGTGCGTTATCTCTAATCATATTCCCCATTAAATGCCTGCATTGTCCAAACTACCAGTCCCGAAAAGTAAAGTCTATCACACAGTCTCATCATCATATTCAAACCGCACATCCCTCAAACCCCTTCTCCCCCACGCGCCCCCACTCTTCCACCCATCTTTGCCCCTGGGACCCATACTCGCGCAAAACTCCTTGTCTCCTTGCGGCCGCTCGGCTTTGTGGTTTCCTGTCAGCATGGATTGAAGGGACATGGCTACACTTTCGACGGATTGGACAGGGGACCAGCCTGCCGTGCCGAGGAGGTCGAGACATATTATACCGTTTGTGTAGATGTGTGGGTGGAGCGGGATAGGGCGGTAACCTGTGTCCGTTTGAGTTGAGGGTTGTGAGTGTGACGGTTGAGGTTGGGAGGGGGAGAAGGAGCCTGGGATTGAGATTGGTGGACCGTCGTCGTCGGGGTCTTGGGTTAGGTCTATTATGTTGTTTTGTTGTGGTTGCGGTGTTGATCTTTCTTGTGGTATGATTGGTCTGTTGGAGTTGGAATTGGATGTCG
>Ga0181465_100994_pt1 | contig 12192 bp, 2 predicted proteins | sample InSIn3gowninarea_FD_119076 | JGI IMG/M metagenome (GOLD analysis project Ga0181465, IMG submission 119076) | Clean room microbial communities from NASA Spacecraft Assembly Facility at Jet Propulsion Laboratory, Pasadena, California, USA -... ... | reverse complement strand
TTTCTTGAATCGGCAACTGTAGATGGCTACTACTTCAGATTCAGATGGTATCGTATTCAGAGTGAAAAAAAGGTTGCAGTCTGCAGTGTCCATCCATCAGAGCTAGCCACTCTACAGTGCTTGGAATGTGTGAAGGCTAAGATACCTGTTTCAAAAACACCAAAGTGCTTCTCAGATTCATGGCGTCATCACGGTGCATTGCATGCAGCAGCGAGTGCAGCGCATGAGAATGGAACTGAGGACGATGAATTGTTTGGGAGATTTGGCAGCACAACTTCAAGCTCAGGAATTCAAAATGCATCCCTAAGCAATGGTTCTGCCTCGTTAAACCTGCCTAATGTTTCTGAAAGGGGTGGTGGTGAGACATGGTATGAAGTTGGACGTTCAAAAACATATACACCAACAGCAGATGATGTGGGCTATGCTCTGAAGCTCGAATGTGTGGCAGTTGATGTAGCCACGGGAATACCAGTAGGTCCAGCCAGCACACTCCACACTTCCCTAGTTGTCCCAGCTCCTTCCCCCACTCCTCGACGCATGATTCCAATCAATGCAGTTGATGGAATTGCAAATCTTGCGCTGGAAGGACACACTTAGCTTCTGGAAATTTTACTGTATTTTCTTATAATTGAGCCGAGTAGTTAAAGTTGAGATTTTGTTATTTGGGTCAAAATAAAAATCTAAAAATAATTATATAAATATATAAATATTTGTATTTTCTTATAATTGAGTCAAGTTGAAATTTTGTTATTTGGGTTTAAATAAAAGTTTAAAAATCTAAAAAAATAACCATATAAATATTTAAATATTGTTGACTCATAAAAGAAATTAACGAGTGAAAAGAACTGGATCTTTGGCTCATCCGCTCATACTGGTTTTTATTATTAATTTAAATTAGTTTAGTGTGTGGTAGATGTTTGAAATAAATTTCATTTTTTTAATTGTAATTATTAATAACACTATTTTAATTTTGACAAACACTCCCACCTGCCACTGTGTATCAATATATGCGATTGGAATCCAATGTTAGAAGATTGAACTATTTTGAGCCATTCGATTTCAACCCAACTCTTTCATTTACGATTATTCCATCTGATGCGAATACTGTTACGCAGGACTACCACTTTCCGGGTTTATACCTACTTCCTTTTAATCCCTTTCCGCCTTGTTCATAATGACGGGGACAGATTTCGTTCTCAGCATGGATGGTATATTTGATGCTATTCTCATTTTAGTCCAGAAAGCTTTAGGTCTTCAGCTTCATCCTTTAGGGTCTACGCTCTTGCTAAGAAAGGGCATATTTAGTTTAAATTGGACTCTTCTTAAATCTTGTTTCTGGACTTTTCTTTAGATATAAATGTCTGCGGTCTTACTTCCTCTTCGACTTTTCTTCACAGGAGTAGACGAGAGTCCTGCCCTACCTGGAAATTTTTGGACTTTCCTTCACAAGAGTGGACGAGGGTCCTGCCCTACTTGGAAATGTAGCAAGCATAAATGGCAAACCCTGTTGTGGTTAATCATGAATTTATTTTTAGTGATGTAACTTCAATGTTTTTATTCTGGTTGCATGTTGGATTGTTGGTAGCTTCAACTCCTTCTGCGCGGCTTCACATTTCAAAGTTAAGTTCTTGACTTCAGTTAAATATATTTCTTGAACTCCCAGTCAGAGTTTCAGGATTCTGGATTTAGCTCATCATGTTGTTGGTTTTCATTTCTTACCTTCTGTGAAGCGAAGTAGTTCTCTTTCAAAAATTGTTCAATCGTCTCGGATGTATTTGCAGGGAATGAAAATTCACTTTAACACTATTTTAAAAGAAAGAAAAAGAGAATAGAAGATCATATAACACATGTAAACTAGCTCGTCCTGCGAAGTGCCCACACAGCCACTTCAAGGTTCTCACATTTGTCATCCCCTCCGCCCCCTACATATCTATAAAAGTTGCAGTAAATTTGGTAGATAAGTTTATTTGCAAGAAATTTCGTGCATATAAGTTTAGTTGAATCTATTGAAAAGCTTGAAAACAATAAAGAGCAGTAAAGATGTGACAAATGATACAATTTGCAAGATGGATTTTTAAACAACAAAGAGCAGTAAAGATGTGACAGAAATGATACAATTTGCAAAATAGTTTTTAAAGCGTTGTCTGAGAAATTCTTGATTTTAGTGTTTTTTTGTTCTGATACATAAACAGAAAAAGTTATGTTATTTCAATGGCCTTATTTTACCCCATCTTGGCTATTGCAAGCAAGTACCTGTGAATGTTCATGATGACAATATGTACAAGTTAATAATAATTTCTGTGATCGCTTTCTATTGGCACTGTTTCCCATTTGTTCTTAATTTCTTTTCCTTCAAGCAGCCAAGGGCAAATCCAAGTTACAAGTCTAAGTTGTGTTCTATTCTCATGGATGTATCTCTGTCATTCATGTAAGGCACAAGCCTTCTTCATCTGAGATGATGATATCAAATATAAAATGCTATAGTTAGTTATAGAGATAGAAATAGGAAGATGGTCCATAATATTTTAGATTTATATCTCTGAAATCCCTGGAAGCTTCCAGTGCAGAGTTCACACCGATGTGAGTTGATCCAATCAAAGGCCTCTTCCATTGCTTTGATAAGCATGTCATTTGTAGGCGTTACAGCAGCACCAACAGAAACATATGAGTTTTTAGGAGGTCTTCCTGAGAGATCAAATCTGCAGATAAGGCAGAGGGCATGAGATTTGATCCACGACATCAAGTAATCTCAAAGAAATATGTGATTGCAAGCCAGAGTGAAGAGCTGATGCTGGGCCACAAACTCGTACAGGCAAATGGGATGTCCCGGTCGCCTAAATATTGAGTCGTCCTCCATATTGGCCTGCTGGATGGGAGAAAATGGGTGCATTGGTAATCTGTAAACAGAATTAAGGGGTCACTTCAATGCCATATTTATTCTAACTCTGATTCTCTCTAGTTGAGAAAAAAGTTAGGGTTCAATAAAGGTCTTTCCATGTGACAAAGCCTACAAAAAAAATTTATGCACCACATATTTAAGCTCACATTTGAGGTGGAAAAGTGGCTATTTAGGCTCACATGGAAAAGTGGTTTTTCATTCTTGTCCTGTTTGTGTCATTTCAAAGTGAGTTCATTTACTATGGATGATTAAGTTAGCTGGCCTTTATCTTGCAAAAATTTTGAAGGAAACCACACACTAATTATTGGGGAATTTTCAGGTGATATCATTAAAAAAGTATGTTGCTCCTTGTATGTTGATGATGCCTGCTCTAGATTGTGATACCCCATGGGGTTTCTTTTATGGGGCCAACCAAGGGCATCCACCTAGGTATATGATTGGTGGTGTTTTGTATATAAATGCATTTCAATTCATTCATATCATATATACTCTGGGTTCCAATTCAAAGTTCTAGTTCTCAACATTGTTTGTTGTTCTTTATTTGGCAAGTGCTTATGGTTTGAAGATGTTGCAAGTGATGGGAATCTCAAATATTTGTAAATCTAGAATGACAAAAACACTAAAAACATTCAAACCTTACACCTTATCCTCATATTCTAAGAGGACAATGATATGCTCCTTGAGTCCCTTTCTCCTTATGATATTAATCAATTGCGAGTCAAAAAGTATTTTCTTATTCCCATGAAAATGATTACACGTGATCTTAATGGCATGCAAATTGCAATGACTAGAAAATTTCATGTTGAGCGTTGTGAAAGAACAGAACAGTATTGATTGCCCATTTTGTTGTTTCTACTCCATGAGCAAAAGGTTGGCTAGAAAATTTCATGTTGAGCGGAGTAAAAGAACAGAACAATATTAATTGCCCATTTTGTTGTTTCTACTCCATCAAAAAAAGATAAACCATCCTTAGTATGACAAAATATACCAGCCTCAACAAGATCTTTGATTCTAAACAATTAACAACACTCGCCACATAAGGTCGGTATGGTATATGTAGGTGATGGACAAAATGAGATAATGTATTTGCCATGAAATTTTAACAAAACAAGAGAATGTATCTTGACCTCAAAAATCAATTCATTCCTTGTATGGCATGTTTCAATCAACTACAAAGTCAAGCATCAATCAGCTGTAAAGCATTTCCAATACATCTTTGAAGCAATCTTCATGTTCTTCTGACATATACACACTTGCTTAACTAGGTCTTTTCAAACCAAGAAGGTGTTTTAAGAAGCTCTGCTCATGAGTAAATAGAGATCATCTTGGCAGGGTAAGTGTCAAGGAAAACTTCTCAACAGGCAACCTATCAAAGCAATTCTCTTCTTATCAAATTTTGTAACTTTCATGCAAACCACTTTCAAACTATTGAGTGAAAGGGTTAAACTTAATGCCTCAAGGCTTAGTGTGTGGTTCTGCAATCCAAAGTTGGTTTGATAAATCTCCCTACATAATAAAATTATGGTGTTCAAAACAATATTAACATGATACTAAAAGTAAGACAATTACTAACCTCAAAACATTTACTTTCTATTGAGAGTTCTTCAAGAGAGATTAAACTTTCTAGAAATGCGAGAGAAGGTGCTTGTCTACAAAGTTTGTAATATAAAATCCTTACATTAAGCTTCATCGTGCATAGATGCAGAGACCCAAAAGACTTGAGCTCCAATGTTGACATCCTAGGACAATTATGCACTACGACATTTACCAGCTTTGGGAAGCTCAGATTTCACATTCAACCCCAGTCAAATACATTTACTAGAGATTGGTCACACAAATTTTCAAATTTTCAAGAAGATGGAATTTTTCTACAAGGTGCTAAATTATATCATCATTTGTATAGATGAATAACAGACAACAGGTTACAAGACATCTAAAACCGCTGAAGCAGAGAGGCATTCATGTGAAGAAAAACCATGGGAGCTTTAATGATGTTAGGGATTTGCAAGAAAAAAGAGAAGTTGGAACATCCATGAAACTGTCTGTCAAAATATTGCTGAGAGAGATTTGTGTCACTCTTTTTGAAGATGCGGATTGAACACATTTCTGAAAAAATTTACCAATTTTCCCTCTATCAATATCACCCATGAAAATTGAAAGTTAAAAACTTTCAAGCTCTTTGATACTTAGGCACAACTCCTGAGCACAAGTGACAACAAATGAAAATATTTGCAAAAAATTATGTGGGTTAACAACCTCTACTACAAAAGAGTCATGACAAAAACACCTAAAACATTCATTCCTTACACCTTATCCTCATACTTTGAGAGGGAAGTGATATGCTCCTTGAGTCCCTTTCTCCTTTTGATATTAATCACAAGATGACGAGCCTCTGAACAAGAGTCCATTGCATCATACCCCATCAAATCCCAATGATCAATTACAGTCTTAGGAAAAGCCTACCCACCAATTGCAAGTCGAAGAGTATCTGCAAGTTTGAAAGACTTTATAACTGGAAAATAGGCTTTAATGTTATACAGTGGAGTCCTAGGTCTATGAAGCTCCTCAAACACATGGCCACTCCTTTGATTCAACACATTGTAAGTTCCGTGAAGATCCTACTCAGGTGCATGAAAATCAACCAGATATATGGGCTCCGGAAGCCTCAGCTTGGTAGTAAGCTAAGCAGCATAGAAGACCCTTTGTGTGCATGTTCTTCTCTATAAGGGCTCCTTCCATGGATGCCCGTTAGAATGCACCCACCATGGAATCCTTAATCTCATTCAAGTATTGGACTCCCTTGCACATGTCGGTCATCATATTGAGTCCTGTTCTTTCAGGCCTAAAGAACCAGATCTCCTGATGTTACACAGGACAAGTATTAGGTGTTATATTCCTTTTTGGAAGTGGATCTGCATCTTTTAAGATGACAATCAACTATTTTTGCTCTTATTTGTTCCATTACATTAAGAGATGGGCATTATTTTCATTTCCGACTTTACCAACTTTCAATTTTGCATGTAATAATTTTATGGAATTCTATTTTATGACCTTAATATATTAGATATTCACACTTGGATGTTGTTTTTAGTGATTTGGAACTTTATCCATATTATGATATATCATGTTTGGATGAGTATTCACTTTTCTTGTATTACTTTTTGAACATCTGAAAGTGTTTCATGTTGATGGTACCAAATACTCGCTGCAATATTTTGAGATTCATTGATGGTTTCTCTCTCAATAACTGATATTGTGATAATTTATGGATTTTTACAATTTCCATTTGTGTCGTATAGTTTTCTTATGGTTCAAAGAGAAAAAAGATAGTACATTTCCCTTGCTTACATTAGGTGTTTTCTCTTTTTGTGAAAATTTTGTCTAGAATCTAGCAAAAGTGAGCTTAGATTCATATTTCCATCTATGTCAAATGGATCTTTGACCATGAAATAACTGCACACGAGTTTCATATTTTCAAAAGTTACTAATGTTTTCCAACTTTATTTTTTAGTATAAACTTTTCAATGTTCAATGGTTGGCTTACTCGCAAGTTACTTGCATTAGAACATTAGACTCAAATGTGGGTGGATAGGTCCTACCCGGAGCTCGAAAATCATCTAAAGGTATCTTGGAATAAAGAGATATTATAGCTATGTGTCCAAGGTTGGTTATTGGATGCATATGCCTTTAACTATGATTTGATGGCTTGTCCTTTTGTTTATTTTGTATGGTGGGCTCACAATATCATTGTGTTCAAGATAAGCAGCTTCCAGCGAAAGTGTTGGCCATTCTTATGGTTAAGTTCATGAATAACTTCAAGTGCAATCTTAAACTGAATAAATATTCTATGTTTATTATGCCTACTCTGGACTGTGATACCTCATAGGGTTTCTTTGACGGGGACAGCCAAGGGAATCCACCTAGGTGTGGGATTGGAGGTGTTTTGTATATAAATGCATTTCAATTCATTCATATCAAATATACTCCAAGTACTGGTTAAAATTGAAAGGTCGAGTTCTCAACATGGTTTGTTGTTCTTTATTTGACAAGTTCTTGTGGTTTGAAGAGGTTGCAAGTGATGGGGAATCTCAAATAGTTGTTGACCGAGCTAATATACGTTTTCTATATAGAATGTGTGACTTCAATCCCTGATGTCTCAAATTGCAGTGCATTTAGGAGCTAGAATGGTCATCCATCAGCCACATTTATCATGATCTCAATAAACTAGAAGATAAACTCTCCAAGGAGGAATTCAAGTATCCCGGTGGCTCTTTTTCTTTATATAAATTTGTTGATGGCTAAGAATCTGAATGCATGGAATTTCTACTTCAAGTCTTAATTTTGCTTGCAACATTGATAATCAGATCAACATAAACATTTGATACAAGATCTTCAATCTTTTCATAATTACAATCACACACAGAGCATTAGTTTCTTTCTATTCTAAGCCCTTTCAAAAAAAAAGCAAGACTTGCAGGCTAGAACTAGTGTTTTCCATTTTAAGCATTATATTGCCCACAATTAAAAAATCATGTCATAAGCCCTAAATCAACACTCGGTTATAGTTATCTCTTCATTGAGTTTAATTATAAAGAAATATACTGGAACAAAATTTTAGATTAATTTTGTACTAAGTAATAGCGAGACTCCAACTTATGAATGGACACAGGTAATATTGTTTTTTTCATTTTCCAAGCCTAGTGGCATTCTTTTCTTCTTCTTAGTTTAGAATTTCCTTTGAGCTTGGGTTTGGGGCAAAGGTAGATTGAATTTTTAGGTAGTCACAACAAAGGTTTGTTGCTTCCGAGTGCAATTAGGTGGCCCAGAAAAATTTAGCCAACTATATTTGGAAAAAGTGAAAATTCTTTGGGACAAATGTCCTAAACCAATATAGGACCAAGGTCTTTCCATGGGACAAATCCTACAAATTTTTATTTTTACTTTTATTCTTTCTTCTTTTCTGCATCACATATTTAGGCTCACATTTGAGGTGGAAAAGTGGTTGTTCATTCTTGTCTTGTTTGTGTCATCTCTAAGTGGGATTTTTTATTGTGGATGCATAAATAAAGAGTTTCTTATACCTATTTCCATGTTAGCTGGAATTTATCTTGTAGGAATTTAGAAGGAAAGCACAGACGAATTATCAGGGAATCTTCAGGTGATCTTATTAAAAAATTATGTTGCTCCTTATATGTTGATTATGTCTGCTCTAGATTTTAATGCCCCATGGGGTTTCTTTGATGGGGCCAACCAATGGCACCCACCTAGGTATGGGATTGGTGGTGTTTTCTATACGAATTAATTTCAATTCATTCTGGGTCATGGTTCCAATTCAAAGGTCGAGTTCTCAACATTGTTTTTTTTCTTTATTTAAGTGCTTGTGGTTTGAAGAGGTTGCAAGTGATAGGAATTTCAAATAGTTGTTGACCGAGCTAATGAAAGTTTTTTATGTAGAATGTGCAGCGCATTGAGGAACTAGAATGGTCATCATATTTCTCTTTTACTCAAATTCGGCTACATTTAGATCGCATATCACATCGAGTCATCTAAGCTCTTTTTCCATATGCTATCGATGGTGTTTCCTTTGCAACATTTGGTCCAATTTCTAGTTATATTAATTTTCCAAAATTTCATGTATAATTGCTCAACATAGAATTGACATGTGACATATAAAAGATGTATAGATGTGTAATCAATATGGAATTGAAACTTAACATCTAATCTATATTTTAAAATTTATTATAAGAGAATTGTCATCACATCCATGATTTTTATGTAATTAACGTGCAACATTTTGAAAAATAATAATAACAATAAGAAAAATAATGAAAATATCTCTCTATATAAAGACATAAATAAAGAGAGACACTTTGGATATATGATTTCTAATTCCCAACAAAAAAAGATTATGTATTTAAGAATATACTAATAATTAGATAAAATAATAGTACATTTTTTTCTTTTGAAATTAGAACCATGAACGATTCATAATTTTGCTAAAATTAGAACAAATTTTCATGATCTTTACAGTGAAACTGGGCGTTGGTTATTTCCAGAATACCATAAGCATGAAATAGATTGTCTCATGTCCATCTTATACTCACATTCAATTTAATTTTCAAAATATGTCATACTAACAACTTTTTTGACCTTTCAAATCAATAATAATTTTTGAATACTTTTCTTCTTACTTTTTAAACATAAAAATAGTTTATTAAAAAATTCCTACTTATTCATCACTTTATTAATTTAATATTTATATAAATAATAAATAATAAATGAGAAACTTTTGAACATTAATACTCAAGTACATTGAACAAAATCAACTAAATTCAATCAATTGAAATGGTGTCTATTCATAATAATTTTTAAGATCAGAGAGCACGTCACAATTAAATGAAAATTTTGTTGTGTAAAATTTATTAAACTTCTATTTAAAGCTTAAATTATTTTTTAAAAGTATATAGTGAGCTAAAACTATTTGAAGTATTGTATATAGTCAAAGTTTGGTTATTTGTAATTTGACGGAGAAGAAGAAAAATGGTCATATGGAAAGCAAAATTAACTAACAAAACAAAATATAATTACTAACTTTTACTATAAATAATTTTAAAACAAATTGAATATTAAAATTATTAAAAATAAAACGAATAAGTTTATACATTTAAATTATGAGTATACAAAAGATATTTTAATACTTTAATTTATGGTATAAAAGATGGTAATAACAAATTAATTGAAAAAATATATCAAACAAATTGAAACAATTTATTTCATAAAAGTAAAGAGGCTTAAAAAAATAATTTAAGATAAAGATATGGTGGTTTATGTTAAGTTAATTTTTAATAACCGAATATCATATGCTAAATAAATCGCCAAACTTAAAAGAGTCTAGAATATTTATAAATGAAGATTCGATTCTACAAGACCAAGGCTAATCAAAGAATGAAGTTCAAAAGGTAAAGGAAAGTAGGAAGAGAAATGACAATTATTAGAAACTAAAAAGTTGTTATTAGATATAGAGATAGAAAATATAATAAATATTAGTAATTCGGAACACTTCACATCCTCTTTGATTTATGAGGTTTTAAATGGAGCAACGCTTCTACTTTGAATTGGAGATTGAGTGAAATTAGTATTATATTTTTATTTGAAATTTCAGAGTATGAATAATCTAAGGTCTACATAGATTGATTTTGGATGGTATACTAAATAATATCATAGACGAATTGGATGCATAACTTGTCACATAAAATGGAATATTTCTCACACTTTATTTCATAAAATAGACCTTTAGGAAAATTTGTTCTTTCATACTTATAACATTTACCATAAATGTTATTAGATAAGTATATATCCAAATAATAACTATATGTGGATAGACTTGTATTCATGGGTTGTGAAGTAACGTTATGGATTGTGATTTCTAATATCGAGGTAGACAACAAAATAGTAAAATTTTAGCAATCACTACATGAACAACTCTACTCCAAGCCTATAACTCGAATTTGCTAACTTAACTAGTAGACAAGTCCATGTCACTCTAGCTAACTGTAATTCAAGTAATCTTACTGATGTGGAAAATCAAATTACTAAATTCAACTAAGGTAAAAGTCAAATTTAGCCTTTCTTTCTACACTTTCTAACACGCTATTTCCTTTAGTTTAATGATTATAAGCTGCATAATTCTTTTGAATTTACTTTACCTTTTGTCACAACTATATAGCATGAAACTGCACTAGCAAACTACATATCCATTTAAAATAGTCTAAATGAAAATAGACTCAAAGAATATATTTTTCTTATTTCATATCTAATGATCCACTTCTTAACAATTATTCTCAAGCCCGTAATTACCACCCTCCATTTATCCTTTTCCCAATGTTATGGTTTGACTTGAGATTTTTATAAATATCAATTCCAAGATATTTATATGAAGGGACTTCTTCCAAGATGATTTTTTTTTTTGACATATATGAAGGTATATTAAGTGATGGTTTTAGACTTAACTATCATAAATTTAGTTTTATCATGTTAATAGTGATATATGTATTGGTGCAAAAATCCTTGACTATTCCTACTTGTTTTCAAAGATTGTAGGGAGTCCTTTCCGTAATAGTGATATCATTAACATAGGGAAGATGGATTCTTACTATGCTAATGACAGCTAACCTAAAACAACCTATTTCTCCCTAAAACTCTTGAAGATTATGGATGTATATAACAATAATGGGCGGGAACAAGGGGAAGCATTACTTCTTTCCTATATTACAATTTTTTTTATTTCAACCAACCCTTAGTGTTCTTAAACCTAAGTATGACATTCCCATACACCCTCAACATCATAGATTTCAACTTGAATCTTCTAATATATTGCAAAGGTTCATCTTGGGTAGTTGTCACAATCCTTTTACAAGTCCAGGAGACAACAAATGATGTTGTTTTAATTGTTCCAACACCCTTATACAATGATATTAAGCATAACTAAGTTGGTGAAAGTTGAATTATAACCCCTAAATCCATTTGTCCTTTCTCTCTTTTTCATGGTTTTCTAGCCATATGCTAGTTGTCAAAATAAATTCATTCAACTTTGTTAAAGTAGGGCTATTCATAATTTTCCTACAATTAGAGGGTTATTTTTATCCCCAATTTTAAAAGTAGGTACAATGATTCTTTGTATCCAATGTTTAGAATCCACTTGACTACTAAATTGAGGAGGCTAAATGTGTGAAGGATAATCCCTCCAATTTTTAAGATTTCATCTTGGTAGAATTCATTGTCCTTAGCTTCCCTTTTGTGAGTTACTTAACCACAAACTCTATGTGAATCTATAGAAACATTTGGGATGATCTCTAAAACATTTGAAGAATTCATATATATTTTTAACATATAAACTGCAACACCTCAAGGGTATCCAAGTTTACAAGTTAGAATTTATATCTAGAACTCCTTAGGATCTAGCTTAGATAGATGTGAATTTTTATCTCACTTCCTTTTCACATAATATATTTCCTCATTTTAATTAGGGTTGTGTACCTATTTTTCTTATCAGAATTCAAGGACTCATTATAAACATCCCTAATAGTTATAAATAACAATTTTACATTCATGATAATGTTGATGATAGGTTTTTCATTTATTCTTTCAATAAATCACCTTGATGGAAAGTTTTTAGTGTAAATAAAAAGGTTGTAAAATTACAGTACAGGTGTTAAATATTGTTATTATATGATAGGAGATTTAATTCATTATTTAAATAAATTTATATTTATCTAACCAAAATCATGTTCATG
>Ga0181465_100902_pt2 | contig 12196 bp, 12 predicted proteins | sample InSIn3gowninarea_FD_119076 | JGI IMG/M metagenome (GOLD analysis project Ga0181465, IMG submission 119076) | Clean room microbial communities from NASA Spacecraft Assembly Facility at Jet Propulsion Laboratory, Pasadena, California, USA -... ... | reverse complement strand
TGTATTCAAGGGTTATCTCGTTGCCTGTCTCTTTATAAAAATAGTTAAGAGCTTCAATCAAAGCTTTTATGTTATTGCTTTCGTTGATCGGCATTATCTCGTTTCGCTTTATATCTGTCGCAGCATGTAAACTAAGAGCAAGGTTAAATCGCACTTTATCATCGCCTAATTGTTTAATCATTTTTGCCACGCCTGCTGTGGATACAGTTATTCTTCTCGGGCTCATGTTTAAACCATCGGGAGCAGTAATTTTTTCTATGGCTTTTAAAACGTTTTTATAATTAAGCAAGGGTTCGCCCATGCCCATAAATACAATGTTTCTTAGCTTCTTGTTATAAACTCTTTCAGCCTGTTGATTGATCAAAACAACTTCATCATAAATCTCATCATAATCCAGGTTACGCTTACGCTCCATGTATCCTGTTGCACAAAACTTACAACTTAAGCTGCAGCCAATTTGAGAGGAAACGCAAGCGGTGTGGCGGTTTTCGGTAGGTATAAGAACGCCTTCTACCAAATGATTGTCGCTTGTTTTAAAACGGCTTTTAATGGTGCCGTCTGCACTATATTGAGTTGTTTCTATTTGTAACGCCGGGAAAGAAAAATGTTCATCTAACTTTACTCTAAGCTCTTTGCTTAGGTTGGTCATTGCTTCAAAACTTGGTGCACACTTTTTCCAGATCCACTCATAAACCTGCCGTGCTCTAAACTTTTTTTCGCCCATCTGCTCAAAATACTTTTCAAGGTCTTGCAGACTAAGGTGGCGAATATTTGGTGCTCCTGATTTCATGGCGCAAAGGTAAGTCCCATCACTTGTGTATAATAGAAAGAGGAATTAAAGTTTTCCGAATAATTGATGTTCATTTTTCAATTGGTAATGAAAACTTGTAGGAGCAAACGCTTTTCCCAGAAAGAGATGAACAACATCAAATCAGCTAACTTGCATGCTCTTTACAATAGAAAAATTAGTAAGTAACGATAGAATTTTTATGACGACTGCTTTTATAATTGACGCGGTAAGAACTCCCATTGGTCGCTTAGGTGGAAAGTTAAGTACAGTACGGCCTGATGATTTGTTGGCTCTGGTAGTAAAAGCATTAATAAAAAGAAACCCCACCATAGATGTAAATGCGATTGAAGATATAATTGCGGGAGCAGCAAACCAGGCGGGAGAAGATAATCGGGATGTAGCTCGAATGGCGGTTTTGCTGGCAGGATTACCATTAACGGTGGGTGGTAATACAGTTAACCGCTTATGTGCATCCGGCTTGCAGGCCGTGATCGACAGCAGCCGTGCGATTATGTGTGGAGATGGCGATATTTATATTGCTGGCGGCGTTGAAAGTATGACACGTGCACCTTTTGTAATGGCAAAAAATGATGGACCGTGGAGTCGTAAAATAGAGGTGTTTGATACTACCATTGGATGGAGGTTTGCAAATAAAAAGCTTACTGAAAAGTTCTATCCTTACAACATGGGAGAAACTGCTGAAAATGTTGCTAAACAATTTAATATTAGTCGAGAAGACCAGGATGCATTTGCAGCTGCTTCTCAACAAAAGTATTTTGAAGCGTTGCAGGCAGGTAAATGGAAAGATGAAATTATACCGGTAGAAATCACCGAAAATAAAGAGCCAACGGTGTTTTCAGAAGACGAACATCCAAGGCGCACTACCATTGAAAAACTGGCTGCATTAAAGCCGGCATTTGTAAAAGACGGAACAGTAACTGCGGGAAATTCGTCAGGTATAAATGATGGTGCGGCAGCTATGTTGATTGTAAGTGAAGCTGCAGTAAATCAATATAATTTAAAGCCTGTTGCAAAGGTTGTAAGTATGGCTATAGCTGGAGTAGATCCTTCCATTATGGGCATGGGGCCGGTGCCTGCAACACGAAAGGCTTTACGACGTGCAGGATTAACTATTGATGACATTGATCTTATAGAAATGAATGAAGCGTTTGCTTCTCAATCATTAGCTTGTATGCGTGAGCTAAATATTAACGCTAACAAACTAAATGTAAATGGCGGCTCTATAGCTATTGGTCACCCTTTGGGTTGCAGCGGGGCTCGTATATCCACTACTTTATTGCACGAGATGAAGAGGAGGGATGTTAAATATGGTTTGGCCACCATGTGCGTAGGCGTAGGGCAAGGTGCTGCTATAATTTACGAGAAGGCATAAATTGTTTTATAATCAGTTTTAGAATACGAAAGATGAAATATCGGTTGCAGCTATAACTGCTTGCTCCCCCGTTTTAAGATTCTTAATTACGCACGTTTCTTCCTGCAATTCTTTACTGCCAATTATTGCCACATATTGAATTGCTTTTTTATCTGCGTATTTAAACTGCTTATCAAACTTTGCGTTCTCGTGATATATTTCGCAATGAATACCTTTTGATCTTAATTGTTGCATTAAAGTAAAGGCTGCTTTGCTTTCTGCTTCACCTAAATTAAAAAACAGAACCTGCGTTCCTGCCTGTACTTCTGCGGGAAATAATTTTAGTTCTTCCATTACATCATAAATACGGTCAACGCCAAAGCTAATTCCTACACCCGGCACGTTTGGTACACCAAACAATCCTGTTAAATCATCATATCTTCCGCCGCCGCCAATGCTGCGACAGATATAAAGCGAAACGAGATAATGCCGATCAACGAAAGCAATAACATAAAAGCTTTGATTGAAGCTCTTAACTATTTTTATAAAGAGACAGGCAACGAGATAACCCTTGAATACATACTGTTTCAAAACTTTAACGACAGTTTGAAAGATGCGGAGGAGTTAATAAAAATTTACCGGCAAATACCTGTTCATCTTGTAAACGTTATTGAATATAATCCCATAGATGCAGCTAAGTTTGTAAAGCCAGACGAAGAAACAGTTGAAAGATTTATTAATCATTTAGCCAAGGCAAGAGTTAATGCAACACTTCGCAGAAGCCGGGGTAAAGATATTGATGCAGCGTGCGGCCAGTTAGCCAATAAAGATCAATAAGAAAATAAGCTACTTACTTAAATATCTTATACCTAACTCACTTGCCAACTATATCCTCTTATTTCATTTTAGATTTAATTAACATACAAATCTTACTTTTCCTTAAACCTCCATTACAAAGCGCCGTCTATTATTTGTTACCCCCAAAACAAGAAAATTAATACAATATCTATCGGTTCCGAAAACGGTAAAAATAAAACACCTATGGAAAGACCAACTTAAAAAAACAGCAACTCAGAAGATTTGAAAAGTTAAAAACCCTTATGAATGAAAGCAGGCTAAATGGTCTGCTTTTTTCATTCTATCTTTACAGCCGAAATTATTATTTACTGTTGTAAAACAGCAAGCCTAAAAATATAACATGGCAGCACGTACAGATAACTTCCAGAAGTTTGTAAAACAAAAAAAAGGAAGTGCAATAAAAGAAGAAATCCGCCAGGATAAGAAAAAAGAAAAGAAAGAAAGAGCTGCAGCAATTGAAGAACACTTTGCTAAAAAGAGAGCTGAGAGACTTCAAAAACAGTCACCACCAGCCTCTGCAAAACCTTCTGATCCAAGAAACAAATATCCCAAAAAAGAAACTGCACCTGCTATAGTAAAGAAAGGTGCAGAGAGTACAACTTCGGGCGAAACAATGCCTGTAAACAAATACATTGCCCACAGTGGAATATGCTCGCGAAGAGATGCAGCTATATTGGTAAAAGAAGGAAAGGTGCTGGTAAATGATAAAGTTGCAACTGACCCAGGCATGAAAGTTTTGTCGTATGATGTGGTAAAGGTGAGTGGCAAGAAAATAACCCCTACTCGCAATTTTGTTTACATACTTTTAAACAAGCCCAAAGACTATATCACTACTTCCGAAGATCCTCAGGGAAGAAAAACAGTGCTTGATTTGATAAAGCAGGCAACTAACGAAAGAGTATATCCTGTTGGTCGCCTTGATAGAAATACATCTGGTGTTTTATTACTTACCAACGATGGTGAACTTGCTCAAAAACTTTCGCACCCCAAACATGAAATTAAAAAGGTTTACGAAGTAAGGCTTGATCGCGCACTCACAAAAGGTGATATGGATAAGATAGCCGCAGGCGTTACTTTAGAAGATGGCTTTGTAGCACCCGATGTAATTGCATATGCAGATCCAAAGGATAAAAGTGTTATTGGTATTGAAATTCATAGCGGACGTAACAGGATTGTAAGACGAATTTTTGAACATCTTAAATATGATGTAAAAGCATTGGACCGTGTAATGTTCGCAGGCCTCACAAAAAAGAATGTTCAACGTGGTAAATGGCGCTTATTAGCCGAAAAAGAAATTCGTATTCTTAAGTTTATGAACCAGTCTTTTGTAAAGATTAAAGAGTAGCCCCGGCCCTAAAGGGAGAAGAGAGAAGGCTTGTCTTAAGACTTTTCATCATTCCTTTTTATCATCATTCATTATTCATTTATTCATTATTCACTTCAATATCCATCATGAGGCTTGATACTATTTTTCAAAACGAAGATTTCATTGCTATAAATAAACCTTCCGGCCTTTTATCTATTCCTGATAGGTTTGGAAAAGATCCTTCTGTAAAAAGCATCTTGCAGGATGAGATCGGAAAAATCTTTACAGTTCATCGCCTTGATAAAGATACAAGTGGCTTAATCATATTTGCTAAAAACGAAGAGGCACATAAATATTTGTCTCAGTTATTTGAAGGCCGGGATGTAGAAAAATTTTACCTCGGTTTGGTAAACGGAACATTAATGAATAAGAAGGGAACTATTGATGTTCCCATTATGGAGCATCCTGGCAAAACAACATTAATGATGACAAACAAAAAAGGTAAGCCTTCAATTACCGATTACGAAGTGCTTGAAGAGTTTGGCGTTTATTCATGGTTGCAATTTCAAATTCATACAGGAAGAACACACCAGATAAGAGTGCACATGCAGTACTTAGGCAATACAATTGTTTGTGATGAATTGTATGGAGAAGGGCAACCGATCCTTCTGTCGAACATTAAACGAAAGTTCAAACTGAGTAAAAATGAGTTTGAAGAAAGGCCTCTGTTAAATCGACTTGGACTGCACTCGCATCAGTTGAAGTTTACCGATGCAAAAGGAAACAGGTTTGAATTGGAAGCACCTTTACAAAAAGATCTGAAGGCTTTGCTTCAACAGTTAAGAAAGAATGCTTAGATAATTAAAAAGTCAAAATTCAAAAAAATAAACTTTTGAATTTTGACTTTTTACTTTGAATTAAAATTATTTATTCGGCTGCGGAGTGTAACGTAAATAAGGCTTTACAATTTTAACTCCTTTAGGAAACTTCTTCCTTGCATCTTCATCATTTATTGCAGGAGAAATAACCACATCTTCACCTTCTTTCCAATCTGCCGGAGTTGATACACTGTAGTTGGCAGTAAGCTGTAAACTATCGATTACACGCAACACTTCAAAAAAGTTACGGCCTGTGCTGGCAGGATACGTAAGATGCAATTTGATCTTTTTATCGGGCCCGATTATAAACAATGAACGAACTGTAGCAGTAGCTATAGCATTTGGATGGATCATATCGTATAAAGAAGCAACCTTTCTGTCTTCATCAGCTATAATTGGAAACTCTACCGTGCAATTGTTTGTTTCATTAATATCATTAATCCAGCCTTTGTGGCTTTCAACACCATCAACACTTAGTGCAAGCACTTTTACATTTCTCTTCTCAAATTCTTGTTTTAGTTGTGCAGTTCTGCCTAACTCTGTAGTACAAACAGGTGTATAGTCTGATGGATGACTAAATAAAACGCCCCAGCTATCGCCTAAAAAATCATAAAAATTAATTTCGCCAATAGTAGTTTGGGCTGTAAAATCTGGAGCAGGATCTCCTAAGTGTAAACTCATATTATTTATAGTTTTATTGTTAAGGATAACGAAGGTAAACAATAACCTACTAAAAGAGTAGAGTAATTTGAAAAAATTTTACACCTCGCCAAATTTTAGATTTCCATTCTTAATTATTATACCGTTCTGGCTTTCTTTAATGCGTATTTACCAAACTTGTTTTTAACATCATCTATCGCTTTGTATAGCTGTTTTTTTTTGCCTGCATCGTCAAACAAACTTGCCTGAACGGGATGATTGGTAAGCTCACTTAATCTTACGCCTAACAACCTTACCGGCGTTCCTGCTTTATATAGTTTAGTAAAAAGGTCTTTTGCAATGGAGATTAATTCATCATCCCGCAAAGTGTAATCAATACTTGTTTGTTTTGAAAAAGTACTGAAGTCGCCATAACGAATTTTTACAGCAACGCAACCAGCAAGCTTTTCATCTTGCCGTAACTCATACCCTACTCTCTCCGTCATTCTAACTAATTCTGAAAGAAGGAAATTAATATCAGTCTTATTTTCTTCAAAAGTATTTTCGGTAGAAATAGATTTTGCTTCATGATAAGAAGAGACTTCACTCACGTGCACGCCTTGCGATTTATTCCATAACTCTATTCCATACTTACCGAATCTTCGCTCTAATGCTTTAGCGCCAAAATTAAAAAGATCGTCAATAGTTTGGATGCCTAAACCAACCAACGTTTGATACATTTGATCGCCTATGCCTGGTATCTTATTTACTTTTAAAGGAGCGAGATATTGTTTTTCAAATCCTGCCGGAACCTGTATAAAACCATTTGGTTTAGCTTCGTTAGTAGCTATTTTAGCAACCAATTTATTGCTTGCTAATGCAAACGAAATGGGAAGCCCGGTTTTGTCTATAATCTCCTGCCGCAAATCAATTGTCCATTTGTAAGGATCGAAATATTTATCCATTCCCGTTAGGTCGAGATAAAATTCATCTATGGAAGCTTTTTCAAACAGTGGAGCTTTTGCGGCAATAATGTCTGTCACCCATCTTGAATAACGGCTGTATTCACCCCTTGTTCCACCAACAACCACTGCTTGCGGACAAAGTTTCATTGCCTTCTTCATAGACATTGCGCTGTGTACGCCAAACTTTCGCACCTCATAACTTGCAGCAGTTACAACGCCACGTTCACTATGTCCTCCAACAATTACAGGCTTGCCTTTTAAAGAAGGATTATTAAGAACCTCAACAGATACAAAAAAACTGTCAAGATCAAAGTGGGCAATATAGCGTTGAGGAGTATTCATTTTATAACAGATCCAACCCTAAAGGAAGAAAAGATTTAATATTTCAAGAAGTTCTCTCTACTCCCCTTTAGGGGTTGGGGGTATAAATTTCCAGTAATCCATCAGGCAACGTAACATAAACCTGCTTTTTCTTTTTATCAATCTTATTCAAACTTTCCTGGTGAAGAGGTATGAGTGCTTCGTTACCCTTGTACATTATTTTGCAAAGTACTTGCATTGGCTGTTCAATTACTTCAATCACTTCGCCAACTTCCTCTCCATTAGTAATCATCATATAACCAAGCAGAGAAATGGGGGAAGATGTGGCTGCATACTTATCAAAGTCAGCCTTTAGCAACCATACTTCTTTTTGGTTGAGCCTGCGAGCGCTTTCCTTTGTATTAAAGCCTTCGAGTTTGAGATAAAGCTCCTGGGCATTTTTTACTTTTACACCTTCAACAAAATAGGGCAGAAAGGAATCCTTTCTGTCTTCAATAAAAATTGTTTCAAGCCCTTTTAAATCGGTTTTTTTTCCAAGCGCGTGCTCTAACACAACTTCGCCTGTTAAGCCATGCGATGCAACTATTTTACCAATGCTAAAATAATCCTTCATAGTTTAAAACTTATGCTTGTTACTACTCCAATTCATCCATAAATTAAAAAAGTCCCAAACAAATGTTTAGGACTTTAATAGATTTATTGCTTGTTAATCCAGGATTTAAGCTTCAGCACTTCCAGGTGCAGCAGCGTCATTTCCTCTTTCAACACGTCTTACAACCGGTGGATTTCTTCTTGCTCTTTGGTTACGGCGATTTTCTTCGCTGCGCTTTTTAATTTGAACTTCATGTTCTGTATGCCATACCTGGAATTTCTCCATAGCAGTAGCTTCATCAAACAATCCAAGCTGAACACCACGTAAAAGGTGTTTCAAATAAAGCACTCCCTTAAAAGAGAGAATTCTTCTAACTGTATCAGTAGGTTGGGCACCTTTGTGCAACCAATCTAACGCCTTTTGGCGATCTAACTGAACTGTAGCTGGTACAGTTAATGGGTTGTAAGTTCCCAATTTTTGGATGAACTTACCATCTCTTGGTGCACGGGCGTCGGCAATTACAATAAAGTAAAAGGGACGTTTTTTACTACCGTGTCTTTGCAGTCTCATTTTTACTGGCATCTTAAATAGAAATTTAAATGCGTTAAACAATATTATTAAACGGATGGCAAAGTTATAGCTTCGGCTTTAAAGTTCCAAAGGATAATGTAAAGGAATTTTTATGTTTCTTAAAAAAAACTTTTGCAGGTACTAGAAGTAAAGGCTTTTATGGTTTGAACCCTACAGGCATCGTTTTTGTGCCAGTACTACTTCGTTAGCTATTATTAAAAAGGAACATATTTATGAGCAACAGAACCAGAACAATTATTATTTTTTCGTTAGGTGTGGCAACAGGTATTTTCATAATCTCTCAACTGGCTTTTAGAGAAAATGAAAAACAAGCACACCATTTTAAACAGCCGCAGCAGCAATTTTATTTGCCAGAAATTCCAGATGAAATGGATTTTGCAGGCGAAAAAGTACCTCTTGAAAGATGGGAAGTAAGAGAAGCATTTGATCGCGAGCTCATTTACAGCTACTTTAATCCCGGCCATATAAGTTATATCCTTAAACTGTCTAAAAGATATTTTCCGGTAATTGAAGAACGGTTAAAGGCGAATGGAGTGCCGGATGATTTTAAATATTTGTGTGTGGCTGAAAGCAATCTTCAAAATCTTACTTCGGGCGCAGGCGCGAAAGGTTTTTGGCAATTTATGAATTATACCGGCCCCGGTTACAAACTTGAAATACGTGACGATGTGGATGACCGGTATGATATTATTAAATCAACTGATGCGGCTTGTATTTATTTAAAGCAAGCCTATGCAAAATTTGGAAACTGGACAGCAGCAGCCGCATCTTATAACTGCGGCATGGGAGGCTATAATACACAATCTAATTTTCAGCAAACCAAATATTATTACGACCTGCAATTGCCGGATGAAACTAATAAATACATCTTTAGAATTTTGTCTTTTAAGTATTTAATGAGCAACGCAAAACAAATGGGCTACATGGTTAACGATGAAAACGGATACCAACCATTTAATACCAGGTCGGTTACAGTTAATTCATCAATACCTAACCTTGCTGTTTGGGCTATAAATAATGGAACTACTTATAAGATGATTAAGATTCTTAACCCGTGGTTGCGATCAAAATCCCTCACTATTACCAATGGAAAAAGTTATGAAATTAAGTTACCTAACAAACGATAATAATTAATGTTGACTATTAAAAATGAGAGAGGGAAAGCGCTGCTTTCCCTCTCTCATTTTTAATTTTATCACTTCTTCAATTTATCTTCTTCCACCCATGCCCATACCTGGCATTTTACCCATGCCCATTGGCATTTTATTCATCATCTTCATCATTTGCCGCATTTGGTCGAATTGCTTCATAAAAGCATTTACGTCAGATACTTCTTTACCACAACCTTTTGCTATTCGTTGTTTGCGGCTTGGGTTTATTTCATCAGGATTCATTCTCTCGTAAGGAGTCATGCTTTTGATAATTGCTTCAATGCCTTTAAATGCATCGTCGCTTATATCTACATCTTTTATCGCCTTACCAACACCGGGTATCATTGCCATCAAATCTTTAAGGTTACCCATTTTTTTAATCTGTTGCAACTGGTCTAAAAAATCCTGGAAATCAAATTGATTTTTGCGAATTTTCTTTTCCAGCTTTTTGGCCTGTTCTTCATCGTATTGAGCCTGAGCTTTTTCTACCAAAGTAGTAATATCACCCATGCCCATAATACGTTGCGCCATACGTTCAGGATAGAACACATCTAACGTATCTAATTTCTCTCCACTACTTACAAATTTTATGGGCTTCTCAACAGTGTATTTAATTGAAAGAGCTGCTCCACCTCGTGTATCACCATCTAACTTGGTTAATACAACACCGGTAAAATTAAGTCGTTCATTAAATGTTTTTGCAGTATTAACTGCATCCTGACCGGTCATGCTATCTACAACAAATAATATCTCGTTCGGGTTAACAGCTGACTTGATATTTGCTACCTCAGTCATCATTACTTCGTCAATTGCTAAACGACCGGCAGTATCTATTATAACAACGTTTTTGTTTTTCGACTTTGCTTCTTTAATGGCGTTTTGAGCTATCTCAATTGCGTTTTTATTTTCACGCTCGCTATAAACATCCACGCCTATTTGCCCGCCTAAAACCATTAACTGATCAATCGCCGCCGGGCGATAAATATCGGCCGCAACCAACAACGGACTTTTACCTTTTTTTGTTTTTAGATAATTGGCAAGTTTACCGCTAAAAGTTGTTTTACCGCTACCTTGTAAGCCTGCTATTAATATAACAGCAGGGTTTCCTGTTGCATTAAATTCGCTCTCGCTACCGCCCATTAATTCAACAAGTTCATCCTTTACAATCTTCGTCATTAACTGGCCCGGGCTAACTGCATTAATAACTTTAGTTCCTAATGCTATGTCTTTAACCTTATCGGTAAATTCTTTGGCTATTTTATAGTTAACGTCTGCATCTACTAAAGCTCTTCGGATCTCTTTTACTGTAGCAGCAATATTTAGATCTGTAATCTTGGCTTCGCCTTTCAAATTTTTAAAGGCCGACTCCAGCCTGTCACTTAAACTTTCGAACATCACTTATATTTTTACGGTGATTACATAAAAAAAGTGAACCAAATGTTCACTTTAGAGATTGCAAATATACTTGCTGAAATGTTATGAAAAATATTTAGAACTTATTTAACCAAGATATACTTTTAGCTGTTTACACCTGCTGGCGCTTCTTAGTTTATTAATGGCTTTGTCTTTAATTTGCCTTACACGTTCGCGTGTTAAGTGATAACGGTCGCCAATATCTTCAAGGCTTAAAGGATGATCGACACCGATACCATAAAAAAAGCAGATCACGTTTTTTTGTCTTTCCGTTAATGTTTTCAGCGATCTGTCAATTTCCATTTTTAGCGATTCTGTGTGCTCTAACTTTTCATCTGTTCTCTCAGCATTTGGATTAGTAAGCACATCCATTAATGTGTTTTCTTCTCCGTCAGAAAGAGGGCTGTCAACACTAACATGCCTGATGCCCATTAGTAATGTTGATGCAACTTCTTCGCATGAAATTTCAAGGTAATCTGCCAGTTCTTCCGATGTAGGTTCTCTTTCAAATTCCTGCTCAAGCATTTGGTATGCTTTGCCTATTCGGTTGGTTAAACCAACCTTATTCAAAGGCAGGCGAACAATACGGCTTTGCTCTGCAAGTGCCTGCAAAATGCTTTGGCGAATCCACCATACAGCATACGAAATGAATTTAAACCCCCGCGTTTCATCAAACCGTTGTGCGGCTTTAATAAGGCCAAGGTTTCCTTCGTTAATTAAATCGGGCAATGTTAGGCCCTGGTTTTGGTATTGTTTGGCAACAGATACCACAAAGCGCAAATTTGCTTTTGTTAATCTTTCAAGAGCTTTTTGATCTCCCTGTCTAATTTTCTCCGCCAATTGTACCTCTTCTTCCGGTGCTATTAATTCTACTTTTCCAATCTCCTGAAGGTATTTTTCCAAGCTCTGCGATTCACGGTTAGTAATAGATTTCGTGATCTTGAGTTGACGCATACTCATAGGTCTGGTTGTGTTTTAAGGTGTACGTAATAGAAATAAATAGTGCATTACATGGTTAGTTTTTTTTTCTGGGGGAAGAAGTGTAAAGCAATTTATGAAAACAATTAACATAAGCAAAAAATAATTAATAGTGTTTAAACAACAGAAGGAACGAGCACAAACTTTTTCTATAATTAATTGTTATGAAGGTGCCCAAGAAAGGCTAAAATCTTTGTTGATCTCTTAGGCTTTTAAAAAATTATTTTGGCTCTATTAATATTTTAATATTATTGCAAACTTCGTTTCTACGACAAAAGGATATTTATGAGCAAAAAACAGTTGTACACTTTAGAATACCCGGTTAGGAGTTCGCCGAGTATT
>Ga0181465_100993_pt1 | contig 12208 bp, 13 predicted proteins | sample InSIn3gowninarea_FD_119076 | JGI IMG/M metagenome (GOLD analysis project Ga0181465, IMG submission 119076) | Clean room microbial communities from NASA Spacecraft Assembly Facility at Jet Propulsion Laboratory, Pasadena, California, USA -... ... | reverse complement strand
CTCTGGTAAGAGCACTTTTGCATCACATCTTACAATACTTGGGTACACTGTCATATCTCAAGACGAGCTGGGTAGTCGCACGGCTTGCTTGAATGCTTTATCCAATGCCATGAACAGCGGCCGCAAGATACTCATTGATAGATGCAACCCATACGTCGAAGACAGAGAACAGTGGTTGGCACATGCATTTCATCCATCCATCGCACTATGTGTCTGGTTCGACGTCGACTCCGAGCTTTGTGTAAGGAGAGCTGATGCGCGAACGAATCACCCCACGATAGCGCCAGGGAGAGCGAAAAAGATTGTCCATTCTTTCACGAAAACTTTCGTAAAGCCGAGCAAGAAAGAAAAGTTTGCTTGCATCGCAAGAGTATCATCGAGCGTCGCGGCTTCTGACCTTCTGTTAAGACTTGGTGTTCCGAAGGGCAACATCAATCATGCAGCCACTGGGCCAGCCGAGGCATCGCCCAACGAATCATCCTCCGCCAGAACAACCGGAACGACCACGACCACAAGCACGCCCGCAGAGAGGCCCTTCATTCACAAGTTTCCTCGAACGAGACATCTTTACAACGCTGGCTCTGCGACTCGCGACGATCTTATTCTGACCTCTTCAGACGCCGAGGCCTTCCTTGACTCTTCCGACCCATCAATCACTCTGACTATTGAAGAGAAAGTCGACGGCGCAAACCTTGGCATCAGTCTTGATTCTTCCGGCAATTTCAAAGTACAAAATCGCTCGCATTACGTCAACAGCAAATCACACGCACAATTCAAGAAGCTTGATAAATGGTTGGAAGATCACTATGAAGGCCTGATCACGGTGCTGCAGGTAGATGAACCTGGCAAGTGGATTCTGTATGGCGAGTGGCTGTTTGCCAAACATTCCATCCATTACACCAGCCTTCCGGACATGTTTCTTGCTTTCGATCTCTTCGACACGGAGCAAGGGACTTTCCTCAACCGTGAAGCATTAAGCACAAGGCTGAGTGGTACAAACATACATCAAGTCAATGATCTTGAGCTACCCGAGACTCTAAATGAGCAATCATTGCTAGACATTGTACGCTCTCGACAGTCGATCTATTACGACGGCATTATTGAAGGAGTATATCTTCGCAGACAAAAAGACGGCAAGACTATCGACCGCGCCAAAATCGTTCGATCAGACTTCATTGCTGGAGACGAACATTGGAACCGGAGAGGTATAACACCAAATGTAGTTGCTTACGAGTGAAGACCTAAGTATGCACAACATGAAACATGATAAACATTCCACCACTTCTCAAGCTCCTCAACCACTTTTTTCCACCCAATGATTGCTTAGATGCTTACTTTGTGCTCGCTTAACAAGACGAAATCCAACACTGGTAACCACCCTGGATAGAGCGACTCATACTAATCTGTCTGCATGGTCCCTCCGGTCTCAAAGAAGCTCTTGTCACTCGTCCTGCGATAGATAATGCTCACAATACTTCATCGAGGACTGGAAACCACCGTTGAAGCTATCGATCCACATTTGTCCCATTTCTTCCAACCCTCCCACTCATTTCGCCGCCACTTCTTCCGCGTCAACTTCCTCAAGCACTACCAAATGCAGCAGGAGCAGCAGAAGGCAATAAACCCCGACCCTGAACAGCATCACCACCACCAACCCCAGAACAAAGACGACAATTGCAAACACCGACACTATCCTGAAGAATACCAAGCACATGTCTAGAAAACGACCTCATCGAATCAAAAGTTCCACCACTGGGATGTCCAAACACATAAGCCATACGGAAAGCAGGATCTTGCTCGCTGGTGCTGGTGTATTCGACACGCATGAAGACGGCATAGCCGGTGGGAAGTGCGTTGATGAAGTTGACTTGGTGGCCTGTGGTTGGAATATCAGTATTGAAGGTGGGATGTTGCGATAGATCGTGATGGGAGTGAAACTTACCGAGCAGATTTCCGTGGTTGAAGATTGTGGTTAAGGAGTGGAGGTATGGTTCTTCGGGCTGGCGCACCCAGTCTGGACCTTTGGGTAGGTGGCCTTGACCATCGCTGTTGTATTCGGGGTCACCGAGGTCGATTTGTTGGATGGTGTTGACCTTTTTGCTGGTATCTGGTTTGGGAGGAGGCTTGACCATCATGAGTGTGTGTGATGAAAAGGTGCGACTAATGGTTTTCAAGGAGCAATGTCGCTTTCTATATAGTTCTTCTGCTTGCTACTTTTTTGACGTTCATGAGCTGCAATCTCTTTCATTGCCATGGAGTTTGTCTGTCTCTTTCACTTTACATATTCTGGCTCTTCGATGTCCGTGTTTGCGTCTTCACTTCCTTTCACCAAAGTGATCTTCACCGATGCATTGAAATTCTAGCGACCTCATCAGAATCGAAATCACGGTTTGGCAGAAACTTGCAGTCTAACGAGGACAAAAGTAACGATTTCAAGTTCAATCAAGGAAAGGGGTAAGTGTGGTAACCTTTTCACGTCGTCGGTGAGTCACCTAGTTTGTAGTACGAGTGAGTAGCATATCATGTCACATTCTTTGATATGGCTTGGAACAGAAGATATAACATAAAAGAGTGTCATGTTTGTGGTCATACCAAAGCTTTATTACTTCCATGGCAAGTTTGGTCTTCTAAAATTTGCGAATTCGACGCGACAGCATTCACCAAATAGCCCCTTATCATCACTGCTCTTTTCTCTCGTACACATTTTCAGCATGAGCTTCGCACGAACTCCATCAAGAAATAGTAGGGGCAGCGGGAGGAGCTGGAGGGGCTGGAGGTAGATGGATGTTGACAGCGCCAGCACGACGGGCACGATACTTCTTGAGATGACTGTGCTTCCACACTCCAGGCTGACAAAGTCGACAAGAACAGTTGTCAAGGTTGTTCTGAATAATGCTGACTACGTGCTCGGAGAACTCAGTCATCGAGCGAAAGGCACGACCGCTAGGGTGACCGAAGACGCAGCGATGGCCTCTCGGTGGACGATGAACCGTAAACCATAGCCTACAGGCGGGCCATTGACAAAGTTTGCGCGGTGGCCTAGTAAAAGTTGGAATTGGTCAGCCTGCGGAACAGGAAGAAAGTAGATGTCAGGATGTCAGGATAATTTTTACCAAGTGTAGAAACATGAGCACTGTTGTTGATGGACTGGGTCAGACTCTGGAGGAACACTGCGTCTCGCTCTCTGACAATGTTTGGATTTGTGGGCTGATAGATGACGCCGTCGCGTGGGTACTGGGCATCGCTGAGATCAATATCCTGGACAGGAAGGTGACCATTGAGAACGACAGGAGGGATGGGAGCTGGATTATCCATGTTGATGTTGGAATTTTTGATCGGTCATGTCTGTAAAGTGATCAATGTATATGTGCTGCTGTCTCACAGATCAGCAACACCAAAGGGCTGTGGAAGCAAACTATTCGCCATCTCCGTGACATATGTTTGTGCTCTTCTCGTCAATCATTCTGGCACGTTCCAGTAATTTTTGCTCAAAGAACTATTTTGATCAAACACCTTCCAAGGTTCTTGACGCTAGAAGGTTTCGAGTGATATCTCATGATCACTTACGAAGTTGTGGGGAGCCACCTCCATAAGAATAACGTTTCTTTCCATGGACAAGATTCCTATGACCTGCAGGAACGATGCTTAACTTCTAGAAGCTATTAGTTAGGTGACTCCCTGGACTCCCTAAACATCTTAAATGCCCTAAACACTCAGTGGCTTAGCCCACTATCAGCTCTGCATGATGGAACGTTTTTTCAAAGCAGGTGTGGTCAAGTTCCACGAGTTTCGTGATTTCAGTGATTGGTATGGTCTGAACTCTCATTTGAGGGCCTCAGTCAGAACCACGGCAATCTCACAGAATATACAGAGATGATCGTACGCGAAATTGACTACCTATACAATCACACGGATATCTCTCGCGGTATGGACATGTTTATTCTTGAGTAGGATGATGAGGGGCTCACGAAGAGCCCGTGTGGCTCAGTCCCGTGGCTGAGCCGCAATCCTCCAAACTGCGCCCCACTCAACGTCCGATAAGAAGAAAGTCATCACGCTTTCATCAATCATTGTTCCTACATCCAAAACTTCGCGAGCATGTCCAATCAAAGTTATTACGGCGGTGATCAGCAACCACAGCAGCAGCAAGGGTATCATTATCAGGGATACCAGAGTTATAGCGAGTTCACTTCGCGACCGCAATATGAGGGTGCTCAATCAGGGTATGGGCAGCATGATAATCAGCAGTCGTATGGTGGACCTGCGAATCAGCGATACGGCGGTGAAAATTTGTATGGTGGACCCCCGGTGAACAGTCAATACCACGAGTCTGGAGGATATGGTGACTCGTCTGGCTACCACCAGCAACAAGAATGGCGTCCGGAGGACCAGCGACCATATCATCAGAACCAACCCAGCTATGGCGAACATAATCAGGGCTCCTCGGGATATGCGCCAGCAACTTCCAACTATCCGGAAAACAGAGGCAACGAATATCCAGCATACCCCAACACCGTTCCAGCCGGATACAGTAGCCAGCACCCCGACAGCGCTGCAAACTATGGCAACCACTCACCCTACCCACCGACCGGACCGCCAGCATACCCAGGCCCGGAGATATCATCATACCCCTCAGCTCAACAATACCCCACCCAACCCTACCCAGGCCAACCACCAACCGCAGAAGAAGACCACGGCTTAACAGGTGCGCTAGCCGGCGGCGCTCTCGGAGCCTACGGCGGGCACAAACTAAATCACGGTTTCATCGGAGCAATGGGGGGAGCCTACGCAGGCCACAAACTCCAAGACACCCTGTCCGAGGACAAGAAAAAGAAGAAGGCCGAGAAACTCGCAGCCGGCCGTCCGCACAGACGCGACAGCAGTTCCAGCTCTAGCTCCAGCTCCAGCAGTTCTAGCGGTGGAAGCAATCACCACCACGCCCAACAACAGTTCAGGGGCAATTTTTCGGCGAGTAGTGAGGATGTCTCGCTGGATAAGGATGGTAATGATTTGATCGCTAGATGTAGGAGTGTGGATGGCAGTCTTACGTTCTCGAGTATTTCTCTGAGCGAGGTGTTGACCAACTCAGATGGACGGTTCAGGTGGCAGAGAAATGGTGGATTCAGGGCTAGCGCTAGGGATGTGCATCTAGTTGATGGAGGACGGGTTTTGCGTGCTGAGTTGGGAGATGGCAGGGGTGGGTGGAATAGAGATGAGGTCAGGCTGGATGAGATGATTACGAACAACAATGGTTCTCTTGAGTTTGTTGGTTGATGGAGGGATTAGCTCTCACTGGGCAAGCTACCAAAGTCAGAAGGTATCCGGCAATCTCATAAATGAAATTCGCCCACTTACAATTGTATAAGAGTTCTTAACTCTGGAGATCCCTCACTGAATCTTCCCAAGATGTTGATATAAGGATGACGGAGGTCCTGGGGTCAGCCCTCCCGACGAGAAGCCTTGGTGATAGCTTCTGAGGTTCCAGAAGAGGAACACAAACCACTTATAAACAACCTAGATTCACGATCTCGAGAACATAAGAAAGAAGGTACAGATGGAGAGTCTTGGTTGCTCAATTGTATGTTTTTCTGCTCGACTAAGATAAAAAGGAGGGTTGTTAGTCTGGATGCCCAAACTGAGTGCGGAGATGCAAAAGAAACAGTTCATACAAAGCAGAGAGAACATTAATGCTCAATCATCCGAAAGACAGTAAGACCAATGACCTTATCATTTGTGATCTTTTTTTTCCTGCAAGCATTTTTCATCCTAGAACTGTCTCATCGTCCGGCCAAATTCACCACGTTCAGGCAGATGGAGCAGAAGGAGCAGCAGGAGCAGCAGGACCAGAAGGATCAGAATGACCAGAAGTATCAGAAGGAGCAGAAGAAGCAGCAGCTGCCGTAGTGCAGACCCTACAAGTGCAGTTGGCGAGATCGTCCCGGATGATCGCGACCACATGAATAACGAACTGGCCCATGAGTTCGAAGTATTGACCACTGGGATGTCCATAGATATGCCCACTGATGAAACTGTGAGGTACGTAGAAGATCCACTCGGAGTATCCAATAGGAGGACCACCGACGAACTTCACGACCTTGCCTAGATGTATACGATCAGACAGGGAAAAACAAAAGTGATGAGATAACTTACCGAAGATTATGAAGCCCCAACCTTCGTTATTGAAAGCGGTGGTAAGGTCCTCAAGCAATCGAGCATCGGGCTGTCTGAGTTGGTTGTTGGGAGACTGACCTGTACCATCGCTGGTGTTGTAGGTGCTGAGATCGACGTCGAGAATGAGAGGATTGGGTCCGTGGAAGGTTCGAATCGGCATGCTCATCTTGTTGATTTGGTTTGGATAGATGGTTGCGCTGATGCGATAGTGGAATAGTGGAAGCGTGGGTTGATTAATTATATGATGAATCGAGTCTTCTGCAAGAGATTTGAAAAGTGCACAAAGCATGACAAGGAAAGAGCTAGACTAGAGAATGCGAAGTGAGATGTTAAGGAAATGGCAACAAGGGCTGCGACTGCTCCGGCAGTTCTGTCGTAGCCTATTAGCGGCTTCCGCAGTTGCCATTCTTTCTCTTGATCTAGCTCGGAAGGTCTCTGGCACGTGAATCTGTCGAATGCAGCTTCCTTCCCAATCCACATCAAAGGCTTTTCAACTGTGCGTGGCTTCCGTAAACACAATGCTACCAAATTCGGTCCCCGAGAGAAGTATTTCATGCAGATCCAAGAGGCCAGGTATCGCAAACACTGAGGGGCGTCCTTGCTACTTCCGCTTCTTCATGCTGGTGCGAGTAGTTTTATCTCTGCTTGCCTTCCGCGAACACCCCTATATCCCACGCCACGCTAAGAAAGAAGTCGAGCCAAAGATGACCTGCTATTGACCCGAGTCGCGACCGTCGCGTCTCGCTCACGGTCGCGTTGCACTTACGGTGGCGTTGATGCCGAGTGAATATAGCAGTGCACGTGATTCTTTGACCTTCTCACAATGCGGTATCATGCTTGCGAGATGCACCGTAATCTTTTGAGACACAAACACGCCCGTTGAAATCGACTTGACAGTCTTTTTGTTCATTGGGAGTCCATCATAGGAGTGTTTGTATCGTTTTTGTACATCATTGACTGCTTGGAAAAACCTTTGTCATTCCCGTTCTCTTCATCCAACGCCATCTGGCTTTCTGATTTGGTCTCATTGGCCTAGTAAACCACCAACTTATGCTCCTTTGTACTGCTCTGTCCTGGTTACCTAGGAACACACACAACACAGCCACAGGTATCAAGCTTTTCGGTCATGATAGCATGTACATGATCAACAAAGCCCTTGACTGATCTGAAGTAAGTGCCGGAAGGATGTCCATGAACAAACAGATCAACGGTTCTGAACAGAGCGTATCCCTTGGGAGGTCCGCCTTCAAAGACGATGATCTGTCCACCTACACACCAAAATATTAGCACTAACTCCTAGTGGGAGATGTAGACAGAGCTTACTCCATTCCTTCACGAGGTCTGAGCGAGCGTTGTAGGCTTGACTGAGGAGTTTCAGGAATTCGGCGTCAGAGATGCGGGTTTTGGCGGTAGGCCAGAGAGATGCGTTGCCGTCGCTGTCGAAGAAGTCGTCGTCACTGAGGTCGAAGTTCTGGTAGCCTGAGTTGTGCATGCTTTGGTAGATACCGGCCCTGGCTTTGCGAGGCTTGGTCTTGGAAGGTGGGTCTGCCATCGTGCAGGAATGGTTTCGTGGATGACGGTTGTAGTCGCGAGAGCTTTGCAAGATGGAGTGGCTTAAATACCCAGATGTTGCAATCTCGGAAGCTGGTTGAAGGCGTGGTGAAGAAGTTTCCGGCTTCGGAGTATTGCTTTTCTGGACAATCTTGCTGTCCGTCCGTGGCTTTGACGGTTTATTGATGGAAGTGGGCAGCTGTCTGTTTGATTCAAGACTTGACGAGCCCTTCTGAAAGAACTTCCAAGACACAACATGGTTTCTGGCAAACTTCAGTAGTCCAGAGAGAGCTCGGAGATACTAGGAGAGTATGAGTACTTGTAGCTCCCTCTAGACCCAGGTTTATGTTTTGTATCCTACCCAAGCGAGTCATCAACCATCACAGCCAATCGGTGGCTTATTGTGACTGAGAACCATGAAGTCCGACAATGCCATCATTGTTTGAGGGGAACGATACTCGGATACACCGTCGTGGATCCGCAAGACATACCAGATTACCATCTTTAAAAGGGATCAAGACCAACTTCATGCACCAAGATGATGCGGTAACATGTATCGTGAGTGCCGACCGTATGGCCACCGACAATGTAATTCGAGCTATGAAACAACACACTCTTCTGGCCCAAGCACGCCCCTGAGACTATGAGCCACTCGCTCCTCGTCGGCAATCTTGACAATATACGGAATCAACGCACGAAGGTCCTAGGAACCAGCTCCGCCAACACCGGTTCCGCGTCCTCGACGTGGAGTTCATCGACCGGATACCGACGTATCGTTGCCTTGTGAGTTCTGCAGCGAGCGATCTGTGGAAGTTGACGATGTGGCCGTGCATGGCTGGCTTGCTTCCGATGGAGCCATTGGGGCGTTGGATTTTGTCGTCCCCAATGTGCTGATGATGTCTTGGTCTGCTGTCTTTATACCTGCAAAGTGGAACGGTGCAACATTCACTCAAACAGCGGGCGACACTGTTTTCTTTTGTTTGCTTAGAACAAGATATGGTGTGGAACGAATTTACATCCACATACCTGACAGAAGGGCGATGACAATCAATCGAAACATGCCATAGACGTGATGTATACTGTCTCTACCAAGTCTTTGTCGGGGTGCCGAAGAATTCAAAATGTCTCAATGTTTTTCACTCGTGGTTATCTCCACGCAAATACAATTCGTCGTGTTGGCGTCGACGTTCGCAATTGGAGAATCGACAGGTTCTGAAGCTCATTCTCACCAGCCCTGACCATCGCATCAGCAAAAGCACCGCATTTTGGTCTTGCGCAGAACTGATCTTACCATCTAACTGCCGTTGCATCCCCTTGGTCCGGACAGGGGATTTCAAAGTAGGTGATGTTTTTGAGTCAATGTTGTTTCAGCATTAACGCATGTCTAAAGGCAAGAGCAACCACCATGCCTTCCTCAAGCGACCACGACACCGCAAAAGAGCGCAGTGTCATGTACACCTACCTCCGCGCTGACGTTCGCCTCCACCACGCCTCTCGAGACCACATGAGATTCCATCTTCTCGCCGCCTTCTCCGCCATCCTGGAGATGGAAGAAACCGATCTTGAGTACACACTCGAAGACAACGTTGGCCATGAATTGGTCCTGAAGGAAGAAGACCAGATCATGAGTTGGAGAGATGGCAGCAAGAGTGCGCTTGTGCAGTCTGCTGCGGAGATCGTCGAGGACTGCGCTAGAGATGTTGCAGGCGCTTTTGGTGTTGATCAGCAGCGTGTGCTGTTTGAGCTTGCAAACCACATGTTTGGAGCTGCCAGGGACTTGAGGAGCTACGTGGTGCTGGATGTCATCACCCTCGACTGAGCTCTCAAAGTAGATTGGAGTCAAGCCGAGCATTCGAGAAGGTAGCCGCTCCTTTCAGGCAGAGCGAAGCGCAGAAGCACGACGACGCGTAGTCGACGACCTTGAGTCTTGAGCAGACCGTTTGCGCAAACAGCAGCAGCTGGGAATGAGAACGCATCATCAGGAAGGCTCCTCATTACGACAAAGAATTTGCTCCCATGCACACGGCATGAGCAGATAAATCCGCTTGATCAACAGACAAACAAACAACAAAACAACATAATGAATCTTTCTTGAACGCTGCAAAGAGTGACCATGTACGTGCAATTATTGCTTAAATTGAAAAAGATACTTAATTATCTGAGATGTCGGGATCTTCTGACACCGCCTACACAACAGAATTATGCGTAGCCAGTTCTTATAGAACCACTTGTCCGTCTTCGCATCGACCTGATCGCAAACCAGCAATTGAATTACAGCACAGACTCGCACATAACGTGGAGCTGCACCAGATGCCGGCAAGAACTGTCTAAAAGGCTGCGTTGAAGGAAAGGAAAGCAAGATTTGGCAAGCGCGAGAGAAGTTTTATGGTCGCGACTGCCGCGAATTATCCGAGATGGATGACCCGTGCGCCCAGAGTCCAGAGTGTGGGGAAGGGGGACAAGCAACATTGAGGTTGGCTGGGCCGTCGTAGCTCAATAGCAACAACGCAACCAATTAATTTCTGACCCCTCATACGCCAGAGGAAGTCGCTGCTTCCTGCCAGGCCGACCAACATCATACTACCCCAGTACAATAATCTCCGACCGACAGACAGCGCCCTCTTCACACCATGGCTTCGGCCCTCTTCTTCCTTGACCTCAAGGGCAAGGTATGCACCATCCGACTCATCACACTGCAAGCGCATACTGACGGGCAGACAGACCCTTCTGGCGCGCAACTACCGTGGTGACATCCCCATGAGCGCCGTTGACAAGTTCCCCATCCTCCTCTCAGATGCCGAAGAAGAGAGCTCGGCCGTCCCCCCCTGCTTCAGCGATGAAGGCATCAACTACCTCTACATCCGTCACAACAACCTCTACCTCCTCGCCCTGACCAAGCGCAACTCCAACGCCGCCGAGATCCTGCTATTCCTTCACAAAATCGTCGAGGTCTTCACCGAGTACTTCAAAGAGTTGGAGGAGGAGAGTATCCGCGACAACTTCGTCATCATCTACGAGCTGCTCGATGAGATGATGGACTTTGGTCACCCACAAACGACAGAGAGCAAGATTTTGCAAGAATACATCACCCAGGAATCACACAAGTTGGAAGTGCAGGCACGACCACCCATCGCAGTCACAAACGCCGTCTCATGGCGTTCCGAAGGTATCCGCTACCGCAAGAACGAGGTCTTCCTGGATGTCGTCGAGTCTCTCAACCTACTCGTCTCATCTACTGGCAGTGTCTTGCGCTCTGAAATTCTGGGTGCTGTCAAGATGAAGTGTTATTTGTCTGGTATGCCCGAGCTACGTCTAGGCCTCAACGACAAGGCCATGTTCGAGACAACCGGTCGCGCAACCCGCGGCAAGGCCGTCGAGATGGAAGACGTCAAGTTCCACCAATGTGTCCGTCTATCACGATTCGAGAACGACCGTACCATCAGCTTCATCCCTCCGGACGGCGAGTTCGAGCTCATGAGCTACCGCCTCAACACACAAGTCAAGCCTCTTATCTGGGTCGAGTGCATCGTCGAGAATCACTCTGGCAGCCGTATCGAATACATGCTCAAGGCAAAGGCACAATTCAAGCGTCGCTCAACCGCCAACAATGTCGAAATCTCCATTCCCGTACCAGAAGATGCCGACACACCACGCTTCCGAACGAACATCGGCTCCGTACACTATGCGCCTGAGCAAAGCGCTATTGTCTGGAAGATTAAGCAGTTTGGTGGTGGCAAGGAGTTCCTGATGCGTGCTGAGCTTGGCTTGCCTTCAGTGCGTGGTGATGATGAAAAGGGTGGTGGTATGATGGGTGGCTTCGGTGGAAGCATGGGTGGTGTTGGCGATCGCGGAAAGGGCAAGCGACCCATCAACGTCAAATTCGAGGTATGTCTTTTCCTACTCTTCTTGCGTTTGGCAAGTACTGACCATCATACAGATCCCCTACTTCACCACATCAGGCATCAATGTCAGGTATCTCAAGATCATCGAACCCAAGGTAAGACACGGAGACCACAAGAATATAGATCGTCCACTGACACCTCCTGCAGCTGCAATATCCTTCTTTGCCATGGGTCCGCTACATTACACAATCCGGCGACATTGCCGTCCGTCTACCAGACACGCAATCATGATGACAACAATAATAATGAAAACACCGTTCCATCTCCCTCATGTCATCTTCATAATCGTAATTCCGGAATTCTTGCGTGCTGATCTGTGTACAGAGTCGAGAACGTCGCAGCCGGAACGAGACGATGCTTTCGAGTCTCCCGTAATCCTTTGAGCTTGACCTTTAGAAATGCGCGATGTTTTCGAGGGCTGCATGGATCTCCAAGGACATAAATGTTCATGTGTACCTTTCCGGTCAATTACGCAAATCAAAGATCATTCTCGAATTTGACGTTGATGGGTCGCTTGCCCTTTCCGCGATCGCCAACACCACCCATGCTTCCACCGAAGCCACCCATCATACCACCACCCTTTT
>Ga0181465_100992_pt1 | contig 12218 bp, 7 predicted proteins | sample InSIn3gowninarea_FD_119076 | JGI IMG/M metagenome (GOLD analysis project Ga0181465, IMG submission 119076) | Clean room microbial communities from NASA Spacecraft Assembly Facility at Jet Propulsion Laboratory, Pasadena, California, USA -... ... | reverse complement strand
TCAGGCGGTATAGTGGCCCTCGTGCCGGGCAGGGTCGTAGCGGAAGACGTACTCCGGCGTGTCGGTCGGGGCTTTCGTGACGGAGTAGAGGCAGTTATCGAAGCCCTTGGCCAGCGCGTAGCTCTGGAAGGGCAGCACCTGCCGGTGGATTTTGGGCTTGCGGGTGAGGTCGTTGGCGTCGAACTCGTGGATGCTGCGGCAGTCGTCCACCACCTGCCCATTCAGCACGCGGGTAGCGCCGATGCCGTACATTTTGTCGTCGCAGAGCTGGTCGGCGTAGCGGCGGCTGGGGAAAGCCTCGGGGTTATTCGTGAAGCCAAACGAGTCGATTATCTGCCGGCCGTCGGCGAGGTAGCGGGCATCCTGGCTGGTGGCGGCGCGGTATTCGAGGCCGAACTCGTAGCCGCTGCGCCAGAAGCGGCGGCCCAATACGTGGGTGCGGCTGGTGCCGGTGGTGTAGGTGTAGTCGTAAAGCTGCTCGTCGTAAGCACCATAATCGCGCTGGCTGAGGCGCAGCACCACCAGGCCTGGCAGCCGCTGCAGACGCAGCCAGAGGCTATCAAGGCCGCCGGGGGCGGTGAGGCGGCGGTCCTGCCGGCCCTCGGGCAGCGGCCGCACCGTGAGGATGGCCTGCGCCGGAAACGGCGGCCCGCTGGGCGCAAAAACCGCCTCGGCGGGGCCTACGTGGCGGTGGAGTACCCAGGTGGCCGGGTAGCGCAGCTGGGCCCGGTTCAGCGCATCGAGGTAGGGCACGGTGGGCGTTTCGGCCTGGGCGTGCAGCAGCCGCGGCGCCCCAAGCAGCACGAGCAAACACAGGTGTTTTAACAGAAACCGACCAGCAAACGCATTGAGCACAGCTTCAAAGGTACGGTTGAACAGGAGTGAAGGGTGCTTGCGGCCGTGTGGTAGTACGAATTCCGCGCAGCGGTTCGTACTACCACTTAGTCGTTGTTATAACTGGGCAGAGCCGTGCAGACGACAGAATGGTAGTACGAATTCCGCGCAGCGGTTCGTACTACCACACTACTTCCGACCACTTAGGTCTTCTCTTGAAAATATACCATATCCGTCCTCTCTGCTCTCTCCCAACCAAGCCCTTTTTTCAATAAGCTAAAGCTGATTACAGCCCCTTTTCGTATCTTTGTATGCTATTCCCACTGCTTAGTTTATTCCTAAATGAGAAAACGCTACTCTATCCTGGTGCTATTGGCCGCCGCGCTGTTGGGCGGTCGGCCCACCGAGGCCCAGACCACCTCTAAAAAAGTCGTGCTACAAGCGTTTTGGTGGGATTATTACAACGATACGTATCGCTTTAAGTGGGCTGATTATCTGACCGAGCTGGCGCCGCGCCTCAAGAGCCTGGGCATTGATGCGGTGTGGATTCCGCCGACGCCCAAGAACAAGAACGCTACCAACGACGTGGGCTACTCGCCCTTCGACCACTACGACCTCGGCGACAAGTTTCAGAAGGGCGATACCCGCACCCGCTTCGGCTCGAAGGACGAGTTTCTGCGCATGGTGGCCGTGCTGCACGCCAATGGCATCGAAGTTATTCAGGACGTGGTGCTGAACCACGCCGACGGTGCGGGCGCCAGCAACGGCGACGGTGGGCAGGACCCCGACTCGTACTCGATGCAGAGCAACGCGGGCTACAAGACCTTCCGCTACCCGAGCTTCAGCCGGCCGCTGCCGCAGAACGGCGCCGAGAGTGCCGCCGAATACCTGAGCCGCAACGGGCGCTGGTCGAAAAACTACGCCAACTTTCACCCGCACTTCGGGCACAACACGATGAGCGGGGCGATGCCCGACCCGCTGTTCGGCCCCGATTTCTGCTACGGCGACGATGGCGGGGGCGACGGCTACGGCGGCCTCAGCGGGGCCATCACCAGCCAGTTTCCCAATGCCTTTAACCCCACGCAAAGCGCGGGCTACTCGCGCAACCAGGCCCGCAACTGGATTGTGTGGATGAAAAAGCAAACCGGCGTCGATGGCTTTCGCTGGGACGCGGTGAAGCACTTTTCGTATGCTGTGCAGCAGGATTTGAGCTTCAACCTGAAGTACAACGCGGGCTGGGCCAACGGCGGCGAAACCATGTTTAACGTGGGCGAATACGTGGGCGGCAAGGGCGACCTGGACTACTACTCTACCAACACCGCCAACGGGAGGAAACAGTAGGATAAGTGCATAAAACGAATTGGTGAGAAGTGGATTGCTGCACAAAGCTAACCGCTCCGGCTACCGCACAACGCCCGCTTCTGCCTGATTATTGCTTCGCGCTTCATTTATGCCTTTTAAGTGAATATATTTGCCTACCTCCCCCAAGGCAATTAGGATACGCGGCTCTTCTACTGGCAACGCACTACCCGTCCCCCGGCGGGTGTCGCATTTGCTGCCGTGTTGCCGCCCCGCTCCCCCGAGCCCGGCGGATGCTTCCTGCCTTGCCGCGCTGCGGCCGGCTGACCGCGCCCCCGGGGCCCGGCTGGTGGGTCGAGGTGTACCCCCCTTTCTGAAACGCCCGCCGGTGTCCGGCCCGCTGTTCAGCCCCTTTCTCTTCTGGCTATTGCCGGCTTGTCGGGCGCTTTGCTGCGCCGGGGCCGGGCCTTGTTCACTTCTTCCTGCCTGAGCTATGTGGCGTTTCTTCTTGTTCATCCTGCTGGTAGCCGCACTGTGCTGCCCCACCCCCATCCAAGCTCAAGCCCTACGCTGGGAGCGCAGCTTCGGCGGTTTGGGCGGAGCTGGATTGTTTCGTGGAAAAGCTACGGCCGATGGCGGCTATGTACTGGCAGGATTAACTGGCGATGGCCGCAACAATGCGGTCAGCGATTCTGTTAGGGGTAATCTTGACCTATGGGTAGTTAAGTTTTCGTCCCAGGGCAGCAAGCAATGGGACCGACGCTACGGGGGAGATAACATAGATGAGGCGTTCGAGATAGTTCAGACAACTGATGGCGGCTATTTCGTAGGGTGTGCTACTATCTCCGGGCAAAGCGGCGACCATGCGCAGCCCAGCCGGGGCCTGTACGACTACTGGGCGCTGCGCCTGGACGCCCAGGGCAATAAACTATGGGAGTACCGCTTTGGCACTGACACCGACGACTATCTCAACAACGCGTTTCAAACCAGCGATGGCGGCTTCATCCTGGCGGGCACCAGTGGGGTCGCCACCATGCTCGGCGACCAGAGCCAGCCCACGCACGGCGAAACGGATTTCTGGGTCGTGAAGCTCGACAGCCAGGGCCACAAGCTCTGGGACCGCACCCTGGGCGGCAACGACGCCGAGCTGCTACAGGGGGCCACCCCCACTGCCGACGGCGGCTGCCTGCTGGGCGGGGGCACCTTCTCCTCCCAGAACGGTGATGTGACCGAACCCAGCATCGGGGCCGTCAGCGAACAGGATTACTGGGTCGTCAAGCTCGATGCCAGCGGCGCCACCCAGTGGCAGCACCGCTATGGTGGTCTGGAAAGTGATATCGCCCTCGCCTTGCTGCAAAATGCCGATGGCACCTATTACGTGGCGGGCGTTTCTCGTTCGGGAGTAGGCGGCAACCGCACCGAGCCCAGCCGGGGTGGCCAGGATTTCTGGGTACTCAAAATGACAGCGCAGGGGGCCATTATTTGGGACCGTCGCTTCGGTACGCCAGGCAATGATGCCATCAGCTACAACCTGCTGCCGCGAGCGGGGGGAGGCTGTGTATTAACGGGCTTTTCTGACGGGCCAGATGGAGGGGACAAAACCACCCCTGGCAAAGGCCAACGTGACTACTGGATACTGCGCTTGGACGCAGCTGGTAACAAGGTGTGGGACCAGACTTATGGCGGTAATCAAGACGATGCTCCCCGCAACCTTGTTTCTTTAGCCAACCAAGGCATACTCGTTGTCGGCAACTCATTTTCCAGCCAGTCCGGCGACCAGACTCAACCACTCCCTGTCGGCACCATAGGCGGGGGCTGGCTGGTGACGCTGGATTCAATGGGCATTAAGCAGGGAACTCAACTTCTGACCAGCGCCCCCGATGAAACCCAGCGCCAGGTACTGCGCACCCGCGATGGCGGAGTGCTGGCTGGGGGCTATGGGTTATCGGCTGAGGGACTGGATAAGTCTTCATTTACGGCGGGGCTCCCCCAGATTTGGCTGCTCAAACGCGATTCGCTGGGTATGGCCCAGTGGGATGTCGCCTTGGGCCTAGACAGGGGCGAATATTTGGCGAGTACGCAGGAGTTGCCTGACCGCACCTTGCTGGTGGCTGGTACCGCCCGCGTGGCTACCACTGGTAACAACGCCCGCAACGACGCCGCCTTCCTGGCCTACCGCCTGAGTGCCACCGGGACGGAACTCTGGCGGCAGGAATGGGGCGGCCCCGGCGAAGACTGGCTGGTCGAACTGCGCTCCACCGCCGACGGCGGTTACGCCCTAGGTGGCACCTCCCGCTCCGGCATTGGCGACGACAAAACCGAGCCCAACCGCGGCAGCGCCGACTTCTGGCTGCTCAAGCTGGCGGCCAGCCGCGCCAAACAGTGGGACCACCGCTTCGGTGGCTCCGGCCTCGACTCGTTGGTGAGCGTGCGCCAAACCGCCGACAACGGCTACCTGCTGGCCGGCTCCACCACCTCCCCCGCTGGCGGCGACCTCACCGAGCCCAGCCGGGGCGGAGCCGACTACTGGCTCGTCAAAGTCAACAGCCTCGGCATACTGCAGTGGCAGCACCGCTACGGCGGCCCCGGCCACGACTGGCTGGCCGCCGTCCGCCCCACCGCCGACGGCGGCATCCTGCTGCTGGGCACCACCACCTCGGCCCTTGGCGGCGACCTCACCGAGCCTGCTCGCGGCGGCCGCGACTTGTGGCTGGTAAAGGTGAATAATCTCGGCGTTATCGAGTGGCAGCGCCGCTACGGCGGCAGCGGCCAGGACTACGCCGCCACCCTTGAACTCGACCCCGACGGTGGCTTTATCATCGGCGCCTACACCAGCTCGCCCCTCAGCGGCGACCTGACCGAGCCCAGCCGGGGTGGCACCGACTACTGGCTGCTGCGCCTGGGCAGCACCGGCGGCCTGCTCTGGCAAAACCGCTTCGGCGGCAGCGGCGAAGACCTACTCACCAGTCTCACCACTACCCGCGGCTACGGCTACGCCCTGGGCGGCACCAGCAACTCGCCCATCGGCAGCGGCGAACACCAGCAAGCCAGCCGCGGCGGCTACGACTACTGGACCCTGCTGCTCGGCGCCCGCCGCGTGCCCGGCCCCCTCATCACTACTTTCAGCCCGGCGCTGGGCCTGCCCGGCACCGTCGTCACGATTACGGGCAGCAACTTCACCGGCACCGGCCGCGTCGAGTTCAACGACCTGGCCGCTCCCGGCTTCGTCGTCAACGCCACCGGGACTTCCATCACCGTCACGCTGCCCGCCGGAGCCAGCACCGGCCTGATTACCGTCTGGGCCAACGGCGCGGGCAGTTCGGCCACGCCCTTCGTCGTGCCGACGAATTTGGTCATTAGCTCGGCGCAGAGCGTGCAGGGCACCTACAATAACGTGACCGTGACCGGCCCCACCACCGGCGGGGTGGGTGTGGGCACGCTCATGGGCCCACTCACCGTACTCGGCAGCCTCACCGTGCAGGAAGGTGGCAGCCTCATCACCGCCTGCCAGCCCCTCACCGGCAGCGGTAGCTTCACGCTGGCAGCGGGCGGCACGCTCGGCATCTGTCACCCCGCCGGCCTCAGCGGCAGCGCCGCCACCGACGCCGTGCAGTTCACCGGCAGCCGCTCCTTCAGCCCCGATGCGAACTACCGCTACAACGGCACCCAGGCCCAGACCACCGGCGACGGCCTGCCCGCCCAGGTGCGCAACTTGGTGGTGCAAAATAGCGCGGGCCTTACTCTCACCCAGGCCGTGGCCGTGGCCCAGGTGCTGCGCCTCACTCAGGGCGACCTCGCCACCAACGGCCACCTCCTAACCCTGCTGTCCTCGGCAGCGGGCACGGCCCTGGTCGATAACACCGGCGGCGTCGTGCTCGGCACCGCCACCGTCCAGCGCTTCGTCAGCCCTATCCTCAACCCCGGCCCTGGCTACCGCCACTTCTCGGCGCCCACCAGCAACGCCACCGTCGCCAGCCTGGCCACCACCGGCTTCACCCCCGTGGTCAACCCGGCCTACAACAGCTCGGCCACCCCGGGCCTGGTCACGCCCTTTCCCACCGTCTACGGCTACGCGCAGGACCGCCTGCCCGCCTCCCCCGCTACCGCCTACACGCCCTTCGAGCGCGGCTGGGAGTCGCCCGCCCAGCTCACCGACGCCCTGACCGTGGGCCGGGGCTACACCGTGCAGCTGCCTGCCAACCGCACCGTGCAGTTCACCGGCCCGCTCAACAACGGGCCCCTGCCCGTCACGCTGGACCGCGCCACCGCTACCCCCGCCCTCACCACCGAAACCGGCTGGCACCTCGTCGGCAACCCCTACCCCAGCCCCCTCGACTGGCGCCTGCTTAACCGCCCCGCCACCATCGATGATGCCTGCTACGTCTTCCAGAGCACCGGCCCCTACACCGGCCAGTACCGCGCCTACGTCAACGGCTTCGGCCCCGCCCTGCTCATCGGCTCCGGCCAGGGCTTCTTCGTGCGGGTGAATACCCCCGGCGCCACGCCCACGCTCACCTTCATCAACGCCGCCCGCCTCACCACCTTCGGCACCGAGCCCGCCCTGCTGCGCTCCACCGCCGACCCGCGCCCCCGCCTGCGCCTGGCCCTAGTCAGCGCCACTGGCCCCGCCGATACCACCATCGTCTACTTCGAGGCAGGGGCCACGGCCGGCCCCGATACCCGCTTCGACGCCGACAAGCTCGCCAACCCCAGCGGCCTGAGCCTGGCCACCCTGGCCGGCGCCCGCCCGCTGGCCATCGACGGCCGCCCGCTGCTCACCAGCCAGCCCCTCACCATCCCGCTGCAGGTAAGTGTGCCCCGCCCCGGCGCCTACACCTTCACTGCCGCCGAGCTCACGCAGTTCGACGCTGGCACCCACATTTATCTGCTCGATGCCCTCACCGGCACCCGCCAACTGCTAGCTGCCGGCACCAGCTACCCTGCTACCCTAGCTACCACCACCGCCCCCGGTCGCTTCGCCCTGGAGTTCCGCCCCGCCGTGCCCACCGCCACCGCCGCCCAGGCCCTGGCCGAGCAGGTGCAGCTCTGGCCCAATCCGGCCACCGGCTCGGTGCGCGTGCTCCTACCAGCCACCCTCACCGCCACCGCCATATCTGTAATTGATGCGCTGGGCCGCGAGGTGCTGCGCCAACCCCTCACCAGCACGCCGCTGGACCTCCCCGTAGCCCAGCCGGCCCGGGGCGTCTACCAGCTGCGCCTGCTGGGGGTCAGCGCCCCCGGGCGCCCCACCCGGCTGATACTTGAGTAAGGCAACCCGCTCAGGCCACAATCCTTCTGCTACCTACCTGCGCCCCGTGGTCACGTCCCTCCGCAGCCAGAATGTCCGCAGCATCCGCGACGCCGCCGTGAAGCCCGGGCAAGTCAACCTCTTCATCGGCCCCAATAACTCGGGGAAATCAACTTTTTGAAGCGAATGCCACTGACTGCGCGGCCTCCCCCACTGGTCACAGCTTCGTGGCACTGAACGTCCCCGCGCCCGATGCCCCGCGTCGTTGCATCGTACCGGTCAGGGTGGTGCCGTCGGCGCTGAGGGTGCCGGCATTATCCCACTCATATGCCCCACCCGTGGGGGTTGTTTCCTGGAAGGTGAACGTGACGGCCGTGCCGTTCTGGGTCCAGCGGCCGCTATAGCTGGGGGCCCCCGCCGGATGCCAGGCAAAATACCCACCTTTGTTGAACTCAAAGATGTTCTGGGTGGTGGTGTTGCCCGTTACGTTCACGGTCACCGTCCAGGTGGTGCTGGCAAGGGCCGGTTGCGCCGGCTCCGCCGTCTTCTTGCTGCAGGAAGCCAGGGCCAGCACGCTCAACAGGAGTATAAGTAGGGTACGCATGGGCTTACAGCTTAAGTTTGACAATATCTAACCGGAACCGCGCGTCGCTCTTGTCGAAGATATCCTCGCGCTTCTGATACACCACGGCGTAGTACACCCCGCTCAGGTATTGACACACGCCCAGGTCAATCTGCTCGTACTGCGTCGGCGATTCATACTTCCCGACCATTTGGGCCCCCTGCGCATTCACGATAGCCAGGGCGGTGTATTTATCATTCTGCACGTAGTTCGACGGCGACCCGCTGTACAGCATGTAGGCCGTGGCGTCGGGGGTGAATTTTACCGAAGCCCCCGACCCCTCTACCGGCCGGGTCCCAATGGTGGCCCGGCTCATGAAATTCTGGCCGATAGCTGCCGGCAGGGCAACGTCGCCGTACACCCGCGTAAACTGGGCGGCCCCTTTTTGCCACTGGTAGCAGTGCGCCTTACTGAAGCTGGTGTTATTACCGGCGGCCTGCTCGCCGATGAGCACCGTGTAGCGGTCGTTTAGCACTTGGCTGGCGATAATCATGTTGCCGCTGCCGAAGCCCGCCGCGTCCAGGCCGGGCATTTCCTGCCGAATCAGCGTGCTGAAGCTGGGCGTCATACCGGTCGTCGACACGAAATTGGGGTCGTTTTTCAGCACCGAGAAGTACACTTTCGAGCCCTTCACCGACACCAGGAACTGGTCCACCTCCCCGTTGGCAAATTGCATCGCGTCGTAGCCCCGCCAGGTCGTGGAGTCCTGCCGCCACACATTTTCCGCTACTTTAAAATTACCGGTTTCCGGAAACGTGTACGACAGCACGTAGGCCTGCTTCGCGCCGCCCGGCACCGTCATGGTCAGGCCGCCGTTGGCATACCAGTTGATGGGCCGGATAGCGGGAGTGGTGTAGTCGGTATTGCCGCCGCCTAGCGGGCCAGCCTCGTCGCTGTAGGTCAAGCAGGTGTAGTTGGGCCCTTCCATCTTCATGTACACCGGCGTAAAGCTGCCGGGCACAAACCGCGACAGGTAGCTAAACGCCCACCCACCCCGTTGCAGCGGGGTGCTTTCGGGAATGGGGCTGCCCGGCGCAAACCGCACCTTGTAGGCTTTGGTGGCCTGCACGCCCGACAGCTGATAGTCTTCGCTATACAGCAGGGCCAGGTCATTGTCGACCACCGCCAGGTCATACGGCGTCATGGCGTGCGTGCCGGGAAGGCCCGTCACCAGCCCGCGAAAGGGGATATTGCCGACGGTGCTCCAGCCAGTGGCAGGGTCAATCAGCGGCGTCGCGGCCGCCGGTGGGGTAGCGTCCTGCTCTTTGGTGCAGGCACTCACCAGCAGCGCGCAGCTTAGCGCCGCAAGTACGGTATTGGTCAATTTCATATAAAAGAAGCGGCCAGGGTTGCAGCAAAGGTAGATAGAGGGGCCGAAATGCACGACCAAGCAACTTGTAGAAAGCTTCGTAGCAGTTCCCAACAGCCGCTGGTTAGCCCGCTGCTCCGCCAGCTTCCTGGCTTTTCATACGCAGGTCCGGCACTACCTCGCGGCCCCGCCCCCCGCCTGCCACCGGGGCCATCCCCCCAATCCGGCCCATTGCCTACCTTCGCCCCATGCTCACGTCCCTCCGCATCCAGAATTTCCGCAGCATCCGCGACGCCTCCGTGAAGCTCGGGCAAGTCAACCTCTTCATCGGGCCGAATAACTCGGGGAAATCGAATTTTTTGAAGGGGGTGGAAGTAGCTGCTTATTCTGTCAGAAGTCTGCCAACTGGTTACTCACTAGATGAGAAATTATTCGACGCTCTTCTTCCGAGAAACAGTGGAATAGCAAAACGCTCCATTTTATTCGACATAGAGCTTACTAATGTTATTGGCCAAACATCTTCTTACTTTCTAAAATTTGATAATAACTCAACCGGCCAAGGAGAAATAACACCATTGAGTGAAGAGGATTCTCACGAGGCGCTATTCGCTTCACTTGGCAGGGGCGTCACCCAACGGGTTCATAATATAAAGAGTCTATTCAGCAGCACTAAACTTTACAAAATCGAGCCTGCCGGATTTGCGCTTAGCACCGCTTTGTCTGATGAAGCTGCTCTCTCACCTAATGGAGAGAACATTGCTGCTTTTATCTATACACTCAGTCAAAACGAGGAAAACAGATTCGCACAATTGCGCTCAGACTTTGCTCGCTGTGTAGGCACTCTAACATCGCTAACGACACCACCAGACCCCGATAAAAAGGGGAATCTCAAACTAAAATTCTTCGACCCCCAAGGCAATTCCTACTGGGCCGAAGAAGTCTCCGAAGGTGTCCTCTACTTCCTCGCCCTGCTCTGCATCGTCCACCAGCCCGACCCGCCGAAGCTGCTGCTGCTGGAGGAGCCCGAGAAAGGCATCCACCCCCGCCGCATCCGGGAAGTGATGGACTTCATTTTTGAGCTGGCGCGCCTGCGCGACATTCAAATCATCCTCACCTCCCACAGCCCCTATGTGGTCGACCACTTCAAGGACATCCCGGAGTGCATTTCGGTATTCGACCGTGACCCTAAAACGGGAGAAACAGTTATCAATAATGCCAAGGACCTTATTGATAAAACCAATGCCGAACGGAAGTTAGACGAACTACCGGAAGTAGACTATACCAGTTCGTTGGGCGAATACTGGGTATCTGGCTTTCTGGGAGGAGTGCCGCTATGAGCATCATCACTTATGGCTTCTTTGGCGAAGACAAAGGGCAAGGACGATTTTTAGCCGAGTATCTGCGCAAGGTAGAGGCATTGCATCCGGTGTTGTTCGATGCCCACCCATGGTTTAGCCAGAAATATCAGGGCATTAATAACAAGGGCGTCGAAAAAGGCTTTCGCGAAGCTTGGATAAGGGGTTTCGGGCGGGAATGCGAACTAGAATGTCTATTTGTTGGGCGCGACCTGGATGCTGACACCCCAAACATTCGGGCCGAGCGTTTCCAGGTGTTTGTGGACAAAGTTGTGGACATCGACCGGCCGCATTGGTGGACGCGCACAGTTTTTATTTTGCCAATGCAATGTATTGAGCACTGGCTACTAGCGCTGCAACGGCGCGCCGATGGCCGCCCCTCAAAAGACACCCGCGACCTGGAAGGTATCCTCAACGATGCTGTGAAAAGGGAATTGTATGACGAGCACCCTCGCACCCCAGCCGACCAAACCAAAGACGACTTGGTAACGGCTTTGGCGGCGAATCTGGACATTGCATGGCTGGCAGGAGTATCCGCCAGCTTCCGTGATTTTCACCAACAGGTAGAAGCTTATTTGGCGAAGCACTTGGTCGCGTAAAAACCCTCCGCACCCAAGTCCCCACTCGTTTCCCCCAAGTCCCGGGCTTCCGCACCCACGCCACAGTCTCCGCTGCCACGCCACGAGTTTCCGCACTCAAGTCACGAGCTTCCGCACTCACGCCACAAGTTTCCGCACCCAAGTCCCGGCACTCCGCACCCACGCCACGAGTTTCCGCACCCAAGTCGCGGTATTCCGCACTCACGCCACGGGTTTTCGCATCCACGCCACGACCTCCGCACCCAAGTCCCGCTTTTTTGGAATACTGGGTATTGTGTTGTAGTATTGTGCCGGGCCAAACGGGCCCGGCATTCTCTCACCATCAACCCCCTACCCCATGCTCACGGCTAAGCAGACCAACCGCCTCACCGCCTACGAAAACCTCGACACCGTCCTCCAGGACGAAGCCGATGTGTATAAAGACGACGACGGCATGCTGGAAATCACCACCGGCCTCCACGACCACCTCACCGTCCTCAAGCCCCTGCGCAAGGCCGGCGTGCGCCCCCGCAAAGGCGGCGCCACCGAAGACAAAACCGCCGCCAAGCAGTTCCTGGCCGACGTCGGCGGCGAAATCGCCGGCGACCTCTTCTCCTTCGGCAGCAAAATCAACAACAACACCCTCAAAGCCGAGTCCGACTACGCCCCCGCCGACCTCGTCAAGCTGCGCGGCACCCGCTTGCTCGACGTCAGCGAGCACCTCTACGACCTCGCCGGCCTCCACGCCACCGCCATGGGCAAGCTCGCCATTTCCGACGCCCGCCGCACCGAGTTCCGCACCGCCATCGACGACTTCAGCGGCAAAAAGAACATCGGCCGCCAGCAAACCGGCGCCGGTCAGGCCACCAGCCTCAGCACCGGCAAGCGCTTCGCCCTCATCGCCGAGCTCCTCGAAGACCGTTTCCAGCGTGCCCTGCGCAAGTACCAGCGCCTCAGCCCCGACTTCTACACC
>Ga0181465_100991_pt1 | contig 12218 bp, 12 predicted proteins | sample InSIn3gowninarea_FD_119076 | JGI IMG/M metagenome (GOLD analysis project Ga0181465, IMG submission 119076) | Clean room microbial communities from NASA Spacecraft Assembly Facility at Jet Propulsion Laboratory, Pasadena, California, USA -... ... | reverse complement strand
CCGGCGCCAAAGAGGTCCAGGGAGATCTGGTGGTTACTCATCGCTGTGGGTGGCTTCGATGCGCGGGGTCACGAAAGGCGAAGGAGGCCGCCCGTCGGCGAAGGTGTGCTTGGGGACCGGCACGGGGCGGAGCTCGTCCTCCGCGAAGGTGTAGAGAATCTCTTCGCTGGACCAGTCCAGCTCCGCCTCCTGCCCCCGCTTCACCTCTCCCCACTTGATGGTGTGCAGGCGCTCAGGGGTCGACTCGACGGCGATGAGGATGAGCTTCAGACGGTCTGCGGCTACCTCAGATACGAGCTCGCGGATGTCCGTCTCGCTGTTTTTCGGCTCGTCCTCATACCCCTCGAACAGGGTCAGCTGCGTGGCGCGCACCCCGTCGACGAGCTGCTCACGCACGCCGCTGGTCAGGAAGAACGCCTCCTTAGTGGGCTTCCCACCGGGGGTACGCCATGCATATAGGACGCAGCCATCCAGCACCGGCAAGGAGTAGCCCGCTCGGGATCCACTCCACACGGAGGCGCCGACGAAAGTCTTCTTCACGGCGCCGCAGAGGTTGTTCGGCAGCTTCACCCAGATGCTTCCCCCGTAGCCACGGCGTCCCTCCGGGTCCATGAGCCGCTGGCCAGCAGCGTGAACATCGTGCGTGTCGCGAACGGACTCCACGATGATGTTTCGCAACTCGTCAGTGCGAGTGCCGAAGATGGCCTGCAGCTGAGAACCCGACATAGCGCCTCCTTTAGAAGATACGACCATTCTACCACAGCACTTTATTTTTATGCGGAATCTGTCGTTTCCGCTGTAGTGGAGCTACCGGACAAGCTGTCTTCATGATCACTCGCCCAGGAAACACAGCCGGTAGCCCAGGCGGAGGTGCTAGAGGCATCTGAGGTGACCGGAGTCAGGTGACCAATAGCGGTCAGCGCTCCATTCCCGTGTCTCTGTCCAGGGGCCGGGTCTCGTATGAGCGCGCCTGCTCTTGTTGCTGGACAGGAGCCGCCCGGCGTAGTCCCACGGGGCGTTCACGGGCCATCATCTGCCGGATCCGAGAGGTCTCAAGGAGCTGCTGCTGGTAGGCGATTAGACGGGGATCGGTCTCGTTGCGCTTCGCCCACCAACTGGCGACTTCACCCATTTCGGCCCGTTGGGCCTGGCCGATCTGCTGATGCCGGCGCTGGGTGGCCTCGACCTGGGCGTCGGCCACCCGGGCCTGGTACTTGGCCTTGGATTCCAACAGTCCTTTCTCCGGCACCTGCACCCGCTGCGACAGGGAGGGGGCGTCGAGGACCTGGGAAAGCTTGGCCCAGGCCAGGGTCTTGTCCAGTTGGGAGGCCTTGAACCAGACCGGCTGCCCCGCCTCGTCCACGCGCCCGGTGCCGAACTTGTACCCGGACATCCGCCCCGTTTTGGCGCGGTTGGCCTCGAACTCCACCCCCGCCTTCTCCAGCTCGGCTTCGAAGGCATCGGTGCCGCCGCCGGCGGCCCGGGCCGCGCACGCTCGGACCACGGTGGCCAGCTCCACCCGCTCCGGCGGGAGATGGGTGCGCAGCGCCTGGTGGCGTTCCCCGCGGGTGATCTGGTGATCGGCCGCCCGCCGGGACACCCTGGTGGTCTCCCGCGGGGCGACCTGCAGCCCGTAGGCCTGCTCGAGCTCCGCGCACGCGGTCTGGGCCTGGCGGTAGTCCTGGCGCCCGTGCCACACCTGACCGGTGTCGGTGACTCGTGAGGCGACCAGGTGCACGTGGTCATCGGCGTGCCGCACCACCACCCACGGGCGGTCCTCCAGGCCCATTCGACTCATGAACGCTGTGGCGGCATCGCGCCACTCCGCATCGGTCAGCGCCCGGTCTCCCGGCGCGCAGCGCAACGAGACCTGCCAGATCGGTTTGGTGATCTCCGGGCGCGAGGCCGCCGCCTCGCGCAGCTCGGCGGCCCACCGCCCGGTGGTGTCCCCACGCATCGCCAGGGTCCCGCCGATCACGATGCCCCCGACCTGCTCGACCCCATCCCGGTCGCGATAGGTGTGCATCGCGGTCTTCCCCGGCCCGTGCAGATAGGCGGCGATGTCCCCAGCCCGGGTGCCGCGGGTGATCTTGGCGATCATGAACGCAGCGCTTCCCGGATCTGACCCATCACGGCCTCGGCCGCATCCACCCGAACCACCAGCTCCGCCGCTGAAGCCCGATCCAGGCCGGAGACGTTCGCCGCGCGCACGGCCTGGTTGAGGTTGTTGCCCACCCGGGCCAGCTCCGCCCGCAGCGCGGCGACTTCCGGGGGCGGACCAGGACGGGACGGTGCGGCGCGGTGGCCGGTGAGCATGCCGGCCATGGTGGTGCGCACCCATGTGCCCAACCTCCCGAATCCGGCTTCCGCAGCTGCCGCGGCCCAGGCGGCGTGCTCCTCGTCGGTCAAGCGCACCGCCACCACGCGGGTGCGCTTGACCGGTCCTTCGGTTTCCTCGGCCACGAGGTAACCCCCTCCCTTTGGTGGGTCGAGCTCTGCGAGATCCACTCCCGCCCCCGCAGCGAAGCGAGGAGGCGGCGAGGAAGACTTGCGTGCAGTGAGCGCCAGCGAACGTAACGCTAGTCATACCTCGCATCGCCGGAGCGTGTCCACCGCGGCGGTCAAGTGCCCCCTAGGGCGCGAGGCCGCCAACCAGGTGGCGGGCGCGCTCCGGCAGGGTCGGCGCGTGAAGCTGTGGGAGGCCGCCCCGCGGCCGAGCGCAGCGCTCACGCGCCGCTCTGGTGAGATGAACTGCCCAGGTTCCCCACCCCTGACTCACTCACCTTGGGTGCATCAGCGCACCCGATCTTGAGGTGCTGGCTGTGCTCACCTTCGATGCAGTAAGCAGGGGGGTCCCTTAGCCCAGGTAGCCGGCACTTCCAGCGGGAGGCGGGGAGGAAAGGAACTCGCTGACGCTCGTACTCTTCTTTTCCCTGCCCTCCGCCCTTGCCCAATTCATCTATGGACCTGTTCTTGACGGCAACGTCGGATCAGCCTGGGAGGGAGTAGAGGGAGCGGAGGGCAGGGGGATGCCTTGAAGCCTCAACCCGTGATGGGTGGAGGCGTTCAAGGCATGTGTGTCGATGGGGACCAGCCCGGTCGGTCGTGTCGGTCGCATCGGTTGGCCACCTCGAGGGATGGCTGTACATGGCTCAGGGCGTTACTTCTGAGCAGTGGCGGCATGTGCGCGCAGCTCCGGCGACGTGATGTCGCTGTAGGGCTTGGCACTCCTTTGCTGTCCGGGGATTGCTCGACCCGGTGAAGGCCCCTGGCTGCGCGCTCGGCAATGTAGCCGGCTCTGACCCGGGCAGCACCGCTTGTGAGGCGGCTGGTGATGTTGATCTACGGCCACGTCTCAGGCCGACACCAGGTCTTCCATCGCTGGTGGTTCCATTGCAAGCGTTGGCGCGCTTGCTAGAATGGACTCGTTGTGAGATACGACTTCAGGATAGGGCACCGTTGGCGCGGTGCCCTTCCGCTTTAACAAGCCCGGCGTGTCGTCGGGCTACAACACGGGAGCCCCTGGCATGCGTAGACAGCATGCCAGGGGCTCCCGTGTTGCTTTGGTGGAGCAAGGGGTCACATCAGTACCACGTCGCGCTTATTTCCCCCGTCGCGATCCATGGTCTGGATCTTCCGGCCGTGCGCGATCTCATCCATGAAGAACTTGTAGATGCCGATCGCACGACGTACGGCCTCGGTGTAGGAGAGCTTGCGCTCATCACGAAGCACACGCAGCTCGTCCGCCGTCTGCGCATTGATGTTGACGTTGAGTCGTTCCTGAGTCTTGGTGTTCCCACCTCGCTCTGGCCGAGCACCGTTGCCGTTGGCGGGACCGAAGGTGTCCTGTTCTTCCATGGTCGGGTTCCTCCCTATGGCCGGCGTCCCACGCTGGAGAGTCTCTGTTCTGGTGCATGCGGACCAGGAGGGACGACGGCGATTCAAGTCTTCGGCCGCTGTCGGAGCTCGGTGGCGCTAGGGCCGGTCCCGCGGGCTCCTCCAGTCGGTTAGTAACAACGTACACACCCTAGGCACCTCCTTGCAACACACACTGCGTACTTCGTTAGCACATGGTTATCATCTGATGCGCACCAGATGTTGACCAGCCGTTCTCATACACGTACCTTAAGGATGGGTTGCTACAGCGGCCCATCAGGAAGGCAGGGGACCCATGTCTATGAATGAGCCGCCCGCGCGAGAGATCAAGGCTGCTGCGCTCCATCTTCTTGCACTTCTCGAAGAGGCAAGATTGACAAACTATTCGATCCAGTTAATTATTGATGAAATTATCTACAATTTAGAAATTGTTGTTTCCTCCTACCCTCGATGTGAAGAATCCTCAATGCAGCACGGAGTGGGGAAATTTACAGAAAACGAAATCCCTAATTCGGGATCAGGGAGTGAAACACTCGTAGTTTTCATTCCTGGCGAGGAGGATTAATTGGGCGAACAAATCGATGAGCATGAACAAGGCGAGTTCTTCGAAAACGAGAAGCCTCTCGATACTAAATATAAGGAAACCAACCCAACCCACGAACAGTTGGTTCAAAAATATCTCGGCATAGTTATCATAGTAGCCGCACTCGCGGGATTTCTTATAATAATCCTCGCTTATATCGTTTCTATTTTTTTCTCCACTGAATTTTCAGATAGACTTAAAGATTTAGCAACATATTCAGCCTCCGGCCTTTTGACACTAGCGGCTACGGTAGTGGGTTTTTATTTCGGCTCTCAAAAAAACTGAATGATATACTAGCTAGATGTTATTGTTAACCCCCTTGGGAGTAATTCCAAGGGGTTTATATTTGTCAACTTTTATGGGCCTACCCAAAGTCATGCACACAGTCTTCTCGAAAATTTAGTTGCTGGCGTAACCATTAAAGTGGCACTGAAGTCACCGGCTCACTGCAAAAATCGACAGACTCACCCTCATAATGCCGGTTATGGGTGTGTGTTCGTGTTAATTTCAGGGCACCTGACCACGAGCACGAGGAAGCACCACGATGGGCACCGCACTGGAGGGCATCGTCCTGGACGGCGACGACGGCCACAGCACGCCGCGCACCACGGACCGCACGCACAAGGACCAGCGCGTGAGTGAGTGGCTGTCCGGCTTCCGCTCCGAGAACACCCGCGCCGCCTACGCCCGCGACCTCGCCCACTTCCGCGAGTATCTGGCCGCCTCAGGACTGGAGCTGCTGGCCGTCTCCCGTGTCCACGTGGACACCTACGTGCACGGGCTGGCAACCACCGGCACCAGCGCCGCCACCGTCTCGCGCCGGCTCTCGGCCGTGTCCTCGTTCTACCGGCGCATGGTCCAGGACGGGCATCTGGAGAAAAACCCGGCCACCGACGTCCAGCGCCCGCGGGTGGACGCTGACAGCACGAGCACGAACTACCTGGACGGCCCGGAGGCCGAACGGCTGCTGGAGACCGCTGAGCACTCCGGGGCCCGCAATCACGCGTTCGTGCGGCTACTGCTCACCACCGGTGTCCGCGTCTCGGAGGCACTGACCACCCATGAGTCCGATATCGGGCGGGAGGACGGGGCCGACTTCCTGCGTGTGCGGCGCAAAGGCGGGAAGCTGGCCAAGGTCTATCTGCCGGCGCGCACGTTGGAAGCCCTGCGGATCATGCTGGAGACCACCGGATGCGAACTTGCCACCGGCGAGGAAACCGACCGGCTGCTGTTCACCACGGCCACCGGCAAGCCCTGGGATCGGCATGAGGCCGCCAAGACCCTGGCCCGTCTGGTCAAGCGCGCCGGAATCGAAAAAACGATTACCCCACACTCTCTCCGGCACTCCCATGCCACCCTGGCCCTGGACCTCCAGGTGCCGTTGCGCGACCTCCAGGACTCCTTGGGCCACGCCGACCCGCGCACCACCCGCCGCTATGACCGCGACCGGGACAACCTGCGCCGGTCCTCCGCCCGCAAGGTGGGCGCCTTGTTCGGCTGACCTGCCCGCTCCCCGCACCCCGGTGCCCCCTCCGAGGTGCCGGGGCACCGGTCTCGTGCCACCCTCCCAGGAACGCTCCCATCGGCAGGTGGTAGCTCTAATGCGACCCCAGCTTGCTACCCCAAGAAACCTCGCCACTGCAAGGAATGCAACCCGCTGAGACCCTGGTGCCACCCTCACCCATGCAAGCTTTGGGCGTGGCATCCTGGACGCTGTGACAACCCCTGAGACACCCGCCGAAAAACCCGCCACCCAGACTCGGGAGGCGACGTTTACGCTCAAGCGCGCCGCCGAGGTGGCCGGCGTCTCCCCGTCCACCCTGCGCCGGCACAAGGAGCTGCTGCGCGGCCACGGCGCGACTATCTCCGAGAACGGCTGGCAGGTTCCCATGAGCGCCCTGGTGGCCTCCGGACTGATGCGCCGGACTACGCCCCCGGACGAGTCGAAACAGAGTCCCCGAGGCCCGGAGTCGGCCACTGAGGATCCCGTGCAGGAGCGTCTGCGAGAGCTGGAGCGAGAGACGCTGGAGCTGCGGCATCGGGCGGAGCTGGCCGAGGAGCGCCAGCGGGCCGCCGAAGCAGTGGCTCGAGAGCGTGGAGAGGCCCTGGAGGACACGCGCATGGCTATGCGGATGCTCACGGCAGTTCCCAGCGCGCCGGCGAACCCCCAGGGGGACGCGACAGGAACAGTTACCCCCGAGAAGCCCGCCCCTGTGCCGGAGAACGTGCCCATGCCCAGAAAAAAGTCCTGGTTGCAGCGGCTGAGAGGTTAAGAACAGCCGGGCCGCGATCGCAGTGATCGAGGCCCGGCTGTTGGTTTTGGAAATGGATCAGCGGTTGATCCACGCCGCACGGTCGGAGAAGAAGGAGAAGACCGGCTCGTAAATCACGATGTACTGGCCGCTGTCGTCCATCACCCCGTCAAAGCACACATCGCCGGAGGCAGTGCCCCCGGGTGCGATCTGACCGGAAGAGAGCATCTCATCGGAGCCGGTGAGTCCGGCGCTGAGAATGGTCCCGGACGGGGCCTGCAGTTTCCAATCGAAGAGATTGAAGTCCACCGTCTCGTCGGAGCTGTTTTCCATGGTGGCGGTGGTGCACACGGTGGAGCCGAGTGTGGAGTCGCCGGGGCCGAGCGCGCTGGTGCGCACGACCACGGAGCCCAGGAGGAGTTCATCGCCCCACTGGCCCACGACGTCGCTCTTTTGCGCGCCGGGGAACGCGGCGGCGGTGTCCTGAGCTGTGTCCTGAGCTGCGTTCTCAGTGGTCTCCTGGTTGGTGTCCGAGGCCGAGCCGGACGATGTTGTGCCGGTGTCGTCGCCTCCACCGGTGAGTGCAGAGATCAGCACGAGGAGAAGGATGGCCCCCAGCGCCCAGAAGCGCTTCTTCTTGAACCAGGGGCGGCTGGCCTTGCGATAAGCCTTCTCGGCCTTGGCGTGCGCCTTGGCATCGCGCGGCGTTGCGTATGCGGTCATGGATCCCTGACCGGGGTTTTGCTCTGACATGGCCCGTCCCATAGCTCGTGGCGCGTTCCCGAATGGAACTGTGCTTATGCAAAAGACTAGAGCTACTGAGTGGAAACTTCCCGTTATTACGCCCTGACGGTGCCAGCGTGGGGCTAAAGGCCAAGGACTCATGCACCGGATCTGTCGTCACAGTTTCTCCGAGGCCCGGACGCGCTCGTTGAAGACCAAGTGCACGGGCGCGTCCGGGAGTTGAGGTAGGAGCTGCTAGAGGAGCGCCGCGGGCGCGAGCTCTGGGAGGCTGTGGCCCACGGGCGGGAAAAGCCTATTCAATACAAGCTGGGGCTGGAGCGTCGCACCTCGCGCACGTCTTGGTTGGGTAACACGTTCAGTGGACCCCTAAACGGCCAAGAAGCACTTAAGCAAAGCTGCCTAATGGCCCTCTTCCACACAAAATCTAAAAATTTATTTGCCTGCAGGGGAAGCTGAGGAGCCGATGTTTGCCCTAGTCAGAGGGCAGTTTGCATTTGAGAACACTTTTGCGCAGGCTGAAAATGCCGTTTCGGGCGCTTGCTAATAGCCGACGTTAACCATAGCGAACGATTGAATCCGTAGAATGGCCCCAGACGCCAGAAAGTCCGTGGCGTCTACAAAACAGCACCCGCGCTGAGCGGGTTGCTCAGAGCGGGTGCCTTCTATGAGAGGGGGCGCAACCGTGGCGGAACATGCGTGTGAATCGTGCATCCGCCGGGCGCGTCACCGATCCGTACTTGGCCAGTTGGCGCTGGAGCTTTCCAAGTGGGGATTGGTGCTTGCACCGGTTGTCATCCGCTGGTTGTCCTAACGGGCGCCGGGACGAGGGGCGTGGATGTTCGTAGCATCTGCGCCCCTTGCTCATGCCTGGAGCCCTCAACTCGCGTAAGGGGACCTTACGCGTGATATCTACAGCGTAAGGCCCCTTCCCCCCAAAAGTTAAGCCCACTTAACTCCAAGCCACTTGACCGTCTAGTCGTCGTCTGCGCTCCAAGCCACTTGACCGTCTAAGAGTCGCCAACGAGACCGAACGCATGGCCCTGCGCATGCTGACTGCCGGCACTTCCGTTGCAGCTCCTGCTCAGAAAGATGGGGAGCTCCGGGGGCAAGCAGGGGCTGGGCATTCCGGGCCACATCAAGCGACGCCCATGAGAGAGCCACAGCAGGCAGTACCAGTCGAGCAGCACGAAGAAGACCAACAGGAAGAGCCAAGACGCAAGGGGTTCTTCTCCAGAGTCATGGGGCTCCAACAACGACGAGAGGCGCATCAGGAGGAGTACTGGAGGATCCACCTGTAACTCTGGGCCCCCTCGTCACAGACGTTGCCACCTGGATCGCCCGCTTACACCGGTGGAACCGAGGGGAAAGACGTAGGGCCCCGCTTTCCACAGCGGGGCCCTACGGCGCTACAGATCCGCTACATCAAGGCACTGACCCAACCCAGACGATCAGGCGTCACCTCTCACGGCAGGCTTCCAGCTACCGGTGTCATCCGGAAGCTTCATGCGGCGCTACGAGAAGCTCTAAGGCAATTACAGCAGGCCACCTGAATCCTCAGAGTCAGTCCCTGTTGCCAAGACCCTCGATTTTCTCGATGCTTCTAGCCTAGACGATGCCGGGGCCACTTGGGCTGAATTTTCAAGGCGGATTCAGTCGAAGCGATCTAGGGTAGTCTTTGTTGACATAGGAAGACGCTTTAGTTGAAAAGTCGGTTCGACTCAGTTGATAAGTTGGTTCGTCCTATGTGAACGAAGTATGGAGGACTCAATGATTACCGGGCAGACCATTCAAGGAACCATCGGCTCAACAGGCGTCGAAGTGATCCCTCCCAGCGCCTCAGCGCAGTCGGTGGAGCATGCCAAGGACATGCTGGGTCGTTCGGATCGTCGCGTAGACATCCCAGTACGTAAGTCCTTCGTCAGGAACGACGACCCTGAGATCACCCCGCCTCTTGCTGAGCTGGTGGGCCGAGGAGGACGTGGCGGAGCGGTTCCGGTCAAACTGCTGCTTGCCCTAATTTGGAGATCTTCAGCTGCGCCATACACCACTACAATTTCCGCGCAACATTGGGCCACTCTTCTCGATCTTGATGGCCCCCTGTCCAACCGTGCGCGCCGCATCTCCAAGTCCCTAGAGCTCCTCGAGGAGTTCCGACTCATCTCGCTGGAACGTCAACATGGCATGCCTTCAGTTGTGACTCTTCTGGATGAGTCGGGGTCTGGAGACGCTTACGATCTTCCTTCCACCCAGTGGGTTCGGGCCCCTCAGAAAGAAAAAGCAAAGCACGTTTATTTGAAGGTGCCTAGCGCCTTGTGGGTGAAGGGCCACATCCAGCCCATGTCTGCGGCAGCTTTAGCCATGCTTCTCGTCCTACTAGCCGAGCAGGGGCATCAGGCTCCCGGCAATGCCCGGGGCGGCACAGACGTGTGGTGGAGCACCAATGTGTTCCCTCAACGCTACGGAATCAGCAGCTCTATGCGCGCCCGAGGAACGAAAGAGCTCATTGGGCGCCGGCTGCTCACAGTACGGAAGCAACTTGTGACCCCTCCTGGGAGCACCAGCTCCATGTCATCGGAAAGGGTAAGGAATATTTACACGCTTATTAATGAGGCCGTGGCCCCTCGACCTCAAACGCCCCAACCACAACCTAAAAAGGAAAGTAAGCGGGCTAAGAAACCCACGAAACCCACACAATAATGCCTCTTATCGTGTGACCCGTCAGCAGGGTTGCCGGCCAAGCAGTTCCCGAACCGTGCTTTCGGCTTTGATCCAGGACGGAAGATCTGGGTCAATGTACCCAGCCACGATCAAGATGTCCTGGTATCGGGCTGCGCCGTTCAGTGCCCAGATTCGGTGATGGTGGGCGATTCGATTGCGGAAGTGGCGAAGCCGAGAGATGGGGTCGGAGACCGTGGGTTGTCCACGGTTAGGAGCATGAGGAAAGGCTCCCGCCAGATCGGGCCAGAGGAACATCTGGGACCGCGAGACGAGCTGGTGCCAGAGCCCAAAGGAGGTCTCGGAGATGATCTGGTCGTGCGTCGAGGGCTTTTGGTTGCTCCGCACACGACTGCGTGCCGATGCGATGTCCTTGTAGGGCTGCTTGTGACGTCTAGGCCCATACGCATCTCTACCGAGCTCCTGCGTGGGGTCGTCAAGCCATTCCGTCCCGAGTCCTCGAGTGGTGTAGCGCTCCACCATCCTGGCATCCAGGGCGTTGCGGAGAGCCACCTCCAGGTGTCCCAGGTCGAGCCAGAAGGAGGCCGCCAGCTGAGCGTTCCATCGGTACAGCTCCACGGCTTTGGCTTGGTCGCCACCGCAGTGCTGCACGTAGAGCTGCAGGCGAGAAGCCCCCACGTGCTTCTCGAATTGGCTCCACGGCAAGGTCACTGCGTCTCCTTCTGACTTTGCTATCCTGGTGACAGACGCCCCGGAACCGTCCCTGCAGTCCTCTACGGAGGGCAGATCAAACGGCCGGGGCTTTATTCATGCCCTCATGCAGTGACGTGGTCCACCCCAAGGCGCCAGCGTCGATGCCCGGAGTAGGAGCTACCGCACTACGGTGAGCTGGGGGCGAGTGTCCTCGATGCCCAGGAGCTCTCGTATCCGCGCAGGGCTCCATTTCAGTTCATGCGCTAGATCAGCGATCGACGTCCCGACCTGTTCACTAAGTGCGAGAGCCTGTCTTAGGAGCGACGGGCTTTCGCCTTGGTAGGCGGTCCATGGCTCATCTGCTCTCAGGTGGGGATTGATGTTCAGCCGTTGGTAGGCCCGGCGCACCGAGGTTTCAGAGGCCAGCCGAAGCTCTCCCATCCTGCGAATTAGGGAGTCGATGGAGACACCCCAGATACGCCCCAACCGGTCGAGTTCTACCAGGTCAATCCGGCTAGGAAGGACAGCACGAATCTCCGTCTGAGGCGTAAGGAAGGCGGCTGCGAACTCGTCAGCTTCACGCTCCTGGAGGGGATCACCGGGGACTGCCTCCGGGTGCAGGAGCAGATGGCCGATCTCGTGAGCACAGGTGAAGCGGTGCCGGAACACGTTGTTGGATCGGCGAGGGGTGGAGATGACGATGGGACGCTCAGAGACCACCGTGGAGAAGGCATCCACCTTCTCGATGGATCCTTCCTGTAGAACCAAGGCGATGATGCCGTTTGCCTCCATGGTCGCCACAAGATGCGGGAAGGGACCTTTGGAGACTCCCCAATGAGAGCGCAGCAGGTGAGCTGCAGCAGTTGGGGATGCGCCCTCTTCCACCTCCGGCAGGTTCACCTCGGGAAAACGAACACGCTTCTCCAAGGCGTGGGAGAGCTCCCATGCCTGTTCTGCTGTAACAAGTGCACGGTCACGGTCAGCGGCTCTCACAGATCGCAGGCTGCGGAAGTGCGCCGAACCGGTATCCATCGGCTGCAATGGTCGGCCAGCCGCGAAGAAACCCGGTTCGACACCCAGGGCCTTAGCTAGCGGCAGAATGTGTTCCTGTCGCGGCTTCGTGATACCTGCTTCGTACTGGCCGATGGCAGCCGCGGAGACACCCACCAGGGTCGCCACCTCCGCTTTCTTCTTGCACGCCAGAACACGTGCTTGCCGAAATCGAGCCGGATCAAAGGTGTCTGCAACGGATCGGAGGGAGTCCGATCCGGCGCCAAAGAGGTCCAGGGAGATCTGGTGGTTACTCATCGCTGTGGGTGGCTTCGATGCGCGGGGTCACGAAAGGCGAAGGAGGCCGCCCGTCGGCGAAGGTGTGCTTGGGGACCGGCACGGGG